>Ga0067045_1028104_pt1 | contig 43002 bp, 34 predicted proteins | sample TerdegcTABiofilm_FD_59184 | JGI IMG/M metagenome (GOLD analysis project Ga0067045, IMG submission 59184) | Combined Assembly of (Gp0054472, Gp0054536) Wastewater bioreactor microbial communities from Singapore -Terephthalate degrading... | reverse complement strand
GGAGGTCCGGCGGAAGAGGCATCTTCTTCTTCTTTTCGTACTCCTTGATGTACTTCTCTCTGATATTTTCAGGAAGTTTGTACGGGGAGTCCACAATCTGTTCGACACCGTTTTCGTCTGTGTATTTGTATAATTCCTGTGCCGATGCACAGAGACAGAAAAACGCAAATACAAAATATAAGGATACTCTATACACTATTTCTGCTGCTGCTTCTTCCCCTCTATCCTGACAAATGCCTCCCCTGTCTCGTGGGCAATATAGTTCAGGATACTAAGATCGTCTACGGAAAAAGCCCCGTCCCCTTTCTTGTTTATCAGTTCGATCGCCCCTATTGTCTGTCCCTCATACTGGATCGGTGCACAGAGAATGGATTTTGTGGGGAATCCGATCGATTTGCTTATCTTGTCGAACCATCTCTTGTCCTTGCTTACATCCGAAATAGCGAGGCTTACCCCGAGGTCCACACAGAACCCTACGATTCCCTTGCCGATCGGGACCTTGTACTTCTTTATCTCTTCGCTCTTCGGGCCTCTCACAGCGATAAAGGAGAGTTCTGTCTCGGAGAGGTCAGCATAGAGCACCGAGCCCGCCTCGACACCGATCTTCTTCATAGCCAGATCAAGCATAAAACCGGCGGCATCCTCCCGGGAATTTGCCGCATTATACACATCGAAGACCTCGGTAAAGAGAGATGCCATTACCGAATCGATATTTGACGAGAGCTTCGTATCTTTCCTGCCTACCTGTTTCTCCTCCTTTACTTCCTTTATCTCCTCGATATTCGCCTCTACCTTCTTGGAAGGTTTTTCCACGGGCTGATACTGAACTGCTGGTTTCGGAGGCTGTGTCTTGATTTCCGGTTCTGCCTTTATTGTTGCGGCAACGGGTGCAACCTGAGGCTTCTTCTCCTCCGGTTTCGGCGCAGGGGCCGGTTTGGGCGGTTCAGGCGCCTTGACCGGTTCTGCCGGTGCGGGTTTCGGTACTGCCGGCTGAGCAGGGGCCGCAACGGGAGCAGGCGCGGGTTGTACAACAGGTGCCGGTGCAGGAGCAGGCGGTTGTGCAGCCACATGGGCCGCCGGAGCAGGGGCACTCTCTTCAATCTCCTTAATCGAAAATGCCCTCCCTGTATTCGGGTCTGTTATCTCAACAGAGCCGTCTTCCTTGAAATCGCACATAATATTGGAACCAAGTTCGGTTTTCTCCCCTACCTTCTGCCTGCCGAGCTGAAGAGCTGACATCCAGTTGTCTGCATCAACCTTAATCTGAAGATTTGGCATCCCGGGCATAGGGGACGGAATATAGACCAGAAATTTTGGCATAAGATTCTCCTTTACTTGACAGTGATATATGATTCAATCTCTTTTACAAAATCCTTCAGTGCCCTCATCTGCTCGGCCTCGGGCTTCTGAATTATCATCTTCCCGTCCTTGTCGAAACTGCCGAAACCAAGCTGCGATATATCCCGCAACACCATTTCCTCACCTGTCTTCTCGTCCTTAACAATTGAGAATTTGGCCTGTGAAAGTGCCAGAATAAATCTGAATTCCTCTCCCTTTCTGAGAAAGAGCAGCACCTTCTCTCCCTCTTTGAGTTTCGCATCTCCCGTGATAAAGAGATGCTGGTCCTTGAACTTACCGCCTATCTGCCTTATTCTGATCTCCTTCTCCTTCGAACCTCCCTTTATCCACTTTTCGACAGATATTACCGTAATCGTATACGGGGTCTGCTGCTTTTCGTCCAGCACATAGGAAATGTTCTTAACCGTCCCGATTAGTATCTCGTCGGCCTTCTCTGTCATTTCCTTATTGGTAAGCCTTACGGCGACCGAGGCAAATAATGTCGTTGCAATAAAAACGGAAGCAAGAGCCAGAACAAAATATATTTTTTTCATTTCATTCTCCTGACAATAAATATATCAAAAGGGGATTATACAGGCAAAAAGGTTATTTAGTCAAATGAAAATTAATTCAGCAAAGCACACCCGCAACCGGAATTATCATCTGCATCCCTGACATAATCCGGCCGCCCGTCATTACTGCCGGCATCTTTTGAACCGGAGCTCAGATCATCTCCCGAAGAATTCCCGTCCAGAGAGAAGAGGTCATCATCCGTTACAATCGCATCATAATAATTATTTTCATCTTTCGGGGAAATATCCGTCCAGCCTTCATCCGGGAAGACCAAATCATCGCACAGAAAACAATAGTAGTCCGTCTCCGCATTATCCTCATATCCGGTATCAGGGATAGATTCATCAGATGGCGATTTCACAAGATGCAGTCTTATGTACGGCCCGTTGCCGCTGTTTGCCCCGCCTTCCTTCGAGAGATAATGTCCTCCGTCCCCGACATATGACATAACCGCAAAACTGTATGTCCCGTTATTCTTTACAACAGAGGAGACATCGAATCTGTACCAGTTGCCCCGTTTTATAATACCCTGCGAATCTATCTTCTGCGGATTAAACGAAGGCCTGTTATCCCACGTAATGGATTTCTCACTCCAGTTATTATTCGGGACAAAATAGATATCCCCTCCTCCGCCCTCTGCCGCAGACGGATACTTCGGATAGTCACAATACAGAAAGATAAGTGCCTCATCGACCTCATAACCCTCAGGCACAGAACCGATTCTGAATTTGAGATAAAAACCCTCATCGAAATTTCCGTTTTCATCTGCTGCAACATCCAGCACCGTCTCATCTGCTGCGTGGACGGAAGGTTCCCATTTGTGCACGGAGTGGTCTTCGAGAACCGGGATTATTTCGAAATCAGATCCGGCATCGGGTTTCGATATATCTGTCATGGAATCGGATCCGGCATCAGTTGGCACTTCACCCGAAGAGCCTGCAAAACCCACATAGGCATAGATTGCCTCGTTGACCCCTTCTATCGAAGGCACACACCATTTGATCGGGAGACTGAAATACCTGTACGAAACGGCACAGGAGGAATCCACGTTAATCCGGCTCATCTCCTTTCCGTCGATAAAAAGGCTTCCGTAGGATTTGTCGAAAACCATCTCTATATGGTACCATTTGTCGGAAACCCAGTTGCTGTAATTCCAGTTCGGCACTTTCTGCTCTCCGCCGCAGGGGGCATAGGTTCCGTACTCGAACTTTATCTGGCCAAATATGGGCTCGTTCTCTCCCTGCTTGCTGTAAATCCTCAGTGAGCCAAGAAAATAATCCGGCAGCTGCCAGTTGCAGGAGTCTATCGAACGGGCCTCGAAGAGGTGGTGATTATCCCCGGACTCCAGATTCAGAAGTCTGATATTCTTTACCCAGAATGAAAACCTCCCCTTATAAACCGGTTTTTTCGTGTCGTAGTACAAACCATCGCCGTTCTGGAGAATCTGGAATCCCTCGGATAAAAACCTGCCTCCGACCGCGGTCCCTGTTGTGGTTCCGTTGGTCAGAGGGTCACAGAAATAGACATCCGAATCACCTCTGTCGGGACAGGAGAGATTCTGTGAATATAAACGGCTACCCGACAGAAAAAAAAGACAGAAAACAAGAAAAAGAAAAGACTCTCTCTTCATCGCAAATCTCCGTTACTAAATGTCATCGGCATAAATTATAAAACTTCAGCCGGATAATGTCAATTTTGCGTTAAAGAGATTTCTTTGCAACAGAGTTTATTTCTTAGGAGGTATCTTTTCGAGTTCGAAGAGAAACTGTTCGAGTTTCTGTGCCTGTTTGTCGTGCATCTTCTTTATTTCGGTGTATCTGTTCTGCATCCTCTTGTTGTAATCCTCGCTCTCATTTCCGATAGGCACGATATTTCTGTAATCTATAGTTCGTTTTATCTGCAGCCACAACTCCTTGTACATATCACTCAGATGTTTTTTCAGCTCCTCGGAGAATTCCCAGTTGTAAATCGTCTCCTTATGGGAAAAAGACCTGTATATGACTATCTCATCAACATCGCCGTATCCCTTTAAATGCCTGTCGACTATCGCAAAGGCGGGGACGGTGTAGGTCGGGAAGCGGTCGGTATAGAGTTCTATGGTAATAGTCCGGTCTTTCGAGAGAGTCACACCAAAAAAATTATCGCCGAACTGAAAGAGTTTCAGATTTCTGTTGTCCAGCAGATACGAGATTATCCTGAACTGTTCCTGCGTGTTGAGAAAGGGGAGCTCTTTCTGGGGATTCGGTATGACAGACTTCTTTGTCTTTATAAAATCCAGAATTTCATCAATGCCTACAACCAGATTGAGTCCCTTCCCCTCGGAGTAAAATGCGTGATAGAGTCCCACGAGTTCATACTCCTTGGTCTCGCAGTTGATCGCAAAAACCGGGGAGCCGCTCTGTCCGGTATTCAGCTGGGCATCGACGATGAAGTCGGTGTGATGCCAGTCCCCGTCGTTATCTTCGATATTTACATTAATGACCTTGCCGGTATTGCTTGCGTTGAAGATTCCCAAAGGAAATCCCTTTATCATAACCACGTTACCGGTTTTCAGTTCTGAGGAAGAACCCGTCTTATACGGTATCGGTTCGATATTTACCTTCCCCTCCAGTATGGCGGCGTCGAGTTCCGGGGCAATTGCCGTAATCTTAAGTTCCACGAAATTCTTTTCGAATGTATCGTTTTCATTCTGGACTATCTTTATAACCTCACTCACCTTCTTTGCCCCGAAAGGAACTCCCTCGAGTCTGTTATTCTCATTGGTCACGAGCGGCTGGTTTGCGACGTGTTCATTTGTCAGAAAATAAACGATGTCACCCTTCTTCTCAAAAGGGAAAGCAGTTCCGTGAATCACGTACTTGATGAATCTCTTGTTTATCTTTCCATCTTCGGAATAGAATATCTGCTCGTAGGTTGTTGTGTTCCGTATACAGACCGAATAACTGCTCTTCCGGGACTTTTCGAACTCGAGAATCTCTCTTTTAAGTACCTCCGGGTTATCTGCATACCTTCCGCTGCACCTCTGTTCGGCCTTATTCGTATCAGGCTCTTCCGCCATAGCGGCACCTGCATCACCCTGATTAACATCCTTTTCTGCTACCATCTCCTTCCCTTTCGTACAGGACAGGAGAAGCAATATCAGGACGGCAAATAAAAGGTTTCTCATAATTCCCTTATACCACCAAAACGGTCTTTATCAAGAAGAAGAATCTTTTTTTAGTCAGAGACACACAAAACCGGATATCAGTTCTTACAGTTGTACAACTCCGTCAGACCCGAATAATTCGACTTCAGTATACTGATTATATCAGAGAGCGTCTGGTTGAACTTGTTAGTAGCCGAATCGGTCGTCTTGACACAGATTACCCTCTCGTCTCCGCAGACACTTATCTCTTCACAGTAATTCTGGTGAGGAATTTTATCCATCCACCGCTTCACACCGTACAGAGGCTTTCCGCCGATGAATACGAGTTTTACGTCCTCGACTCCGAGTCTGGTCAGGTCGGAATAATCCCTGAGGCTGTCGTATTCGAAAACTGCAATATCCGCCACATAATCCTTTACGAGTTTACCTACCCTGTCTTCCATTGCAAGCGCCTTTGCCGGAATATAAGTAATCATATTGAAGATATCCTTATCCGACAGGGCACCGCTGAGTTTCTCCTTGTTGTATTTTCCAACAAACTGAAGTTCCTCGAGCATATTCTTTCCGCCGGAGGGATTCCAGTCGGGGGCAATCGATATATCAAGTCCTATGTTCTTTGCTGTAACGATATCCGTTGTATCGCCGTAAAGCCTCGTATTGGAAATGGGCGACCATATAAGTTTTGCACCGGTATTCTTCATCTCCTGAAATTCGGACTGGGTCAGCGCCGTTCCGTGAATAATCGCCGTCTCCTTGAGAAGAAGCCCTTTGTTCTTGAGTGTCGTAAACTCATTTCTCGAGAGCGTATCGATACCTTCGGCAAGATGAATGACAAACGATTTGACGGAACCGCTCTTCGTCCCGTTTATAATACTCGTCGCCGTCGTATCGTCGAGAGAATCGATTGACGGGACGTGTGTGCGGACATAGTCAAAACCAAAGCCGTTGTACTGCGTGTCGACATTTCTGACGAGCACGTTGATACAGGTGGCGGTATAGGATGAACCCTGAGAAGATGTTGTACCGGCCAGCAGAGCCACCACCTCTGCAAATTTTACCATCTCGCACTTGAGACCCAGATTACCAAGGTCGTCAAACGGCTTCTTGAAGAGTTTATATGAGGAGTCATTCTGCCACTGATATCTGTTCTGGTAGAGCTTTGTATTCTGCCATTTCGGGAGGATATTGTATGCGAGGTGATTGTGTGCATCGTATAAGGAAGGCATTATTGCCCCGTGGGTGGAAATCGTCGTAAATTTCCCTGTATCGTTCTGATATGTGGAGCTGCAGTCCTTTGCAACGCAGAAAATCTTATCGCCGACGATATAGACCTCTCCGACATACGGGTCGCTGCCATCCAGTATCAGACCCTTTAGAAGGAATCTGTCGGATGTGGTCCCCGTTACAACCTCCTCATTTCCGATACCGGTGTCGGTTGAGACGTCAAGTCCGGTATCAAAGCCCGAATCTGTTCCGGCGTCATACGAGTCCGGGATATCGGAAATATCCGTTATATCCGTATAATCAGGAATATCTGAAATATCATAAGAAACATCTGCTGACGCATCCGGCAGGACAACAGTATCATCGCCAATCTGCACACAGACTCCGTCTATACATACCTCATCTGCATTACAGGGGAAGAGACACTCTTTTCCGATGTCTGCATCCGGATAGACTGCCGCATCAGTTCCTGTATCAGAGACTTTGACATCCGCGACATATACGTCCTGAAGAGATGAATCGGTTACTTCGGACGTAGCATCTCCGCCGCACGCAAAGAAGAGTTGTCCGTAAAACAGAACCAAAAGAGTGATTATTTTTTTCATAGGCAGACCTCCAGCCTGAATTCACATTCTATCAGTAAAAGACACAAATTAAAACCAAAAAAAGACCTGATAATGAAAGAGGAAAATTATTTCACAGGCGGCACAGAGGTACGACAGGAGTAAGCACTTTTTTGATTTATGACAATAAAAATTCTTCCCGGGCTTGAAAAAAGACCCTTTATCTGTTAATATCCTCAATCAATGTGAGGTGAAATATGAGATTCATAATTTCTGTATCCTTCCTTTTTGCAGTTTTATCGGGTTTACCTGTATCCGCCCAGACCCCGCCTCCCGGAATGCCGCCGGCTCCGCAGCTTCCTCCCCCGAACATCGATTCGGTCATATTAAGCGGAATGTCCGAGTTGTCCCTTGGCAAGCTCGACAGGGCGGTCGAGATTCTCTCCGAGGCAAAGAAGATGATGCCGAATTATCCAAAGGCCTCGATTATGAACGGATTTGCGCTGTTTATGCTCGGCAATTTCGAAGAGGCGTCTCTCAATATAGTAGAAGGGCTCTCTCTCCTTGTAGATGCAGAAAAGGAGATGGAGGAGATCAGGAATTATGTAAAGGATTACAAACTCCTTTCGCAGAGAGTGGACGGACTCGGGAGACTCATAAGCAACAAACCCGAGAGCAACAATCTCCGTATTCTGTATGCGTTCGTATATAAATTCGCCGGTTACAGGGAGTATTCGCACAAGGTCCTCAACTCGGTCGGGGCAGACAAGCCCGAATCCAAGGCAGTAAAGACCCTTCTGAATACAACCTTCGTGGTAAAGCCGTGGATCGACCTCCCGCCGCCGGTATTTACAAAGGATATTTACTACTCAAAAGAACTTCCGCCTCCTCCTCCGCGGGGAATTCCCCTAAAACCGCTTATGCCGCCGCCAAGAGTCTTTGGTATCGCTTTCGGACTGGGCGGCCACGGACTCACAGGGCAGATCCGCAATTCGGAAAAGGACTCAAAAGACCTGCTGTACAACAGTCTTCAGGGTGATGTTGCGGCATTCTTCGAATTCTCCTTCCTCTTCTCGCAGTTCGAACTCTCATTCAATTTCTGGGGCGGCGGAGTCTACGGATATCTCTATGACAACAGGAAACAGACCTTCGGTCTCTACAGCGCCGGAATGGGATTTGCCTATCACCTGATAAGCGATGTCCATCTCAGGGGAGGTTTCGACCCGTCCCTCAAGATCGGCTACAACGCCATCTGGATGGAGAGAGACCAGTACCTCGACAACACATACTATCTGGGCTCAGAAGAGGTCGCCTACGGGCACGGGCCGGAACTCAGCCTCAGACTCGAGTATCTCTTCAGGGGGTATCCGATGGACGTGGCCTTCGGTTTGGAGACGGCCTACAAGGTTCTCATACTGAGCGAGGAGACCACCGGAATACTGAGACCTCTCGACGGAGGCTCGTACAATATTCTGGCAAGAGCAAGCCTTAAATTCTGAGGAGACAGATATCGCCCGCATCTCTTCGGACATATCGGGACTAAAGCCCTCCTTCCGGAAGAGAATAGAATATCTCTTCAGAAGGAGACTCGGCAGTGGGGAATTCGTCAATTCCCAGATAGTAAACGAACTAAGTCAGTTGTCGGAAGAAATAAAAAGGGAGATATCGGTCCTCTTCTCACGGGACGGAAGGGTTCTGGATATCTTCGTCGGCAAAAACGAAGACCTCTGGCTCTCCGGGTCCCCCGAGACACGTCTGACAAAAAACTATTATTCGAGACAGAGGATAGTCAAGACCTCCTTCGGAAACAATATCGCCGAGAGGGATATCCTGCTTCTGAAGAAATTCAGACTCGACTCTCTGGTCGTTATCTATGGTCAGGAGAAAAAAAGAAGAGTAACTGCCGTTATGAGAACACCTCCCGGCTCTAACGAACCTCTGCAGTTTTTCGAGCTGGACAAAAAGGTTCCAAAATGCAGTTTTTCGGAACTGATAGAATCCTATGAAGAGGAACTCTCGAGGTTCAGGGAGGAAAAGAGGCTCGACACGTCCGGAAAGAAGGCAGTAATCGTGGGCTGCGGAAATGAGACAGAGTGCGATATCAGATATTATCTCGATGAACTCTCCGCACTGCTCGGCACACTGAATATTCATACTGCCGCATCCGTCTGGCAGAAGAAAGCCCCCGAGAATGCCTATCTCGTCGGGAAGGGGAAACTCACCGAGATCAGGGAGCTGGGCGAAATCTACGGTTGTGATATGCTCGTCTTCTTCAACACACTCTCGCCTGTGCAGAAGAGAAACATCGAGGACGAGACCGGCTTTCAGATATTCGACCGCAACCAGATAATTCTGGATATCTTTGCAAAGAGGGCAAAATCGAACGAAGGGAAACTTCAGGTAGAACTCGCCTATCTGAAGTATCAGCTGCCGAGGCTGACGGAAAAAGATGCGGGATTGTCGAGACTCGTGGGAGGGTTCAGGACCAAAGGTCCCGGAGAGACGAAACTGGAGGTTATGAAGAGAAACTACAGGGAGAGAATCTCGAAACTGAACCGCAGAATGGAGGATATCAGAAAGCGCAGGAATTTTCTGAGGGAGAAGAGGAAGGCCTCGCACATTCCGCTCGTTGCCATCGTCGGCTACACGAACGCAGGTAAATCCACACTCCTAAACCGCATCACGAAAAGCAATGTATATGTCGAGGATAAACTCTTTGCCACGCTCGACACCACTACCAGAAAATATACCTTTCCCGACGGCAAATCAGTCCTCTTTTCCGATACAGTAGGATTCATAAAGAACCTGCCCGGGGAACTGAAGAACGCATTTATGGCGACTTTCGAGGAGATTCTGGAATCCGACCTCATTCTGAACGTAGCGGATATCTCGAGTGCGGATATCCACAACCATATAGAGGCAGTCGAGGAGATCCTCTCCGAGATGTGCGCAGACCATATACCGAGAATTCTGGTGCTGAACAAGGCCGACAGGATAAATATCCTAGAGACCAACCTGAAACGTTCGGACGGCATCATCATCTCTGCCAGAACCGGCTCGGGAATAGACCATCTGATGCAGAGAATCAGAGAGTATCTTCCGCACTGCAATGCGGACCCCTTTTAAAACCAAATACCTGCAGTATAGCATTTCAGTTGACATAATCCGTTTTGAAAGTAGAATGCGGTATCCCAAAGGAGGATAAGATGCGTTCAAACTATCTGAGTTGTTTTATTGTCCTGTTTCTGTTTCTGGCTACAGGGTGCAGTGAAAGCGGTGTTGTAGGTGAACAGGATTCGTCCGGGACAGATACTATCGCCTCGGATATCATCTCATCAGATGCAAGACAGGATGTCCAGTATGGCGACTCCGTATCGGATACCCTGCCCGACGGAGAGCTGCGGGAGTGTATGAGCGATAAGGATTGCGTCTCTCCGTATAAAAAGTGCAATATGGCAAAAAATATATGTGTCGAATGTCTGTACAACAGTGATTGTCTGACGGATTACATCTGTGACAACAACAGCTGCAAAAAGGCGACAACAGAGTGCGAGACCGACGGGGAATGCGAGAAGGGAAAGATCTGCGAGGGCGGCAAGTGTCAGACCGGCTGCAGGTCCGTAAGGGATTGCCCCGAGAAGATGCTCTGTGACCTGAGCAAGCAGCCGTTCGGTGAATGTGTTCAGTGTATCAAAAAGGAGGACTGTCAGGAGAATTTCAACTGTATAAACGGCCAGTGCGTCTTTTACTGCACGGACAACAATGACTGCAACGGAAGGTTCTGCAATCTGACGACACACAAGTGTGTGGACTGCCTCAAGGACGGAGACTGCCCCCTCAAGACGATATGCGACAGCCTAAACAGGTGTGTGGAGGGGTGCAGGTCCTCGAGAGACTGCACACCGCTTCTCTGCGATACCTCAAAGGGCGAGAACGGGAAGTGCGTCGAGTGTCTGAAAAACGAAGACTGTCAGGACATAAACAAGGTCTGCAACGACGGGGTATGTGTATTCAGATGTGACGGTGATGAAGACTGCACAGGACAAAAGTGCGACAAGACCAGCGGAATCTGCGTGGACTGCCTCATAAAGTCGGACTGCAAACTCGGATTCATCTGTATAAACAAGGTCTGTGTAACCGGTTGTGAAGACACAAGAGACTGCCCTCCTGATCTTCCGGTCTGCAAGACCGATATCGGAGAACACGGCTCCTGTGTGATGTGCGACAATGATGAGGACTGCGGGAGCTCGGAGAAGTGTGTCCAGAACAGCTGTGTGAAGGTCTGCAAGTCGGATAATGACTGCGTAGCAGGGTTCTGTGACCTCGTATCCGGCAAATGCGTCGAGTGTCTCAAGGACAGCCAGTGCATGATCAATATGGTCTGTGTAAACAGGTCGTGCACCCCGGGATGCAGCAAGGATAAACCCTGTGCAGGTACCTACAAGTGTGACCTGTCGGTAACTCCCGGCAGATGCGTCGAATGTCTCGAAAAGAGCGACTGTCTTGCAGACGGGGAGTGTATCGACAACAAGTGCAAATACCCCGGAAAGCAGTGCGGCGAGGCCTGCAAGGAGACCAAAGAATGTGCAACCGGCCTCAAATGCAGCTTCCTCTTCCAGCAGTGCCTGCCCGAATGTATCGACAATACCCAGTGCCCCAATCAGGACTGCATCAACTTCGGAGCCGGCGGGACCTGCATGAGCTGTGGTCCGCCCAAATGTGACCCGGAATGCAAACAGGACGAGGAGTGCGTAAACGGCAAGTGTATCAGGAAGTGTTTCCCGCCCTGTGATTTCGGATATATCTGCAACAACGGATACTGCGAGGCCGCACAGACAGGTTGCAACCCGCCCTGCCAGAAGGATTCTTTCTGCTATGACGGCAGCTGTATGAAATATAACTACGGGACCTGTCCGGTGGGTATGCTCTATATTACCGAGACAAACAGCTGCATCGACCAGTTCGAGGCATCTCTAAAGAGCGGAGACATAGGAAAAGATGACGGGACAACCACAACGGCTATTGTTCAGTCGGTAAACGGGGCGAAGCCTCTCGTATATGTTACATACTATCAGGCAAAGAAGATGTGCGAAAACTCCGGCAAGAGGCTCTGCAAGGCAACCGAGTTCACTCAGGCCTGTGACGGACTATTAAATTTTGTATATCCCTACGGGAATACCTACGATGCCGCTGCCTGCAATACGGGTAATTCCTCCGCCCCCGAGGCGGCACTGTGCGGCAGCTTCGTCAGATGCATCTCTGTTTACGGCGTCGTGGATATGAGCGGGAATGTCTGGGAGTGGACAGACTCGATGTACTCCTCGTCAGGCGACAGAATGATAATGGGCGGAAGTTTTGTGAGCGCCGCCGAAAATACCGCCTGCAAATCAGAGCTCAACGCAGTAACCGGTCAGCCGCTCCCTCTCACCGAGAAGAGGAATACTCTCGGTTTCAGGTGCTGCAAATAGCTCATTCTCAGTCCTCGAGAATGAATGTAAATGTATACTTAATCTTTGCCCTGACCGGTGTCTTTCCGGCCATTGCAGGAGAAAACCTTAACTGATATGCGGCCTTCAGTGCCTCTTCGTCGAAGCCGTATCCCATCTTCTTTATAAGCTTTGCCGAGACCACATTTCCGTTCTCGTCGATCTCAAGGGAGAGAACTACCGAACCCTCGATTCCGAGCCGTCTTGCCTCTTCGGGGTATTTTGGCTTTACTTCCTTTAAGACCTTCGGCATCTGGCTTATGGCCTCAACGGGTGTCTCTTTCCGGGCAACATCCTCCGGTTTTATAAACTTATCGGATGTCCCCTTTTTGAGTCTGGGGTCCCCTATCATCGTCTCGCCGATCGGAACAGCCATTGCGACAGATGATTTACCGGAGGTATCCACGAGCGACTTGTCTATACCGAAGTTCTGGGCATTCTGTGCCTCCTGAGGCGGTTTTTCGCTCTGCTCCTTAATCTCTTCGGGCTTTACGAGCTTCACCTTCTTCGTCAGGTCAACGACCTTCTTTGGCTTTGGCGGCTCGGCCTTCGGTTTGGGCTCTTCTTTCGGAGGCTCCGGCTGCACCTCCTTTTTCGCCTCCTTCACCACATTGAACGAGATAATCGTCTCTTTTTTCTGTTCCTTGCCTCCTCCCCGCACGACTGCGACACCGAGACCGAAATGAATCAGTACCGATACAGCCACGGAGAGATATATTATTTTTGTTATTTTCTCTTCACTCATTCTTTTCGATTGAGATGGCAAATTTTGTTATCCCTGCACCCTTTACCGTATCAATGATATTGACGACCTTGCCGTGATAGACATATCTGTCGGCGCTGATAATCGCCTGAACATCGGGATTCAACTCGAGTGCCTTTTTGATCTTATCTACAAGTATCTGCGAACTTACTTCCTCACCGTTCAGAAAAGTTTTGTCATCCTTTGTAATTACTATTGCAATCGTAGAGGGATTGCTCTCCTCGCTGTTTGCCGCCTTCGGAAGTTCGACCTTTATCGATGGTGTAACTATATATGTTGCTGTAACCATGAATATAATCAGCAGAACGAGTGTGATATCCACCAGAGGTGTTACGTTGATATCCGTTATCATCTCTTCGTTTTCTGTGGGTTTACCTGCCATCTTTATCTCCGGTATTTTTATTCTCAGAAATCAAAAATGCCTCCCTCACCGCCGTCTCGGACTCCGTAACAATCCTCTTTATCCACCTCATAAAATAGTTGTATGCCACGACAGCCGGAATCGCCACAAAGAGTCCGACGGCCGTTGCAACGAGCGCCTCCGAGATACCTGCCATCACTACCGCTGCACCGCCCTGCTGATTTACAGAGAGGTCGTGAAATGCCTTGATTATGCCGAGCACCGTCCCGAAGAGCCCGATGAAAGGTGCGTTATTCCCGAGAGTTCCCAGAAAGGCAAGCCTCTTCTCCAGAGAAAGTTTCTCCCGCATTACCGCGATATTCAGCGACTCCTCCCGTTTTGCGGCGTCCGTCCCGTTTGCAATCGTAAAGGAGAGTATCTTCTCGAAGAATGTCCTGCCGTTTGATATACTTTCAGCTACAGAGGCAATCCCTTTCTCCCGGATTCTACCGATTATCTCCGCAAATCTCTCCTTCTTTATCTCCCTCATTTTGAAGATGATGAACTTCTCTATCATAATCGCAACGGAGAAGACCGAGAGAACGAGCAGGAGGTAAAGCACCCACTCCGCACCCGAAAGCGTGATATTCAAAAGTTTCTGAACAAGCATAAATACTCCTTAAAAAAGCGGTGTTATTCTATATCCTGCTATTAAATAGTGCAAGATTATTAAGACAGAATAAAAAAAGAAGGTCGTTGAGTAGTGAGCGAACGTTCACATATAAGTTTTCTTTTTTCTTTGTCAATAAAAACGGGGTTTTTTTACCCCTGTTTTTGGTCAATAAAATATTTTCTGAATTTTTTTCCGCCCTCGAAATTAATCTTCTTCTCCTTCACTAAATTATATATGAACCTTCAAGGTTATTCATTGAATTTAATCTGATTCAGGAAAAGATTCTTTAAGTTTTTTCTTTAGTTCAGGGAGTTCGTTTTTTACTATATTCCACACAATTTCATAATCAACAACGAAGTAGCCATGAATTAAACGATGCCTAAGCCCAATAATTTGTGACCATTGTATTTCTTTGTGTATTTCCTGTATATGTTTTGGAATTTTATTAGAAGCCTCTCCGATAACCTCAAGATTTCTCAAGATAGCATCGATTGTCTTCGAATCTTTTAAGAATTCCTCATAGGACAACCCTTCAATATAGGACTCGATTTTCTGAATACTATCCAGAATATCCGCAACGAATAATTTCCAGTCTCTTTTAGACATAGTTGAGGTCTTTCTGAACACTTTCCCAAAGCTTTGGTTTTTGCTTTATTGCATTATAAGTCAGAAGGTCGACTCTTACCTCTAAAATTTTCTCTAAATAATCAGCCAGCTCAATAAACTCAAGTCCTATTGGTCTTTCAAATTCCACCAGAATATCAACATCGCTTATTTCTGTATTCTCTGCTCTTGCATAAGAACCAAATATTCCGATTCTGGATACACCATACTTTTCTCTCAGCTCATCCTTGTGTTTACTTAAAATCTCTTTTATATTTTCAACTGTTTTCAAAAATCTGCTCCTTCTATGATATTTATCTCTTCCTTGGTTAACTAATACAACTTATATACCATAATGTCAATCTAATGTCCCATCCAACGGCCATCCACAATCCTAATCTCCTCTTCTGTCAAATTTTAAAGTTTATAGACCATTCCATCAATCTGCCGTTCATATTCTTTGACCTTTGCTTGCTTGGCTTCGTTTTGTAAATAATCATCATCTTTTGTTATCGCAAGGATTTTATCTACAAGGTCAATAAAGGGTTGTTGTTGAAATTTATAATCTTAAACGACCAATATTTAATCATATCGAAGTTATTCTTAACTTTTCTTCTCTATAAAAATATCTTTGGTGTTATATATACTTGATGGAGTACCAAACTTTATGTGATATTCTATATTGTTCTTTTTACAGAAATTTGTTAATTTGTTAACCATCTCTTTGTAAAACTCCTCGCTGTTTTTCCATAACGATTGAAGATTATTACTATAATTAGCCAATCTGTTATAGTTTAGTTTTCCAAATATTATTTTTTTAACAAATTTAATATTTTCAAGAATAAATTCTATATTGTCTGCTGTCTCATCTAATTCAATTGTAGGGTACGGTTCCATGCTTACCCATGTATTTAACCCGTATTGAGATAGTTCTTTTAATGAATCTATTCTCTTCTTATACGGTGCTGAAAATGGTTCGTATTTGTTTCTAAAACTATCATTCAACGAAACCAGAGTGATACCATATTCATTAGTCTGCAAAAATTTTTCACTATTTAAAATTTCTGGAGGATAAACTCCTTTTGTCAGAGTGGTAACTTTAATCCCCTCTCTATTTAATCTTTCAATTATCTTCAATGTAAGTTCTTTTATTTCAGGAACTAATTCTTTTTTTTCTGAATCATACATAAATGGATCAGACATAAAACAAAGGTGAACAAAATCAATCTCATCTTTGTACTTTGGAATTTCTTGCTCTAAAAGTTCCAAAGCGTTTGCAGCAATTCTCGGCATTCTCCAATCCTCATAATTCTTAACCCAACCAAACTTTCTTGCCATCATCATTGCATAGCATGGGAATTTACATCCGTGTTTGCATCCTGTAATATGGTTGATAGTCCAATTGCCATATTCAACCTTGGTCTTATAGAGTAGTGTTTTTTTTTCTATCTTTCCAATTCCTGAGTTAATATCAAGGATGTTCTCTTTATAGAAATCTTTTCCAAATAATGTAGGACCTATTTCTTTTTCCTTCTGTCTGCTATACACATCTTTTATTATATTTGTGATTGTGGTCTTTTTCGAAGCGAACAAAAGATAGTATAAAATATCATTTCTGTCAGGATATTTTATATCATACCCAATTACTTTTAAATTTTGTGATGTGAATACTACAACATAATCTTCTAAAATCTTTCTGCGGTCTGCATTAATAATATTAACATCGTCGCCAATGAACTCTTCCAATGTTTTTACCGTCTTTAATTCCTTCACATTCAAGGCTTCACCACGGTGTTTTTTTCTGGCTACACCACTTGTTCTTGTAACTCCTTCTAAAATGTAATTAAACAAGATGTCTTTGGGGTTTTGTAACTTTACTATCTCCTGCATTGTGATTTTCTTTATTTGCAATCCGGTAGGGTCTACTAGAATAAAAAGAGGATGTTGATTGGTATTATTTATTGATCTTACAATCTGCGTTATAACTTTATTACAGTCGTCATTGAAAAAACATACTTTAACATTTTTAAGTGAGTTTTCGGATATGTATTTTTCAACTATTCCCTTCAAATGATTAAAGTTCTTTTTGTTTTTCTCAACTAAGAATATTTTGAATTTCAAATTACTCTTGAAACTGTTTTTCTTGCTAGCGATTTTTTTAAGAAAAATAATGGGGGAACCATCTCTTTTATTTCCATTGTCAATATATTCGCCTCTCCCAGCAAATAAATCCACAATATACCATTCATTTTGTACCCAGTCTTGTTTATTCCAAATGGTAAGCCATATATCAAATACCTTTTCTAATACCTCAAGTTTTGTCTTTGTAGATGGTCTATTGCTTATATCCCATAAACGATTTTGGTTTTTCATAAGCCGTCTCCTTCCACAATTTTTATTTCCTCTTCGGTCAAACCGTAGAGTTCATACACCAGCTGGTCAATCTGGCGCTCGTATTCCTTGACCTCTGCCTGCTTGGTCGGATTATCAATATAATCCTCACCCTTTGTTATAGCAAGGATTTTATCTACCAATTCTTCTATTTGCTTTTCTATTTGCTCGTTCGCGAAAATAATTGGAGGAATGGGGATTCTTTCAATTAAAATTTTTTGTAATCCTCTACTTCCTGAACCTAATTTTATAGAATATCCATTTTCTAATAAATATTCACCAATTTTGCTGTTTAGAGTTCCAAGAAAATATTTTTGATTATTCCCTGACATAAAAAAAGTTGTTTTATCTAAATAAAATTCTTTAGTAGTGAAAGAAAACCTTGGATAATTTTTTGTTCCATCAAAATAAATTTTTATTGTTTCAGAATAAACCACCTTTTCCTTCTCAAACTCGGAGTAGTAGGCAATCTGATCCTGTGTTTCAAACCATTTATTGCCTGTTTTTTTTCGTGCATTAAAACCAAGTTTAGGATACTTCTTACCTGATTGTTCAAGTTGTCTTATATCAAAATTATTAAGGAAATACTTCTTTAAGGCTGGAAATTCGCTAATATCCAAGTTTAGAGCAGGAAAAGTACCAATCACCCACAACCCCGCCCATTCATAATAATACCTTTTGATATCCCTTCCTCGCAATATGGGCTTGATAACGGCTTCGGTGCGTTTTCTTTCTTCTTTGTCCTTGCAATTTGCCAGTATCTCGTCTCGCTTTTCTGTGCTGATGATAAAGGCGTCGTTCAAACCAGTTAATACTCCACGGTAAATATTTACATCCCAGTCTCTGAGCGGCTTACCGATTCGCTCTATTTTCTCCTTGAGCCGTTGCTCGGCGTTGCTTCCAATGAACCACGCATCTTTGGTGAGTCTCTCAATCACAACACCGCTATTTGTTAATTCACTATGCAGGTCAACAGACTCTTCATCTCTTCTCTTGCTTATTGTAACCGCTCGCAGATTATAAGTTAATTCTTTATTAATGCCCTTTGCAAGCTTATCTATAAAATCCATCTGCTCTCTCTCTGTTTTTAATTTCATCTGCTTTGAGAAATGTATCTGACCTGAAGCCTTCTTTCTTTTTATATCGGACTTTTTTATCAGTAAGATATTTGTATCAACAGTTGCGTTCTCAAAAACATCTGGTCCAAGGTCAATTAGTATCAGTGGATTATAATTTGTGAAAAATTCTCTTAACTTCTCGCCATATCCTGCACGCATCCACTTGTTTGATGTAATATAACAGAGTAATCCACTTTCTTTTAATAAGCTTATACCTTTCTCATAAAAGAGACAATAGATATCACCCATTCTATCAAATGTCTCAAAATTTTGCTCTTTATATAAATCTGCGTATTTCTCTCCTTTTACACTATTATTACTCTCTTTATTAAGTTTATCTCCATAATAAGCCTTTTGAAGCTGAATATACGGAGGATTTCCAATCACAATATCAAATCCATCACTTATTCCAAACATCCATTCGGGGTCGAACCAGTCGGCTGATTTGTTTGTATCGTATGGATTCCATTGTGCGATTTTCTCTGTTGCTTCTGCCGGAAAACCACTGCTTTTAAGCATATTTGCAAGTTCTGTTCTTAACTCTGAGTCTTTCTTCTTGAGTTTATCTTTCTCTTTGGTATTTATAGTTGTAAAGTATTGATTCCTTATCTTTTTAATCTCTTCTTCTAATCTTCTGACCTCGCCTGACATCAGGCTTAATTGTTTTGGTCTTGGCAAACCTATCAGTGTATTTGCAGAGACAAACTTTGTCTCAAGGTTGGGAAGCGGCTCTATGCTAAGATTAGGTTTTGTCCTGTCAACCTTTTCATCCACAAGGAGTGAGATAAAGAATCTGAGTTTTGATATCTGAATGGCTATGGGCTGGTTGTCAACACCATATATACAGTTCTGAATGAGATAAAGCTTTCTTCCATAGTCAAGTTCATTAAGGGTAAAGCTCTCTTCTATTCTCTGTATTATCTCCTGTCTTATCTTGGGGTCTGTTATCTGATTTGCTACTTTGACCTGCTCTGCCTTCCATCCTTCGTTATGAGGATCAAGTTTATGAAGTATATTAACAAGCATCTGGAGTGCACCCATTGGAAAAGCACCTGAACCAACAGCAGGGTCAAGGAGTTTCAGGTTATGAATGGCATTTATTAATCTTTCTGTAGTTACTTTATCAAAGGGGTTTGCATCATCTTCATAGGAAAAAAGCTTCTCAAGTGCAGAATCGCTTATATTACTTTCTGCTAATTGTGTTTTGAAATACTCCTTAAGGGATTCTCTTACCATATAGTCCACTATCTCTCGTGGTGTATAGTAACTACTCGTTGCCTTTCTTGCAGTTGTTGCTGTTTCAGGGTTGTAAGAAGCAAGGAGATTTTCAAAGACCCTTCCAAGAAGCTCTGGGTCAAGGGCTACCTCTTTATCTACTGGTGTGTTTTCATCTATGGTAAAGTTATAAGAACTCAGTATATTAACAATACCTCTGACCTCGTATTTCTTATTTTTTGTACCGTACTCTTCGTTTAAATTAACTTCTTGCTTATCTGAAAAGAATAAAAAATTCGGGACAACGGGCTGTTTCTTTGGGTCATCAGAAAAACCATCTATGCGAATCTCTTTGCCTGTTTCATTTGATTCATCATCCTTAGCCTTATCATGGCATTCAAAAAGACCACCGTTTAAAAAAGGAATATCATTAAAGAGTTCTTTCATTCTGTCAGGCTCTTTAAATAGGTTATGATGTCTGAAATAGTAATGATTCATATAGTCTTTATTAAGATAGCCCTTATATCTTTCTTCTCTACGGAATTTTCTCTGCTCAATGGGTGTATTTAAGGTGGCAAAGAAGAGGTTCTGCAGTATGGCAAGGTAATAGGTACCTTTGTCTGGCGAAATGTCTTTTAAAATTTCTTTAAGGAATCCTAAATCAAAGAGTTCCCTTTTGACTATCCCTTTCTTACTCATAAACCATATGAATATTAGCCTTGTGATGAGCCTTATTAGGCCGATGTTTCTGCCGCTTGGCTCTGCCTCTGCCTCGGGTGGGAATTTTGCCTCTTTCAATGCCCAGAAATACCAGTTGGCAACCTCCTGATAAAACTCCTTTGTGACCTTTTCGACTGAGAAGGCTTTTTTTATACTCTTTATCGAGGAATAATCACAACTCCCCACATACTCAATAAACGTCCTGTTTGGTTCACCTTTACCAACATAGTAAGTAAATCTCTTATAAGGACTCCACTCTCTTCGTGTACCTTTGTATTCGGGGTATATAAATGAAAATCTAAAATTTTGGGCATTATCGTAATAGACAAAGATACCCCCGGAATATCCGATATTCTCATTAAGTTTTAAAATCTTTCTTGAATGATCGTATTGTCTTCTCTTACTCGACCGCTCAGTAAGTTCACCTCCAACCTTAAATGAATAAATAACAATACTTTCATTATCATTGGGTCTGATATCACCTATCTTTTCACCATCTGTAAAATAATCAGGCTCAAATACAAAGGCCCCTTCATCGGAAGGCTTAAACCTGCGGCTTGCAGACCGGAAATACTCTCTCAATAAATCTTTGCTGAAATTATCTTTGAGTTTTAATAATCTTTCGGTATTGTCCATAAGTCCTAACCCCTGTCTTACTTCTTTATGTTTTCTATTGCAATAATTACATCTCTTGATTCATCTCTGTGTTTTATCTTTTCGTATTCAAGATAATTCTCACCAAGTTCCCTTTTCAGTTCATCAATATCTCCCTTACTATTTATCTCCTCAATCCTTCTTAAGGTATAGTCAGGAAGTGTGCCATAATAAACAATGTCTTCTTTGAGTGTCCTGAGAAAGATTTTGTACTCATCAAACTCTCTATTTTTTAAAAGTGTCTCAATCTTATTGAGTGCTTTTCTCTCAAGTGAATTCTCCCTTTCAATGCTATCCAGATTTCGATATTTATCTTTTATTATCCTTTCATAACTTTCCCAGAATTTATCCGTATTCCATTCGAGCCCCTTCTCGTCTTTATTACATTTTATCCTCTCTATAGCCTCCTCAACAAGAATTTCATCTGGTACAGCATTTTCAATCTCAGTATTTATTGCCGCTGCAAACATCCTCTTCTTTTTGAAAAATACAATCATCTCATTTTTATCTGAGGACTTTGCAACCTTGATTCTGGGCGGATATTTGGTAATTTTCTCAAAAATCTCTGGGTTCTCCTTTTTTAGTCTGAGATATTCAAGATATATCTTTGTGTAGATATTCTCTCCCTCAATCCTCTCAGGGTCTCCTCTTAGTCTATCGAATAGTTTTGATGGCTCGGGCTCTTCGTCTATATCGAATATCTTTGCATCTTCACCAAGTGTATTGTGAATTATAAACATCTTCTGCTGGGCTATTGTCTTTGACTGGACTATATCTGCCCCTTTCTGAGTCGGGAAGAAGTTTACAATATAAAGTTTTTCAAAGACCTTCTTGCTTATCCTGTTTATTCTCCCGAGCCTCTGAATAACTCTTACGGGATTCCACGGGATATCATAGTTAATAACATATTGTGCCCTGTTGAGGTTTACTCCTTCTGATAACTTGTCTGTTGTAAGAAGTATTCTGTATCTGTCTTCCTGCTCTTTGTATGAGGCATCGAAGTTTTTATTGATCTCGTTCATCTCACTCTCAGAAAGACTACCATAGATAGTTAAAACCTTTTCTTTGCCGAATTCCTTCTCCAGTTTCTCCTGCAGATGCTTTACAGTATCCGCATATTCGCTGAATATTACAAACTTTGGCTCCGGCTCACCTTTTTGTGGATTTGCCTGCATCAGGGCTTTTAGTTTTCTTATAAGACAATCTGCCTTGGGGTCGTTATCGGTCAGTTTAAGACTGTCAAGCTCGCTGAGCACTCGCTCGAACAGCTTGATATCGCTTTCGATGTGATTTTCAAATTTGTCTCTCAGTTCAAATTCATCTATCTTGTATATCTTGTTACTCTTTGGACCTATTATACTTCCGTCTTTTAAGGATTTTGAATATTCAAGCAGAGTCTCTTCCATCTCTTCATCTGACATAGAATTCATTTTTTCAACAAGTTTTCTGTCGAGAATAAACTTTCTACGTTGTTTTATAAAGTCTCTGCATATTACAGTTACATTTCTGAAGTTTTCGAGACTCTTCTTGAATGCGCCAAATGAACTCTCGAACCTCTTGACAAGGAGTCTCTGCATAAATCCATACAGGTTTCTCTGCTGCTGAAACTCCCTGCTATCATCATCTCCGGTTCTTCTCTTCTCATAATCAAACGGTCTGTAAATCGCACCGTAAAACTTTCCACCATCTTCAAAACTGGCAAAATATTTTTCAATGACCCTTGAATAAAAATCCAGCTGTTTCTTCTCGAGTTCGAAATACCAGTCTGTCTTATCCTCGTTTGTCTGAGGGTCTGCCACCTTCGAGAGATTACCAACCTCACTTGCATATTCGGGAATCTTCTCGAGGTCTATCCTGTTTCGCCTGATTGTAACGGGTTCTATAATAGAGCGAATGGATTTTGAAATATATCTTGTGCTGTCCGCAAGCCTTTTCTTTTCAATTGTTTTAGTGCCATATAGACCTTCGTTGTAACTGATGGCTTTATCCCTCTTTTCTTTATTTGGAGAATTATAATTTTTAAGAATAAATGAGATCTTTCTGAGTTTATTTTCGTATTGCATAAATCTGAGATATAGATTGCTCCCAAGGGTAATAGGAGATTTTTTTGGGTTCAGAAAGAGTCTCAAAAGATTAAGTATGTCGTAAGGATGATTATTAAATGGCGTGGCTGTAAGCAGAATTACCTTCTTGCCTCTCACAATATTTTTTAGTTGCTCATAAGACTCCGTATCATCATTTCTGAACCTGTGAGCCTCATCTACAATAACTACTTTTATATCCTTTCTTTTTGGGTCCCTTACGAATTTAAGTGGTTCTGTAAGATTACCACGAGAAAAGACCTTCCAGTCAAATAGCCTAAAATTATCCACATATTTTTTCCAGCCACTATCACTCGTCTCATCTCCGATAAGAGGTGGGGGGCAGATTACTATCCCCCTTTCTTTGAGTCTTCTTGCAAGTGCACAGGCAATAACCGTCTTTCCCAGTCCAACCACATCGGCTATCAGAACACCGTTGTAATCCTGAATAATCTTATACGCCTGAGCAATTGCATCTACCTGATATCTATAGGGCTTATATCCAGCATTATTTAAAATCTCCTCAATCGTCTCTGTGTTTTCATCGCTTTTTATTGAATTAATATAGTTATGAAGGACAATACAATATGCCTCAAATGGTGTAATCTCTTTTAGGAAAGTATCTTCTCTGATTGTATCAAGAAGCCTTCTTCTCGTCTCTTCATATTCTGTAATTTCAACGGAATTGTTCCAGAGTTCATCAAAATATCTCTCAGCCTCATCAAACCCGAAATCACTTATCTCTACATTAAACTCGTTCTGCGAGGTCAGTCCCGCAGCTGTAAGATTACTCGAACCGGTAATAAATAGCTTATTTCTGCCAATTTGCTCATCTTTTAGATAAAAGAGATACAACTTCGAATGATTCGGTTCTACCGTCTTTCTGATAATCAGTCTGTTATTTTCAAGAAGGCTTAGGAAATATCCTGCCTGCTCATAAACCTCTTTCGAGTCAAACTTCTCAGACCTCAGTGATGTACAGACTGATTTTATGAATTCGTCTGTAATTTCTTCATTGCTAGGATTGGTATCGTAAGTAGTCTCAATTAATCTGAAATTGTGATAATCCACCTTGAGCCCAACAAGGACTTTGAGGATTGTATCGTTATTCTCTTTAAGTGACTTGTATAACCTGTCCGTCCCTGAGAAATAGAAGAATGCCGTAAGAAATTTGAGCTCCTTGCTGTTTTTTACTAACTCCTCAATCCTTTTTAAGAGGTCGTTGTTTTTGCTATTAGTAATAAAATAAGCCATTTTTTACCTCTCACAATGATTTTTGGCTATGTTGTGAATCTGTATATCAATTAACGGCATAATAGTAAAGAATTAAACCCAACCTTTACGAATTTTTGTATTGAATTTGTCTCCTTCTGTGGTATTAAACGGTTCTATGGATTTCGACCTTAAGGATTTTCTGGTATTCTCCTCGATGGCGTTCTCCACGATATTCTTTGTGGTCGACCCGATTGGTCTTGTACCGATATTCATCTCGATGACCCAGTCGGATTCGCCGGAGAAGAGAATTTCAATTGCCAAGAGGGCTACTGCTGCGGCCGGAATTATACTGGTAGTATTTGCCATCTGCGGAAAACTGATATTCTCCGCCTTCGGGATTACACTCGCCTCCTTCAAGATCGCCGGCGGAGTCCTGCTCTGGTTTATCGCCCTCGATATGGTTAGGGCTAAACAGACGAGGGTCAAGACGACTCCCGAGGAGGAGCAGGAGGGTATCGAAAAGGAGGATGTGGCACTCATTCCGCTTGCACTGCCGATGCTCTCCGGACCCGGTTCAATTTCTACGGTAATGGTCCTTATGGGTCAGGCAAAGGACTGGCTATACTTTATCCCGGTCTTTATCTCAATTTTTCTGACCTGCCTTATCACCTATTTTATGCTGCGCGGCGCCCAGTATATCCTGAAATACCTCCGTCAGACGGGTCTAAAGATCATCATAAGAATAATGGGTATGATTCTTGCAGCAATCGCCGTCCAGTTTATTATAAACGGCATATACGACGCCGTAAAAATGTATAGTCTGGTAATTTGATAAAAAGTGATTATAATTGAATTGTGAGCAGGTATTTTTATATTTTGGCCCTCTTCCTTTTTGCCCTGATTTCAGGGTGCGCCACTCCCACACCTTCGGGTAAGACAGATTCCCCGGTTGTAAACATTAAGAAGGTAAAGGTAGAAAATGTTGCGATCTTCGAAACCCCTGCTGCCCTGAAGGAGTTTACCAAATCCACCCCCGAATACTCGGAAGCCATACTTCTTGCAAACGAACTTTTGGGAGATGCCGAGATAAGGAAGAGACTCGAAAACTACGGATATACCCCGTTTGTCTCAGGAGACCTTGACAGCGACGGGAAGGACGAATCGGTCTTCGTAATCCTGAACCGGAAGATTCCCGAACTCATCATCATCAAAAAGAACATTCAGGATGAGTGGAAGGAGCAGTTCTCAATGAAACTGAACTCCTATGCCCAGATAAAACTCTCTGACCCCTCGGTCGGGCTCTTCGGGAGTCCGTGCGTAATCGTAACAAATATCAGCCTCAAAGCCGTCAGCAATATCTGCTGGGACGGTATGAAATACATCTCCGTGGATTACTGAACTATTTACTCAGTACCGCATCCATCAGATTGAGGGGGCATTTGTAGATTTTGTAATCTTTTATGAAAATCAGACTCTCCTTGTTTGCATCGGGGTACCTGATACAGACATCCTTCTCCCTGTGAAGAGTAAAGGTCTCTATCGCCTGATTATGCCAGTAAAAGATATATGCATCCGTGCAGCTTTCACCGATCTTGCTGTTGTTTGCAAAGATGATATCGTATTTGTTTACAAACCTGAAATCTGTCCCGAAACCGAGTTTTGCAAGCTCGTTTGTCTTCGTCCCGTATACATACCCGCCGGAATATCTGTTTGCAAAGAGCAGCAGAGATGATTCTTCCGAGAAACCATAAGTCTCTACCTCCCCCAGAAAAGGGGCGATCTCCCTCTCCTTGCCGTCTATAACACAATATACCTTTCCGTTCTTCTGTATGCAATCCTCCTTCTTTACAAGACTCTTTGCCATTTTGGAGGGCGAATAGATATCTATCTCCCTGATAATACCACGGTTATAAAACGGTTCGAACTGTATACTATTCTGAGAAACCTGTTTTACGGAAGAACTAACTACCCTCGAATAGTATATCTGCCTTACCTTCTTACCTTCAATCCCGTAAATAAATATCCCGTTGCCGCCTTCACCGACTATTATGAGATTGTCCGAAACATAGGTATCAAAAAATGCCCTCTCCGGCTTTATCCCTTTAGGCAGTTTAATCTCCCACTCCTTGCAGACTTCCTCACCATAAAGGGCTGCTGAGTAAAACATTACACATATAATTATTACACAAAATCCCTTATGCATATTTTTACTCGACCGTTACGCTCTTTGCGAGGTTTCTGGGCTGGTCCACGTCGGTCCCCTTCATATCGGCGATATGATATGCCATCAGCTGAAGCGGGAGACTGTTTACGAAGGGCTGGAAGAACTCATCTGTCTCATCAACCTCAATCGCAAAGTCGAGAAGCCTCTTCGTCTCTTCATCGCCCTTTGTAATGACACCGATGAGAATCCCTCCTCTGGACTTTGCCTCCAAAATATTGGAGATAATCTTTTTGAGATTGCTGCCCCTGTTTGCAATTACAAGGACAGGGACATCCTCGTCGATAAGTGCAATAGGCCCGTGCTTCATCTCTCCCGCCGCATATCCCTCTGCGTGAATATACGATATCTCCTTGAGCTTGAGGGCGCCCTCGAGGGCGACGGGAAAGTTTATCCCCCTTCCGAGATAGATGAAATCCCTCGAGCGTATGAATCTGGGGGCTATCTCCTTTATGTAACTTTCTGTTTTAAGGGTATTTTTCAGAATGCCGGGCATTCTGGAGAATTCATTTATGAGCCTTTTCCTCTCCTCTTCGCCAATGGTACCCCTTCTGGAAGCAAAGAAGAGCGAGAGCATCAGAAGTACCTCTGTCTGGGCGATAAATGCCTTTGTGGAGGCGACACCTATCTCTATGCCGGCACGGGTATAAATCACGTTATCTGCAAGGCGGGCGATCGAGGAGTTCATAACGTTGCATATTGCAAGAGTCGGTATCCCGAGTTCCTTTACGTCTTTCAATGCACCGAGTGTATCGGCCGTCTCTCCGGACTGTGAGATGAAGATTGCAAGGTCATCTTTTTTTAGCACCGGATTGCGGTATCTGAATTCGCTAGCAAATTCTGCCTCGGCCGGAATCTTCGATATCTGCTCAAAGTAGTATTTTCCAATCAGTCCCGCGTGGTATGATGTCCCGCAGGCAACGATGATTATCCGGCTGAAATCCATCGTCCTTACTGCCAGTTCGTCGGGCAGAAGCTCCGAGTTCTCCCTGTCTATTCTGCCGAGCATCGTATCGGTAAAGACCTTCGGTATCTCGAATATCTCCTTGTGCATAAAGTGTTTGTGTCCCTCTTTTTCTGCAACAGACGGACTCATATCGACGGTCTTTATCTCCGGTTTTATCTGTACACCGTTTCTGATATCGAATATCTCCGTTTTGTCCCGGGATATCTTTGCAATCTCGTTTTCGGAGAGCGTAATGATTCTGCGGGTGTACGGCAGAAGGGCCGGAATGTCGGAGGCGACGAAATTCTCTCCTTCGCCTACGCCGATTATCAGCGGTGAAAAATTCTTTGCGACTATGAAGTAATCCGGTTCCTTTTCGCTTACTACGGCAATGGCAAATGCCCCTTCCAGTCGGCGGATAGCGGATATAACTGCCTTAAAAAGGTCCTCACCCTTACTGAGATAACTGTCTATGAGATGTGAAATAACCTCTGTATCCGTCTCAGACCTGAACACACTCCCCTTTGAGATGAGTTCCCTCTTGAGTTCCGCATAATTTTCGATAATACCGTTGTGCACCACCGCAACACCGTTTACCATATGCGGGTGGGCATTGTTCTCTGACGGTCTGCCGTGAGTCGCCCACCTTGTATGCCCTATCCCGAGATTCCCGGAAATCTTCTCCTTCCCAAGAAGTGACTCGAGCGACGAAATCTTTCCGACGGCACGTGCAATCCTGAGCTCTGCACCGTCCAGCACAGCAATACCGGAGGAGTCATATCCCCTGTATTCGAGCCTCCTGAGCCCGTCGATAAGGACTTCCTTTGCATCCTTTGGACCGATATATCCCATTATCCCGCACATCTCTTACTCTCCTGTCTGGTTTCCCTGATACTGATACTCACATCCCTGTTTTCGATAAGTTTACTGAGCCTTATCACCGTATTCTCCCTTATCTGGTCGGGAAGACTAATCTCGAATATTCTCCCCATTATCTCGACATAGAATCTCTTCTGCCCGGAGACCCTTTCGAGCACGAGACTGAGGGAGATCGAGTCTTTTGATACAGATATGTTCTCTTTTTTAAGCTCCACAAGGAGCAGAATCTTCCTGCCCAGCAAAAGGTCTCTTCTCTTCTCCTTCGTCCTGACCCTCTTCTTTACAAACGAATATGCCGGTATTCTGAAGACCTTTCTTCTGTATATGCTTATCCTGCCGTTTCCCATACAGTGTCTGCAGGTCCTGTTGTACCCGAAACAATAGGGACATTCGGCGGATTCGGGAATAAATACGATCTTCTCCGTCTCACAGGGTATCTCTCCCTCTTCTATTCTTACCTCCTGAGTACTGAGCAGCAGGTTTTCGAATACAGACCGAAGAGCGTCCATCGCCTCGGTGATACGCAGTCTGAGAACGGAATTTATGACAGGGGTCAGTGCACTTACTGTATCCCTGAGCTGCCTTCCGATGACGGAGCTGTCGTAGAGGAGTCTCTTCCGCGGGTCGGAGAGGACAGAGTATGCAAAACTTATCTTCTTGAATATATCCTCAGAGCCTTCATCCCTGTTTATGTCGGGATGATATGTCCTTGCAAGCCTTCTGTAGGCCCTTTTGATTTCTTCAGGAGTGGAAAAACGGCTAACACCCAGAATATCATAGAGATTCTGACCCATAATACGTCGTCAGCTCTTTTCCTTAGGCCCCGAATAGATAGTCTCGGCAATTTTGTAGGCGGCCTTTTCGAACTCGGGATATAAGGCCTTTATCTTTTCGAGGTCATCTGCTTCTATTGCCGATTCGAGTTCTGTTATCCGGGAGAGCAGGTCAACCCGGATGTCATCGGTTATCTTCGAGGCAAATTCGTCGAGCGATTTTCTGACTGAATAGATAAGACCTTCTGCGTCGTTCTTGATGTCCACGAGTTCCTTCTTCTTCCTGTCTTCCTCCCTGTACTGCTCCGCATCGGCTATCATACGGTCTATCTCTTCCTGCGAGAGACCGGTGGACGGCATTATTCTCATCGACTGTTCCTTGTTTGTGCCGAGGTCCTTTGCCGTCACGTTGACAATCCCGTTGGAATCTATATCGAATGTAACCTCGATCTGCGGAACCCCTCTGGGAGCGGGAGGTATTCCTATCAGCTGGAATCTGCCCAGGCTCTTATTGTCCTTTGCAAGCTCTCTCTCGCCCTGAAGGATGTGAACCTCGACGAAGTTCTGATTGTCCTGCGCGGTTGAGAATATCATCGATTTTTTTGCAGGAATCGTCGTGTTTCGCTCTATAATCTTCGTAAAGACTCCGCCTGCGGTCTCGACTCCGAGCGAGAGCGGTGTGACGTCCAGAAGCAGGACATCCTTGACGCTCCCCTTCATAACCGCACCCTGAATCGCAGCGCCTACCGCAACTACCTCATCGGGATTTATATCCTCACGCGGTGCCTTTCCGAATATCTCCTGAACCTTCTGTTTGACACGGGGCATCCTTGTCATTCCGCCGACAAGGATTATCTCGTCTATCTGCCCGAAGCTTATACCGGCATCCGATACCGCCTTCTGGCAGGGTTCGGCAAGTTTATCAATGAGGTCGGATACCATATTCTCAAACTGCTCCCTCGAGAGCGGGAGATTCAGATGAAGCGGACCGTTCTCCGATGTGCATATAAACGGCAGGGTAATCTCTGTCTCCATAAGCGAGGAGAGTTCGTGCTTTGCCTTTTCGGCAACCTCCTTGATTCTCTGAAGGGCGATCTTGTCCTCGGAGAGGTCTATGTTGTGTTCCTTTTTGAAGGAGTCCAGAATATAATGCATTATCCGTCTGTCGAAATCCTCACCGCCGAGATATGTATTGCCGTTTGTGGACTTGACCTCGTAGACTCCGTCCTCGATAGAGAGGATTGTGATATCGAATGTCCCGCCGCCCAGATCGAAAATCGCTACCGTCCCTCTACCCTTCTTCTCCACACCGTATGCAAGTGCCGCGGCCGTCGGCTCATTTATGACTCTTAAGACCTCCAGCCCCGAAATCTGACCCGCCACCTTTGTAGCCTGCCTCTGCGCATCATTGAAATATGCGGGACAGGTAATAATCGCCTCCTTTATCTGCTCACCCAGATACTCCTCTGCGTACTGCTTCATTGTCGAGAGAATCATTGCGGATATCTCGGGAGGTGAAAAGCGCTTACCCCTTACCTCAACCCAGGCATCCTGATTATCCGAGGCAACGATACTGTACGGAACGAGTTTCTTTATCTCCTGCACTTCCGGGTCATCGAATTTACGCCCCATAAGTCTCTTTATGGCGTAAACAGTGTTTTCCGGATTTGTAATTGCCTGACGCTTTGCTATCTGACCAATAAGTCTGTCACCCATTTCGCTGAAAGCAACGACCGACGGGGTGGTTCGTCCACCTTCGTTGTTCGGAATGACCACAAACTCCTGCCCTTCCAGAATTGCAACACAGGAGTTGGTCGTGCCAAGGTCTATACCTATTATCTTACCCATAAATCCCCCTTATTCATCCTTGTTTTCCGGTTCCGGTTCGGCAATACATTTATGCATTTCGGACGGCTCTCTTTCCTCTGACTCCTCTGCCTTTTTTTTACCCTCATCCGATAGTTTACCTTTCGACACAACAACTAAGGCTGGCCTGAGGAGCCTGTCTTTCAGCATATACCCTTTCCTTTCAACCTTTATTATCTGACCCGACGGGGCTGTCTCGCTCTCCTGAACACCTATCGCCTCGTGGAAATTCGGGTCGAACATGGTTTCATTGGCCGTGATATCAAGTTGTGTGACCCCGTATCTCTTCATAAATTCAAGGAATCCCTTAACCGTAATCTCGAAACCCTTTACGAGGTCATCATTCTTAACAGATTTCTCTTTAGCGTGAAAAAGTGTCAGCTCGAGATTGTCAGCGGTCTCAAGCATATCTCTCAGAATCGACTCGTTTGCGAACTTTAATAAATCCTCTTTCTCCCTGATCACCCTCTTCTTATAGTTTTCAAAATCTGCCGCAACCCTCCTGAGAAGCTCTACCGTCTCGGATAGTTCCCTTTTTACCTTCTCATACTCCTCGGCGGGAACCGAACTGGGGAGCACCTCTCCCTTACCTGTGGTCTCTGTCCTGCCGGTCTCCGCTGTATTTTCGGTCTGAGCCGCGAAATCCTCGAATCTTACGGAATCTTTGAGGCATTCCCCGGACTTCTTCTCCTCTTCGGCAATTACCGATTCCTCGACCTTGATATTTCCGTTGTTGTCATCTGCCATAAAAGCACCTGCTTAATACAAGCAAAACACAATATAATTTAATTGTAAACAGAATAAAGTCAAGATTTTTGCAGTATACCGGGCTCACGCAAAATTTTTTTACTGACATTTTTGCTTGAATAGTATTTTCTTTGTGGTAGTAAAAATGCTTACTGTGCTGGTTGTATATTACTCAAAATTTTTGCCGCCTGTTCTGAGAGATAGAAATCAAAGCGGGGTATCATACCTCTCAGACAGACGGCACTCAGTAAAGAAGGTGAGAATATGGTAGAGATCAGATTTCACGGAAGAGGAGGTCAGGGTGCTGTTATCGCATCCAAGATCCTTGCAATGGCATTCTTTTCCGAAGGAAAGTATGTCCAGTCCTTTCCTCTCTTTGGTGTCGAGAGGAGAGGTGCTCCGGTGGCCGCATTTACAAGAATAGATGACCATCCGGTCAGGATGAAGTGCAACATCTATACGCCCGACTGTATAATCGTGCTCGACCCGACTCTGACAAGGACCGTGGACATTACTGCGGGACTCAAGAAAGGCGGTACCATTCTGATCAATTCTGACTCGTCTCCTGAGGAGTACAAAGACAAATATGCCGGGTTTAAGCTTGCAACAATAGATGCCGACTCGATAGCCAGAGAGTTCAGACTTGGTTCGGCTACAAGTCCCATTATCAACACGGTCATTCTCGGCGCATTTGCTGCACAGACAAAACTCGTAAAACTCGAGAGTATTCAGGACGGTATCCGTAAGGAGATACCGATTAAGACCGAGGCAAACTGCGACGCGGCAAAGAAGGCGTACGAAAACATAAAAATACTTAAGTAAGGACGGAGAATATGAAAAAGAAAATCGAAGACAAGAAGCCGGTGGTAATAAGCAATTACAGGGAGATGCCGCCTATGGCTATGTCACTCTCCACGATGAGATGGAATTTTACCGGTTCGTGGAGATACCTCAGACCTTTCTATGTCCAGAAAGTCTCCCCCTGTCACGCAGGTTGTCCGGGCGGTCAGAATGTGGAGGGCTGGATACGGCTGATGGAAGAGGGTCATTACGACGAGGCAATAAGGCTCCTTCGGGAGGAGAATCCGTTCCCCTCGATTACAGGAAGGGTCTGTTTTCACCCCTGCGAACTCAAATGCTCCCGGGCATACTACGACAAGTCGGTAGCCATAAACAACCTCGAGAGATTTCTCTCGGACCACGCAAACCCCGAATATAAGATAAAGAAGGACGAGATTGCGGAACCGACCGGAAAGAAGGTTGCAATTGTAGGCAGCGGTCCTGCCGGACTATCCTGTGCATATCACCTCTTAAGGCTTGGCTATGAGGTGGAAGTCTTCGAGGCCGAGAAGGAGGCCGGAGGTGTGCTGCGTACGGGCATTCCCGAGTACAGACTCCCAAAGAGTGTGCTGGCAAGAGAGATAAAGATGCTGACCTCCGCCGGAGTAAAGATACATACAGGCAAACGGGTAGGCAAGGACGTCAGTTACGAATCGCTCAAAAGCTACTTTGCGGTCTTCGTTGCAACCGGTGTACATAAGAGCAAGAAGATCGGTATCCCGGGCGAAGAGACCGAAGGAGTTATGAGCGGACTCGAATATCTCAGAAAGGTGAATCTCAGGGAGAAGGTCGCTACCGGCAAGAAGGTGATAGTGATCGGAGGCGGAAATACCGCTATGGATTCTGCAAGGGTCGCAAAGAGGAACGGCGCAGATGTAACGATTATCTACAGAAGGACGCGCGCCGAGATGCCCGCGTGGGAAGAGGAGATAGAGGAGGCCCTTACTGAGGGTATTCCTATTTTAGAACTGACGATCCCGAAAAAGGTCATCGTGAAGGATTCAAAGGTCGCCGGAATTCAGGTCCAGAAGGCAAAACTGGGCGAGCCCGACGCCTCGGGCAGAAGAAAACCGGAACCCATCGAAGGCTCCGAATACGAGATCGAGTGCGATATGATAATCTCTGCAATCGGCGAGGAGATCAACGAGGCGGATATCCCCGAACTCAAACTCGTCAAAGGAAACATCCAGACATCGAAGGACCTCTTTACATCGGTAAAGAATTACTTTGCCGGCGGTGATATTATAGACCAGCCGCACACCGTAATCGATGCCATTGCGAGCGGGAAAAAGGCAGCAATAGCGATCGACTGCAGATTCAGAAAGCTAAATTTCGAGGATGTCCTGAAAGAGATTTCGGTCGGAGAGTGGGGCTCTGTCTCGATGCAGCTCTACAGGGCAAAATTCGTATTCAGAAATTTCGAGGCACCATCGGTCAGACTCACAACGGAGACGGTCGACCCCAAGAGCATTAATACCGCCTATTTCCAGCCCTCCGAACGTTCTGCAATGAACAAGATTCCCCTTTCGGAGAGGACATCCGGAATGACCGAGGTAAACAAGGGACTTACACAAATGCAGGCAATGCACGACATATCGCGCTGCTTCCACTGCGGAAGATGCACAATGTGCGATAACTGCTATATCTTCTGCCCCGACAACGCAATCAGTCACAAGAAGAACGAATTCGGTTACAACATAGATTTTGATTACTGCAAGGGGTGCGGAATCTGCGTAACCGAATGTCCCCGAAACGCAATGGGAATGGAGAAGGAGAGTAAGATATGAAAAAGGTTCTGATGGGAAATCACTCCGTATCATACGGGGTAATGCTTTCGAAGGTCAAGGTTATTGCTGCATATCCTATAACTCCGCAGACTCAGGTCGTCGAGGAACTCTCGGAGCTTTGTGCAACGAAGAAGCTGGATGCAACATTCATCAAGGTAGAGTCCGAACACTCTGCACTCGCCTGTGTGCTCGGGGCATCGCTTGCCGGAAGCCGCGCATTCACAGCCACAAGCTCGCAGGGACTCGCACTTATGCACGAGCTGATACACTGGGCGGGACTCGGCAGATACCCCATCGTCCTTGCAAACGTCAACCGCGCTATGGGTCCCGGCTGGAATATCTGGTCTGACCAGAACGACTCGCTCTCACAGAGGGATTGCGGATGGATTCAGCTATACTGTGAAAACAATCAGGAAGTGCTCGACAATGTCCTTCTGGGCTACAAAATTGCAGAGAAGGTCCTGCTCCCCGTTATGCTCGTCTATGATGCCTTCATCCTCTCGCATACATACGAGATAGTCGATATTCCCGAACAGGCACAGGCAGACAGATTCCTTCCGCCGTTTAAGAGTGATTACAGGCTCGACATAAACAATCCTGCCTGTTTCGGCGGACTTACGAGCCCCGAACATTACTTTGAGCTCAGATACAATATGCAGGCAGCAATGGAGCAGGCTGTCAGTGTCTACAAGGAGGCACAGAAGGAATTCAGGGATATCTTCGGGCGGGATTACCCGATGATCGAAGAATACCGCACCGACGATGCACAGTACCTCTACATAACAAGCGGTTCACTGACATCAACTGCCAGAATCGTTGTCGACGAACTGCGGGATAAGGGATACAAAGTAGGACTTTTGAAAATCAAGGCCTTCAGACCGATGGATAAAGCAGAACTCATAAGGCTTCTTAAAGGAAGAGAAAAGATTTTTATCCTTGACAGAAATATCTCTGCCGGTGTCGGAGGAATATTTGCTCAGGAGATAAAGGCATACCTTTACGGACAGAAGTTTATGCCCGAGATCTATCCGTTCATAATCGGCCTTGGCGGAAGAGATATACCTCCGTCATCGATAATGGAGGCATTCAACTACGCGGTAGTTGAAAACAAGAAACCGGAAGATATACTCTACATAGGGCTGAAGAAGTAGCTTCACTCCTTTGGGAACCGGGACTGAAGTAACTGACATAAAGTATAATAACAACGCCAGACTATAACAAAAGAGCCAATTGCTGTTTATGAACACATCATAACAATGACAGCAATAACATTGTAGTCTAAAAAAATTTCCTGATTTCCAAAAAACTGGCACGCAAATTGATGACAAGAAAAAAATATTGAAGGAGGATTATATGAGCAGCATTTCATCAACCGTCTTATCAGGCGTCGACACACAGGAGACAACAAAGAGACAGGTCCCGAAGCAGGATTTTTCACAGGTCCTGAAAGAGAGCCTTGCCACCACCACCAGAATACTCGCAAACGGCGTGGCCGTTGCCTCTCCCGAACTGGACGTCTCGAGGAGTATAGTATCTACAATGAATACCGGGCTCGCAAAAAAGAGTGCGGAGCTGCAGAACAAGGACGGTCTCAAATCTGATGAGGGTGATATCTCCGTCAACAGGGAGACCGAGAGTCTGAGCAGTCAGTCCGCATCGACATCAGAACTTCTCTCTGCAACAAAGGCACTTCAGGAGGCCAACTGGCAGTTCTCTCTGGAGTATCTCAACCTTCAGGAGAAGGTACAGAGCGAGAACAGATACTTTTCCACTGTCTCGAACATTATGAGAACACGGCACGATTCTGCCAAAAATGCAATCAACAACCTGAGGTAATCTATGGCGGCAGCAATTCCGGTAAATATCAGTTCGGTACAGGCGGTCTCCGCCCCGAATAAGGGGCAGAACATCATCGGCAGTTCCTTTAAGGAGGCCCTTGCAAACATCGATAAGAATTATGCGAACATCGAGCAGCAGGTTAGCCTCGCCGCAAAAAACGACAGACTCTCACCCGCGCAACTCCTTGCAGTTCAGTCGGGTGTACTCAGGTCTTCGCTCGAACTGGATATCACGAGCAAGGTCATCGAGAAGGTCTCGAGCGGAGTCAAACAAACAATGAACAATCAGGTGTAAAAATGAGAAAAACGTTACTACTGGTTACCTTACTTGCCGCTACCACAATCATACAATCCTGCAGCAAGGAACTTCTGCACGCCGTGCAGGAGGAACAGGCAAATGACATTATTGCAGTTCTCTCGGAATACGGAATACAGGCAGAGAAGGTTGCAGACGGACGGCAGGAATCCTCATCCTACAATATTGTAGTTCAGGAAAGCGATTACAAAGCGGCGTGGAATATCCTGAAGGAAAACGGGCTTCCCAGAGAGAAAATACGCGGTCTTTCGGATGTCTATCAGAAACAGGGACTCATCTCCTCTTCCACGGAGGAAAAGGCCCTACTTATGCAGGCAATCAAAGGCGAGGTGGAAAAGACGCTCGAAACCATCGATAATGTCATCAAGGCGCGTGTAATTATCTCTGTCCCGGGACCTTCGCAGAACCCGTTTGCCGACTCAAAAGAACCCACAGGGGCGGCCGTGCTCCTCAAGATCAAAAAAGGCTCATACATAAACAGCGAAACAGTTAAGGGAATCCTTATGGGAGCCGTCTCATCCCTCTCCAGAGAGAGGATTTCGGTCGAGATCGTCGAATCGTCAGGGACTGTAGCCGCAAAACCCCTGAGAATGACCTACATCGGGCCGTTTCTGGTCCCAGAGTCATCCGCACGAAACTTCTATCTGATAATTACCGGATTACTATCCATTCTTTCACTCGGTGTGATTATCTTCGTATTTTTTCATTTCAGAAAAAAGCCTGTAATTACTAAGGAGGCAGAGGAGTTCTGATGAGCGGGCGTTTACTTAAATCACTCATCTTCTTCGTCGCCGCCGGATTGCTGAAGAAGGAAAACCTCAGATATCTGGATTCAGAGAGCAGGACTAAAATCCGCGTCGACGAAAACACCTTAGATAAGGCACAGATAATGAAAGATATTCTCTTGTCCATTCAGGAGACGTATATATGGAAGGACAGAAGATTCGTCAGGAAATAGAGAGCACAGGAAAGGGACTCGAAAGACTTCTCGGATTATGTGAGCATATTCCTTCTGAGACAGAGGCCCAGATAAAGCGGGTCACCGGACTTGCAGTCTCTGTTGTGAAGATGCTCGAGAACGCAGTCAAAGAGGCCGAAGACATAAAGAGAAAGGCATACAAAGAGGGGTTTGAGGCCGGAAGGGAGGAAGGGCTCAGAAGCTGTGCCGATGCCGCAGAAAAAATAATTCAATATGCAGAGCATATCCGTGAAAAGGATGTCAGTGGCATAAGAGCATTATTCGGTAAATTCATCGGAAATCTCTCACGCCATATCTCTTCCCAAAATCTGAATTTCTTTGAGGAGTATATCAGAAGGTACGTAGAAAGAGCCGAATCCGAAAAAATCAGAATAGTGATTTCGGATACTCTCTATCAGAAGATTGCGGGAAGATTAATACAGTCAGGCAGAGCCGAACTCGTTCCGGACCCCTCGCTATCCGAAGAGCAGATTTTCGTCGAGACCGGCGGGACACTGTCCGATGCCGGCATCGACAGATTCTTCGAGGAACTATCAGTCTGATGGAAAATCTCATCAATATACAGAAAAGTGCAGGAAGGATTCTGTCAGTAAAAGGCTACACTGTCGTCTCGGACCTGCAGAATGTCAGTATCGGGGATATGATAGAGGTCGTTCACAGGGACGAACATATTACAGGAGAGATAACGGGTTTCGAGGAAAGCCGGGCTATTGTGATGATGCACTCGGACACAACGGGGCTAAGGCAGGGCTCTATACTGCGGGTCAAAAACAACTCCCGGAAGATAAAGGTGTGCGAATCGCTTGCCGGCAGGATCCTCAACGGATACGGTCAGATCATATCAGGCGATGAAATATCGGGCGATGAATATTTCGGAATAATCAATAACCCGCCTGAGCCTCTCAGAAGAAAGAAGATAGAAAGGATTTTTGAAACAGGGATAAAGACCATCGACGGCCTTCTCACGCTCGGAAGAGGACAGAGGGTTGGTCTCTTTGCCGGTTCCGGAGTCGGAAAGAGCACTCTCCTCGGAAATATTACAAGATTTGCAAAGGCAGATGTAATCGTGGTAAACCTCATAGGTGAACGCGGAAGGGAAGTCCGAGAATTTGTCGAGGATGTTCTGGGCAAAGAGGGAATGAAGAGGGCGGTACTCGTAATCTCAACAAGTGACCAGTCTCCTCTCCTGAGGGTACGGTCTGCATACGTCGCAACGGCGATCGCAGAGTACTTCAGGGAGAAGGGAAAGGATGTGCTCTTGCTGATGGACTCACTGACCCGCTTTGCCAGAGCACAGAGAGAAATCGGTCTCTCGAACGGCGAACTGCCCGTCAGGAACGGTTATCCGGGTTCGGTATTTCTGAAGCTCGCACAGCTCCTTGAGCGGACCGGGACGTCAGAAAACGGCAGCATTACAGCAATCTATACCGTTCTCGTGCAGGGTGATGATATGCAGGAGATTATTGCCGATGAGGTAAGGGGAATTCTCGATGGACATATCGTTTTGAGAAGGGAAATCGCCGCCTTAGGAATATACCCTGCCATTGACGTACTTCACTCGGTATCGAGGCTTATGAACGGCATCGTCTCCGAAGAGCACAGAATGCTCGCCATGAAAATCAGGGAGATGCTTTCTCTTTTCGAAAAGAACAGGGAGATAATCTCTCTGGGAATGTACGTAAGGGGGAAGAATCCCGGACTCGACGAGGCAATAGATAAAATCGACAGGATACAATCATTTCTCAAACAGGGGAGAAATCCGTTTACCCTGAAGGATACTCTTGATGCAATGCAGAAAGTCATAGACAGATAGATTACCGCCGGTATGCCCCGATATCCTTATCGGCAGAAAACATGCTGATGTGTAAATAGTTACTGTGGTTTATTCTTTCGGGGCTGAATGCCAGAGTTCCGTTCGCCTGTTTACCTCACGAACCATTTTGACAAAATCGGCATATGGTTTGTCTCTGTAATTCATAAGGCCGAAATTATCTCCTGCAAGCGGGTTATTATCTTCGGGTGGATTATCGAACCATTTATACCAGTGATACGCCACATAATATGGCCTTTTCATAATTTCCCCGACATACCTGTCGTATGCAAGAGCCCTCTCCTTCTGATTCTCCACTATCTGTGCATAATACATTACATTCGGCAGACCCGAGTCCTTCGCCTTGAAGGAAAACTCTTCTATCAGAAAAGGTTTATCTGCCTTTGTGTAAATATTATCCAGTTCATCGACCCAGTTTTCGTGGTAACCCGCCATCGAAACTACGTCGAAATATTTTGCCGCCTCGGTCACAAGAGACTCTCCGGGAAAAGCGGCGAACCGGCAGCCAAGCACCAGATGATTCGGATCTGTTTCTTTCAATATACCGATCGCGGTCGATGCATACTTTCTGAATGCGTGTAACAGAAACGCTTCTGTTATTTCAGCCGCCTTTTCGGTGACTGTACCAAAACTTTCACCAGACAGATTCTCATACTCGTCCCAGTCAGAGATACCGGCCCCGAATACCCGATTGAACTCGTCGATTCCGCTGACCGACTCCTTAACGAATTTCAGTGCCTCCTTCCTGCCGGGGGCATATGGGGGGAAATCCACATACAACTGCAGCAATGTCTTCTTCCCTCTCCAGTCGGGGACCCAGTAGAGCTCGTTGTCGAGGAAGTATCCTATCAGAAACCTGTCCTGTATGTAAGGTGTTACACGCTCACTTACAACTTTTTTTACATTCTCTGTAAACTGTTCGGACCAGTAATCTGTTATTATGTCATCGGGTCTGTATCTGGGGGAATGTCCGGCGGCATCAAGTATAACCATGGTGTGCGGCATCTTCTCTGCAATCGAATAACTGCTCCACGGCCCTATCGTATTGAATGCCCATTCACCTATACGCAACAGTGATGCCTTCACCCACTCCTCTTCACTGCCATACTTCTTAACGAGGATATCGTGAAAAGGCCCGGGCGATAATTTCGGTCCGAGATAATTTACATCGGTAACTCCCCTTGATATAAAGGGGTTCCCTTCGGGTGTGATGAGCCACCAGACTCCGTTGATCTTTTTCGTTCTGAAATATTTATCCCTGGCAGGATTACCGAAGGAATCAGGTGTATTCTTCCATCCCCCGAAACTGTCAGTAACAATCTCACTTTGCACATTCTGAACCGTTAGTTCGAAAAGGCGGAGTCTGTACTCCCGTTCTGTATCCGTCTCATCCCCTTCCGCCACACACCTGCCATCCCTGCACTTCCATCCTTCTGTCTGACAATCCAGAACCGGAACATTCTTACCCTTAAAACAGAGAAAGGCCTTCTCATTAAGGCAGTCGAGTCTCCCCTCTTCACACATTGTGCTGATTCCGTCGTCAGTTACGTCATCATTAAAACCACCGTCGCCGTAACCGGACGGCCGGCTCCTCTCCGCACATCCTGTGGCAAGAATTAATATGAAAAAAACAAGTAATCTTTTCATAAAAACCTGCTTTCTGAGGCTGGCACTATATATTGTCAGATACTTTTTTTCAATGTCTTTGTTATCTGAAATTCTATTATCACTGATTTCCCCTGCGCGCTGTATTCCCGCATATCTACCATAATAATATTGTTGTTTGAAAAAACCCGGTAAAAGATGCACAACTGTCTTCTGCGCCGGTCTTTATAATTTCGTATTCATTCGTCTTTATAGAGTTCACTGATCTTATTCAGCATAATATCTACCTGTTTGATACCGGCGCTTCGTGTCTCTTCATAGTGGTCGCCCGGTGCAGATGTAAAATAGGGGTAATCCTGAGAGAGCCTGAAATCATATTCCGGCAAAATATAGCCAAGGAAATCATTCCCGAGACCTGCAATTATCTTTATCTTCCCCTTCATAATATCCCTGATGTACGGACCTTCGGGCGCCTTTGACAGGTCGGGAGGATACATATTTGTCTCCTCGATAACCGGTCTGCCGAAAGAGTATTCATAAGGCTCCCTGTAACCTCCGACTGCCAGTTCGGGAAATAATTCGCCGGGGACAGAGAGAATCTCTATATCCCCGATTCGTATTCTCATCACCTCTGTCTGAATTTCGACATTGTCTATAAATGTCTCCTTCGAAGGGTCGATCTTCCACTTCGGCCTGTCTCTCAGCCATCCGAGATCAAACATCATCCAGAAAAACCTGTTCTCGAGCGGGAATCTGTACTCTGTCTTTCTCACAGAAATCTGAAGGTTGTTCAAATACTCTGCCTCGCCTGATATCTCGTAAGCTTTTCTTGCAATGCTGTATCCCACCTGCTTTATTGCCCTGAAGGAATTCTCTCTCTCTATTCTGTTGCCGTCGTCATCGAAGACCGGCATATGAAGATTCGTTATCATCCCGCCCTGTGCCCCCTGAATATAAAACGCTGTTTTTGAAAAAGGAGGAATCTGCTTTGTGCCCTCCGAAATTCCCTTCTCGAGTGCCTCCCTCATATAATAGACATAGTCGGAACTTATCAGATTGCTGGTCCCCGCAAGCCCCTCCGGATGCGAACCCCAGTTTACAAGTGTTGCCAGTCTCTCCTTGTTCAGGTCCTCGAAGATTACTACAGACATATTGTCGTCAATAATAAAAGGGTCTCTCAAATCCGTCGCCATCTGCTCTATCCCGACCCTCTTTGTAATAGCCCTAACCTTTCCTTTTACCATTGTCGTGGCAGCAGAAATTACTGCATCAACGGATTTGCCGACCACCTCCCTTATGTATGTATCGTTTGCACCGGACTCATAGAGCACCTCACTGAACGGGTCCTGAGGTCCCCACATACCAACCGTATCGATACTCGCGTGCGTATGTGAACTTGAGACAAGGATATCTCCGATACCGAGGTCGGGTGCGCGTTCCTTCACAAGCTTTCTGATTCTGTCAACGTCGCCCTTGAAAAAACCAATGAGGTCCAGAGTCACAATGGCAACCGTCTTCGAATTGTGCCTCAAGACAATTGCCCTGACGGTTATATCGTCATGAGCCCCTGTCATTGGAGTAGATGCGCCGTAGCCGGCTATCCAGTATCCCTGAAACTTTCCGTCACCCTCGCTCCCGTCACTGTCCGGAGAAACATAATCCTTATCCCCCGGACATATCCGGTCGGTTCCGCAGTCATAAAAGAAGTCCGTCTTCCATTTCTTCGAAAGACTCTTCCACTTTTCAATATCCATACTGCCGCAGTTTCCGGGCCCGTCAAATTCGGGACAATATGCGCGCGACCTCAAAAATTCCCGTTTTACAAGTTCGTATTTCTGAGGTGTAATACTTCTCTGGGCAACACCAACACAGAGAATACCGCCCTCACTGCTGTCACAGTCAGAGTACGGACCACTTTTTGCATCAGATATGTCGGACAACTGCACATCTTTGAGCAGATCCGCATCATACAGCTCACCGTTATCGCTGTATATAACCTCATTTGTCGGGCACGCGGTAAGTGCTATAAGGGCAGACAGAAAAATTACTATTATTTTAAGGTTAATCATAAGGAGTCATTTTAGTGGCTTTTGGTTTTTTTGCAATCTCTTTTTACTTTTGCCATCGTTAAAAGCCTTTTGATTCCTCCTGAGTTTCCCAATTAGTGCGGTATTTTGTTAAGCTCGATATTAAGAGTATTCCCCGATATTTCGTCTTCTAATGTTATTGTCCATCTGTCTCTTAAATTTTCCAGCACTTTTCTTGCAGATTT
>Ga0067045_1028103_pt1 | contig 43082 bp, 34 predicted proteins | sample TerdegcTABiofilm_FD_59184 | JGI IMG/M metagenome (GOLD analysis project Ga0067045, IMG submission 59184) | Combined Assembly of (Gp0054472, Gp0054536) Wastewater bioreactor microbial communities from Singapore -Terephthalate degrading... | reverse complement strand
CCTTCGGGGTGACAGAGGGGAGAAAGTGCTCTTCGGGGTGACAGAAAGGAAGGGCAAAAAAGAGTGCAAAGGAGGAGATCCCTCGTCGCTATCGAGCCTTAAATGTGACAGAAGCATCTCTAAATATAAGACCCTGAAATGAATTCAGGGTGACAAGGTGTGAATTCAGGGGGGAATAGGAGAACAAATTACTCGAGGCAACAGAGGAACTCGAGGCGGCAAAGAAGGCACTCACTGTTCAAGAATTGTTTCTAATTTCCCATACAAATTAGCATCTGGAAAGCTTTCATCAAATTTAATAAGCCATTTTTTAATATAATTAAAGTCTATACTATTAGAATTTTTTAAAATAATAGCTTTTACATCTTCAAGATCTCTCGGTTTACCTGCAAAAAGCTTGTGAACGATTATATCCTCAGGGGAAGCAAATTTTACAAATCTTGCAGGACTTTCCCGAGTTTTGCTAAAAGTTCTTCAAACATTCGCACTATTAAGCATCTTTGCCATTTTAATGTCTACCTCGATTCCTGAAAGAGAGTCTTTTAAAGGCAAAACACCTAAGTATATCCCCTCATTCCATAATGCCTCAAAAATTTCAATAGCTTCTTTAAAGCTTAATTTTTCTGCTTTTATAAATCTCTCTTCAAAATTCCTTAATCTCTTTCCGTTCTTAACCATTTTTATCTTTAAACTAATAAAAACAATTCTATTCTTCTACGATTCCACGCACTATTCCTGCAGATACTACTTCAGCTATTCCTAACTCTTCCCTTATCCAAACACTTTTCTGATTTGCGGGTTTAAATCTGGAAATCTGTTAAGCCAATCAATTCTTTCTTGAAGAAGCTTCTTATTCATCTCCAGAATCTCCCTATCACTATAAAAACGCTTAAGGTCAAACCTTGAATAATCCAACCCTCGAACATTTGAAGGAACTTCATATCCCCAGAATGAATCCTTAGACCAGCTTATCCCGCCTTTAGCAATCTGCTTTAGTATTTCTGTTGAATCTTTAACTTTTATTTTCTCTCCATCTACGCCACCAATATGTCCCGTATTCATAATGAAACACTCTACACCTGGAAGATTTTTAATAATATCGTAAAAAATATTCCCCTCTAAAGCTTCAGAGCCCACAATAAACGGGTTCGTTCCAACAACTCTTTTAGACTTTCCAGCTTGAGTAGGATCTCCAGCAGATGTTTCAATTGACTCTCCCAACATAAAGAACGCTGCTGCCTGCAAAGGATCTAATCTTGCAATGGGTGGAACAATATCATCTCTTCTTGTTATGAAAACAAGAATCGAAAGAGATGGTAAATCAATTTTATCATCTGCTATATACATATCAGATCTAAAAACAACAGCTCTTCCATTCGAGGAAAATTCAAAGTTTTCAAGGTCCAGTGTTCCATCATCATTCACATAAACGTTTTCAAGTATCGCCCGTGGTGAAATAAGTGCATCGTATAAGACTTTCTGATTTACAGGCTCTAAGCCTTCAGTTTTTATGTAAAAATTGCATTCAGTGCCAATGCAAGAGCTATCTCTACCCAAAAATACTATATCATCCTGTCTTATTATTACTCCCTCGGGAGGAGTTAAAAAGTGGTCGTGACAGGTCAAAGTAGTCTTGCCCGTACCACTCAAACCAAAAAATATTGCACCTTTCTCCTTTAATATTCCATCTTTATCAATTACTTTTATAACCTTACTTCCGGCATGGAGTCCCAATCTTCCCTTTTTTGTCTTTGCTACATACATAGCCATTCTCAAAAAAGCCTTCTTTATTTCACCTGTATAGTCTGTCCCAAGAACATAAGTTTTTAAATTCTTTGCATCTACTAAAACCTTTCTCTCAGGCCATTCTGGAACATCAATCACTATCATATCAGGATCACTCTTTTCTGGTTCAAAAAGAAGGGATCCCCACATATAGGCAATTCTTGCAAATTTCTTTGTTACATAAAATTTACAAGCAAGCTTATACTCTGGATTCATACACATTGTTCTATCAAGCATAATTACTTCTTTGTCTTTAAGGTAGTCATTCACATTCTTGATGATCTCACTCTGAACTTCATTAGGTTCATCATAAATAATCTCCGTAAATTTGGCACTTCTTGATCTAATCTTTGACACATAGCTCGCATTTCCATAAATTGTGGTTTTCTCTTCCCACTTTGCCATTTCACGTAATTCCTCAAAAGATGGATTCTCAATTAGGTTCATTCTTTCTTACTCCTTTTTATTATTCACTAATTTGTTTAAGTCATAGACTCTTTTCTTAAACTTTGCATAATAATAATCATTTATTATTTTATCAAAGTTCTCATTATTTTTAACATCTAAAAGTGAAATCTTAGAAATATCTTTTATTTCCAAAGTTAAAAAACTTTTAAGAAAAGAGAGTTCAACTTTACCTAATCTTACATAAGCTGAAGTTGCAAATTTTGAGCAGGAATCACAGATAAACCCTCCCTCTTCGTAAGATATGCAAAAGTTATCTAAATTTTGATCAATCTCTCTTCCACATTTAACACATCTATTCAATTCAAGTCGATATCCCTGCAAATCTAAGAATTTTAAAGCAAAGAAATATCCAGTAGTAAGAGGGTTGATTTCTTTATCGTTTAGGGCGTAAAGAGTAGAAAGTGCAAGATAAAATGTTTTTTTGCTCACAAGAACAAGAGGAATAAACCAATCAAGGATATTTGCCATATAACTAAAGATTAGTGACCTCTGGTAAGAAGAAATGATATTTAAAAATATCTCTACTGTCTTTATCTCGGTCAAGGTAAAAAATTCACCTTTTTCGTAAAGTTGAATGTAAGATAGATTTGGTGGTTCAGTGGAACTACCCCACCTATTTAAAGGAAGTCTCGCACCTTTGCATAAAGAGATGATTTTGCCATTCTCCTCAGTAAAAAAGGTCAAGAGTTTATCTCGTTCTTTATATTTTCTGCTCTTAAAAAGAATGGCTGAGGTTTTTATAAAAGACATAGCACTCCCTGTCATTCCAGAATGTATCTATTGAGAAACCAGAAAGGAGCAGATCGCCGTTTTCACAGGGATGACAGAGAGAGAAATGGAGATAACTCCCTTCTGTCATTGCGAGCCTGTGTATTGTGTAGACGTAGTAATCTCTTCTTCTTGCTCAAGCTCACTATAAAATACTGTTACTGCAGAGATATTAAAGGGAACTGTTATTATTGACATAAGCCCAGAAATAAGTCCTATAAAGTAATTTAATTTATCAGCTCCTCCTCGCAAAATAATATCCGTAAGTTCCATTACATAAGTTCTGTTAAAAAGAATTAATATAAGAAATGCAACAAAGAAAAGGATCAAAGCAAATGCTAATTGAATGAGAGTAATAATTATAAGGTAAGCAAAACCATTCACTCTCATTCCTCTAATCTTCTTAAAGCTCTCATTAAAAGTCTCAAGGACTCCACATTTCTCCTTCACACAGATATGAGGAACTGCAAAGAGATTAAATGGAACTCCAAATATTAAAATAAGCGCAATTATTAATGCAAAAATTATAAGAACTGCAGCGATAATACCAGGACTTATTGTAGGACTGTTTTGAAGCTCCAATAGTTGCGTAAGCGAAGGAAAAAAAATAAAAAGAGGCATAAGAACAAGAAGTGTAATTAAGGCAATAATTACTGTGAAAAGAAGAGTAAGTCCAAGAAATGGTAAAAATCTCTTAAATCCCTTTTTAACTGAGTCAATAATAGCTTCTCCTGGATGATTTACATACGCCTGATAAGCTGAATTATAAAGTGCAGCCTCAGCTATAGTTATAACTATTAGGTAAATTATTAGTAAAACAAAAAAAACAATTAATCCCTTATAGGGATCCTCCTCTATCGACAGAGAAATAATTTTTGGATTTGTTGCATACTGAAAAATCATTAGAGCTATAGCTACTGGTATAGCAAGAATTACAAATTTGTTAAAGTTAGAAATAAAGAGATTAAATGCTCTTCCAACCAGATTACTAATGCTTAAATTTGGATGACCTAAAGAATTATTCATTGAAATCTTCATTTATTTAAATAGACCCCCTTTAAAATCCCATGTCATTCCTGATAGATGCACTCTGGAATAACAGGAGAAAATGTTATCACTTTCTTGCCAATACTTTTTTTGACTTTTCATATATATCTTTTGCTGTAATACCATAAGCCCTCATAAGCTCATCTGGTTCCCCGGATTCACCAAATGTATCATTTATGCCAACAAATTCCATTGGAACAGGATAATCTCTAACAACTACTTCTGCTATTGCTGAGCCGAAACCAGCAAATAACTGATGTTCTTCAGCGGTTACAATTGCACCGGTCTGTCTGGCTGCATTTATAATAATTTCCTCATCAATTGGTTTCACAGTATGCAAGTTTATAACCCTTGCAGATATTCCCTCCTTAGAAAGTTCTTCTGCTGCATCAATTGCCTCACACACAAGAGGACCACAGGCAATAATCGAGAGGTCCTTTCCTTCTTTAAAAACTTCACCCTTTCCAAATATGAATGGAGTTTCATCAGTTGTTATTATTGGTACAGGCTCCCTACCAAATCTTATGTATACTGGTCCCTTTATATCGTAAGAAGCAATTGTCGCCTTTCTTGTTTCAATATAATCACAGGGCACTATAACCTTCATCTCTGGTAATACTCTCATTAAAGCAATCTCCTCAAGTGCCTGATGAGTTGCTCCATCAGGTCCAACTGAGATTCCTCCATGTGCTCCACCAATTTTAACATTTAATTCTGAGTAGCAAATTGTTGTCCTTATTTGATCAAAGGCTCTACCAGCAACAAAAACGCCGTATGTAGAGACATACGGAGTTTTCCCTGCTAATGCCAAACCCCCTGCAATTCCAAGCATATTTTGTTCAGCTATACCAACATTAAAGGACCTTTCAGGAAATTTTTCTCTAAACCGATAAGTAGTTGTCGATTTTGAGAGGTCTGCATCTAACACAACTACATCATTATGCCTTTCTCCTAATATAAGCAGACCATCAGAATAACCAAACCTTGTTGCTTTTGTATCTCTTGCCATTTTTTATCCTCCTACTTTATTAATAAAAGAGTGAAGCTATCTTTATTAATTCTGGACTGACCTCTTTTCTATCTTTTATTTCGCTTAAATCCACACTGCCAAATTCCATATTTTTAATCGTTACCATTTTACCAACTTCTCCCTTATGAATAAGTTCAATAGCCTTAATCCCCATTAATGTAGCAAGAAGCCTATCAAAAGCTGAAGGAGCTCCTCCCCTTTGCAGATGACCAAGAGAGAGTTTTCTTACCTCATGCCTGCATTTTTTAGACAATTCCTCGTAGAGAATATCTGTAAGGTTATTTGTTCCATATTGTTCTGCAAGGCTTGTAGGAGGTTTTATTTCTTCTGAAACTACAATAATTGAGAAGTCTTTACCACTCGTCTGCCTATTCTCGATGTGATTTAAAATCTCCTTTAATTCATAAGTTTTCTCAGGAACAAGAATTAAATCTGCTCCTCCAGCTAATCCACCTAAAATACCTATCCATCCCGTTCCTCCACCCATTACCTCCACAAGAAATACTCTGTGATGAGCAGAAGCTGTTGAATGTAGTCTATCAAGTGCACTTGCTACAAACTCAATTGCTGAATTGAATCCTATTGTTAAATCTGTATATGGAACATCGTTATCAATTGTTGCTGGTATGCCTATTATAGGTATATCATTCTCGTATAGTTTTGCTGCAATCTTCATATATGAAAATCCGCCAATTATCACAAGTGATGTTAGTGATAATTTATCAAAGTTTTCTTTAGCCAAAGTGATATTTTTCTCATCTTCAAAGGGATTACCAATTGATGTCCCAAGAATTGTTCCACCAATCTGAAGAATACCTGATACAGTTGATTTATCCATAACAAAAGCATTATTGTTAAGAAATCCATTGAATCCAGATTTAATCCCTATAACTTCATATAAATGCTCAAAACCTTTCCGTGCAACAGCTCTTATTGCTGCATTCTGACCAGGAGAGTCTGCCCCACAAGTTAGAATTCCTATTCTTCTCATTTTTTACTCCTTTCATAAATATTTAAAAAATTTTTTATTCTTAATTAAAAGAATAACGATATAAATGTTAAAGAAACAATCGAGAGGAGCTTTATTAATATGTTGAGTGATGGACCTGCTGCATCTTTTAGTGGATCCCCTACCGTATCTCCCGTTACAGCTGCGATATGAGCCACTGAACCTTTTCCACCGAATTTACCAGTCTCTATTAACTTCTTTGCGTTATCCCATGCTCCTCCTGAATTTGCCATAAATATTGCCAGCAAAACTCCGCTCACCAGAGCTCCTGCCAACAATCCAACCACGCCAGGAATTCCTAAAGTTATAAACATTATAAATGGCGATAAAATGCCTATAAGAGAGGGTAATATCATACCTTTAAGAGCTCCAACAGTTGATATATCGATACATTTTTCATAATCTGGCTCGGAAATGCCTTTTAGAATACCTATCTTTTCTCTGAATTGTCTTCTCACTTCATTGACCATCAGATCAGCAGTATTTGAGGTAGAATTTATAATCAGAGAGCAAAAGAAGAATGGTAGCATCCCACCAATCATTAAGCCAACAAAAACATTCGGATTAATAAGATTTAGATTGTTTACTTTTGTTGTGTTTGCAAAGGTGCAAAATAGAGTAAGTGCAGTTAGGGCAGCAGAACCTATGGAAAAGCCCTTTCCTATAGCTGCTGTTGTATTTCCTATTGAATCGAGCGAGTCAGTTCTCTCGCGGACATAGGATGGCTGATTACTCATTTGGGCTATCCCTCCTGCATTATCTGCAATTGGTCCATAGGCATCAACGGAGACAGTCGCAGCAAGTGTAAGAAGCATTCCAACCCCAGCAATTCCTATCCCAAAAATCCCGGAAAAGTAGTATGAAATAATTGTTGCAGTTCCTATGAGTACCAAAGTTAAAAATGTGCTTTCCATTCCAACACTTAAACCTTTAAGAATATTCATCGGAGCGCCTGAGACTGATTTTCTTGCTATATCCTCCACAGGAGCTTTTGAGGTGTAATAATCTGTTATTATTCCTATTAATATACCACACAAAATCCCTGAAACAGCGGAAAAGAAAGTATTATATTCACTAAGGGTAAATTTGCTTATAAATAATAAAATACCTATTGTAAGAATTGAAGAATAAGTTCCAATATTTTTTATAAATCTCCCTGGATTAATTTGACTGCGAAGAGCAAAAAACCTCCCTAAAACTATTACTATTAAAGAGGCAATTAATCCTCCGCTTATTGCAAAGAATATAAAATCAATGTAATGTGCACCATTTTTAGATATAAGGGCTAAGGCGATACTGCCGTATATTGCACCAATGTAGGATTCATAAAGGTCTGCTCCCATTCCAGCAACATCTCCAACATTATCGCCAACGTTATCTGCTATAACCGCAGGATTTCTTGGATCATCTTCTGGTATTCTCGCTTCGGTTTTCCCAACTATGTCAGCACTAATATCTGCCCCCTTTGTATAAATTCCTCCACCTACACGAGCAAAAAGTGCAACAAATGAGGCGCCAAGAGAGTATGCCACTATTAGATTTTGCGGAGCGTCAAAAGATAGTTTTTTACTTAACAAATATACAATACACATTCCCAGAATTCCAAATGAACTTGTTGTGATTCCCATTACTGCCCCACCCGTAAGAGAGGTATATATAGCATTGTTCATAGAGTTTTTAGCAGCAAATGTAGTTTTTTGATTCGCAACTGTTGCTATAGACATTCCAATAAATCCACTCATTATAGATAAAAGTGAACCTATAATAAATGGAATTGAAAATTTCCAGGAAAATAAGAACATTAGAATTAGTGCAACCCCCAAAACAAATGATGTAAGAATTATATACTCCCTTTTAAGATACGCGAATGCTCCTCTTCTAATATAAGAGCCAATTTTTTCAATTTCGAAAGAGACTGGAAAATTAAATACCTGAATAGAAAAATAGATAACTACTCCTATCCCTATTAAACTACCAGTTAGTGCAAAAAAAAGACCGCTCAATTTAAATCCTTAATTTTAGTAAAATCCTTTGACAAACATTACTCAAAGTTTATAATTCTTTTTAAATTAATTTCAAGTTTGTATGGGCGGGTGGCTCAGTGGTAGAGCACTTCCCTCACACGGAAGGGGTCACAGGTTCGAGCCCTGTTCCGCCCAGGTGTATTGCCGACGTAGCTCAGTTGGCAGAGCAGCTGATTCGTAATCAGCAGGTCATCAGTTCGAACCTGATCGTCGGCTTGGAAGATCCTAAATGGGGGTGGATTATATGGTAGAAGCTCAATTCTTCGGAGAATATGAAGTAATTGAGGAGATTGGAAGAGGAGGAATGTCCGTTGTTTATAAGGCTAAGCATCCTAACCTCCCAAAATTTGTTGCTATTAAAGTATTATCAAAATTTTATTCAGACGATCCAGCTTTCATTGAGAAATTTAGAAAAGAGGCTGAGATTCTCTCATCCTTTAGGCATCAAAACATTGTTTACATAATAGATTTTCGGCAGGAAGATAATCTCTACTATATAGTGATGGATTATATTGATGGCTACACTGTTAAGCAAATATTGGAAAATTCAGGATTGTTTTCTCTAAAAGTTGCTACAAATGTTGTAAAAAGTGTCCTGAATGCCCTCTACTATTCGCACAGGAAGGGTATAATTCATAGAGATCTTAAATCCTCTAATATTATGATTGATGAAAATGGCAAAGTTCTTGTTACAGATTTTGGTCTTGCCAGAGAAATTAATGTTGATTTGGTGCGTGAAACATCTCACCAAATTGCCGGCACAATTGAATATATGGCACCTGAACAATTTGATTCTAAATTGGGAAGTATTAGTGAGAGAACGGATATTTACTCTCTTGGAATCTGCTTTTATGAGATGGTCACAGGTAAACTTCCTTTTGACAACGAAAGTACTCCGATAAATATTGCCTTTAAACATTTATCCGCCTTGCCAGATCCACCTCGCTCAATAGTGCCGACTTTACTGCCTAAGGCAGAGTCAATAATTCTTAAAATGCTTGAGAAGGACCCATTAAAACGTTATCAGTCAGCAGAGGAAGCCTTAACTGATATTATAGAGCTTGAAGAGATACTTAAATACTATAAAGAACCTTCAGAAGAAGCTTCTGGTTCATACTTTGAAATTGCTGTAGAAGAACCTCTTAAAGAAGAAAGAGAGGAAACTCCGCCTTCGGAAAAAATTAAAGAAGATCCTTATATAGGTAAAGTAATTGGTGAACGCTACAGAATAGATAAGCTCTTACTTAAAAGAATATTTAGTAGTCTTTATTTTGGAGCTGATTTAACTTCTGGTAAAGATGTAACAATCCAGATTCCAAACGATTCAAGGCCAACCTTCAAACTGAGAATAGAAAGAGAGGTAAAAGCCTTAAAAGAGATAGATCATCCTCTATTTGTAAAATTTCTCGATGTGCTCGAAGAAAATGGTACATCATATGTTATAAGGGAATATGTAGATGGAGTTTCCGTTAGAAATTTTTTAAGAACAAAAAAACCATCCATAGAAGAAAGTGTTAAACTAATTTTAGATGTTTTAGAAGGTGCTCAATTTCTTCATGAGAATGGAATAATTCATAGGGATTTAAATTCTGATACAGTTATTGTGACTCCCGAAGGAAGAGCAAAAATAACTTTTTTAGGCTTGACAAGAGTAGAAGATGCTTCATCTGTGTCAAGCGGAGAATTTCTTGGTGTTGTTCAATACACTGCACCCGAGCAAATTACTGAATCAAGATCAGATGTTAGAAGTGAAATTTATTCTATTGGAATTCTTCTATATGAGCTTTTGGTAGGCGTTCCTCCATTTGATTCTCCACTCCCAGTTGAAGTTATGGATATGCAGCTTAAAAAACTTCCGAGATTCCCGGAAAATGCCCAGAAAGAGATACCTCTAAATTTACAAAGAATAGTATTAAAAGCTCTCTCAAAGTCTCCTGACCAGAGATTTCAAACTCCAAAGGAGATGATTCAAGAACTTAAAAACTTTCTCAACTCTTATCTTGGTAAAGAAGAAGAAATCAGAGAGGAAGGAGAAGAAAAAGATGAGATTTCATCAATAATTTACGAAGATTTACAAAAGAGTTCAAAAGCTTCCCGGAAAAATTTTTCTTTCTCTATAAGGAAAAAACAGGAAAAAAAGAAAGAAGAAAAGAAAGATATTTCCAAAAGTATAGATGAAGGTTTAAAAGCAAGAAAGATAAAAACTCCCACCTTAGAAACAAAAACTTTAACTAAGAAAACAAGGGTTGAGCGTAAACCAGTTAATCTTTTGAAATTACTCTTCTATGTGCTAATTGCAATAATTTTAGTAGGTGTGCTATATTTTGGTTTTTCAAGGCAAAATTTATCTTCTCTTCCATTTAATAATTTATCCTTGCCAAAAGAAAGAATTGAATTTAGTAGCTATAAACCTTACGAGTTTAATCTCTCTATTAAAGGTAATGTTCCTATTTCTTATGTAAAAATTATAAATTTACCTGAGGAAGTAATAGGAGAGAGCATTTTAAATAAAGAGAGTGTAAAGATCAAACTTTATTCTATTTCTGGCAAAAGAGTATTTCCGTTCACTTTCTCAGTTGTCGCCTATAACAACAAAAAAGAAGTAGGTCGAATCAATCTTAATGCTGTTGTTCTAAACAGAAATGTAAAAACTCTAAGCTTCGCTATCTCGGAAACTAAATTTGAACTTGTTTCAGATAATGATTTACAAATGGGTAATTTCGAAGTTAAGCCTCTTTTTTATAATTTTAACTTATATCTTCCATTAAGAGATGTTGCAAAAGTATTTGATGGCAAATTGGATTATGACTTTCAGGAAGAAGCAATAACTACTAACTTCGGAGAAAATATTTTTAAATTTTATCTTTCAAAACCTGAATATTATATTAACGGTGAAGTTAAAGATGATGGTAACCCAGTAATTGAGATCGATGATAAAGCATACATTTCTTTAATTTTTCTTTCACAAAATCTCAAGTCTTCCTTCAAGTTTGGGACAGATAAAGATGGTAAAATGAGAATAACTATAACATATTTTGGGTAAAAAGGGTTAAAAATGGAGGAAACTGGTGGAATAACTTCAAAACTTTCAGTGCTACTTGCTATTTCAGATACTGATGAAGCAAAGAAAATTGAAGAAGTTTTATTAAAAGAGAACGATATAATCATAGAGGATACTATTAGCGATGGTTTTCTTCTCGCTGATAAAGTTAAGATTCTTTTACCAGATGTGATTGTTATTGATTATCACCTTAAAAATATCAATGTTTTAGATTTTGTCTCCGAAGTAATAGTTAGATATCCTACAACTGCTACATTGATAATTGTTGACGAAGAAGATCTTATCGATCTTCGAAAACTTTTATCTTTTAGGAATGTTATAACTCGCCCTTTAAAGTTTAATGAACTGCCACAGTTTATACGAAATGCATTTGTAACTACCATTAAAAAGAGAAAACTTCTATCCTCTTCCTTCAAAGAAAAGAAACCAGGAGTCCTAATAGTAATTTCTTCAGCGAAAGGGGGAGTTGGCAAATCAGTTATTTCGGCAAATTTAAGCCTCATCCTTGGAAATTTGAAAGAACAGTATAAAGTTATTTTGTTAGATATGAATATTCCTTATGGTGATCAAAAGGCAATTCTCGGTATTAGTCCTGAAAAGAATCAATCTGTAGTTGACTTACTTAGAATATCCGAAGAGTTAACTCCAGTAAGAATTAGTTCCATTGCTGTGAGGAGTGAAGCTTACCCTAACTTTGATATAATACTTTCACCCAATAGAGCAAATTCATATAAAGAAATCGATGCAGAGTGCTTAATTCAAGTCATAAAGGCACTTAAATTAATGTATGATTTTATAATAGTTGATGCAAATCCAGGAATAGACCAAATAAATCGAACTCTTTTTGAGGAATCTGAGAGGATTCTTATCCTTTTTACTCCAGAGATTTCGTCAATTTACAGGCTTGTAAATTTCTTAAGAGATTTCCAGGGGTTAAGAATAGCGAGACCTCCTGATCTAATATATAATAAAAGGAGTAAGAAAGCTGATAAAGTCATTGGGAATATTCTCGCAAAAGTGCTACCTTATCAAATATATGCCTCAATCACAGAGGATATTAAGAGTTTTACGGATTCCTTAAACTATCTTTATCCCGCAGTTACTAAAAAGGGGACTGCAAGAAATGATATGATGCGTCTTGCTCAGGCTTTACTTGAATGGTATAATCAACTTTAGTTATATGGATATATAAATATGGCTGATTTTTTAAATAATAGCCCACTAAATTCGGAAGATTTTTATAAAAGTATAAGATCATATGTTTTTAATTTTATTTCTCCATCACAGATCCTCCGCGAGAAAGAAGAGAACATAGAAAAACTTAGAGAGAAATTGCGCAACCTCACGATGATGGCCATTCAGGAGTCAAAAAGAATTATTCCAATAACTCATCAAGAGGCAATCATAAATAGGCTAATAAATGAAGTTTTTGGTTTTGGTATAATACAGCCTCTTCTGGATGATAAGGATATAACTGAAATTATGATAAATAGCCCAACACAAGTTTATATTGAAAGAAATGGCAAAATTGAACTTACTGATATAAAGTTTGACAGTCCTGACCAAATTCTTCAAATAATTGACAGAATTGTAAGTCCTTTAGGAAGAAGAATTGATGAATCCAGTCCTGTAGTAGATGCAAGACTCCCTGATGGTAGCAGAGTTAATGCCGTTATTCCTCCCATTGCAGTTAAGAGTCCAACTCTCACAATTAGAAAGTTTAAAGAGACAATCCTTGATTATGAAAGTCTTATCAAGTTAGGTACTATGTCATCTGAGATGAGTACACTTATTGACTCTCTTGTTAAAGCTCGGGTAAACATCTTAATTTCTGGCGGAACAGGCTCAGGGAAAACAACTTTACTAAATGTATGTTCAACCTCAATTCCAAAGAATGAGCGAATAATAACAATTGAAGACTCAATAGAACTTAAGCTTCATCAACCTCATACTGTCTCTCTTGAAGCAAGACCACCAAATATTGAGGGAAAGGGACAGGTCACAATAAGAGACCTTGTAATAAACTCTCTCCGTATGCGCCCTGACAGAATTATAGTTGGAGAGGTAAGAGGTTCTGAGGCTTTTGACATGCTTCAAGCAATGAATACAGGTCATGATGGCTCGTTATCAACAATTCATGCTAATTCACCAAAAGATGTAATTTCTAGACTTGTTTCTATGGTTTATATGGCAGGAGTGGATATGCCTGTTTCAGTTTTGCAAGAGATGATTTACAGTGCTATCGAAGTTGTCATTCAGACTGCACGTTTTTCGGACGGCTCACGAAAAATTTCTTCAATAAGTGAATTCTCCTCATTTGAAAATGGTGAAATTATAATGCATGATATATATAGGTTTGCAAGTGAAGGAGCTGATGATCAAGGAAGAGTTATTGGTAAATTTTTATATGATGGAGTTGGAGAGAGAATTGAGAAAAAGATTGGTAGGTTCTTTAAAAAGGGAGAATCGACAAAGGAAGAGAGTAAAAAGGGTGGAGTAAAAAAGAATAAAATAAATTCCCTGCTTAAAATTTTAGAAGACAGGGAAGTTAATTTAGATGAATAGTTTTGAGTGAAAATCCAAAGATTGGAAAAGAAAGAATAAATGGCTTTAGGCGGTAAAAGAAAAAAGAAAACAGTTTCGCAAGATATTTTTGAGCCTTTCATTGTAAAGAAAGAGAAATCCTCTTATACCTCAAAAATTAGCTCTTCACTTGTTAAAATTATTAATGAAGCGGGACTTAAAATAACACCTCTCCTGTTTATAGTTTCAATTATTCTATTCGCTGTAATAGTCTTCTGGCTATTTATGCTCATATTTAACAGCATCGTTATGGCAATTTTAGGATTTTCTGGTGGTTTTATCATTTTTAGAAGTTTCCTAATAAGAAAGAGAAAAGAGCAGGAAGAACTATTCACAAAGCAACTTCCAGATGCTCTATCTGCTATAGCAAACTCTCTAAAGGCTGGTTTCTCGCTTGACCAGGCATTTGAGTTTGTTTCAATTTCTATGCCTGAACCTACAAGAAGTGAATTTTCAAGAATACACTTAAATTATAGAGTTGGATATTCATTAGAAGAAGCTCTTCAAATACTTCCAAATAAATATAATAATACTGAGGTGAAGCTTTTTGTTTCAAGCTTAATTCTGCAGAATCAGATTGGAGGTAATGTAATTCCATTTCTTAATGAGCTAAGCGAAGTATTGAGAGAAAGACTCAGACTTAAAGAACAGGTTGCTGTAGGTACCGCCCAGCAAAGACTTTCAGCAACAATTGTTACCATAATTCCCTATGCAATTTTAATGCTCTTACAGCTTTCAGGCTATAATGCTTTAACGGTAACCTTTAGAGGTGTTCTCCTTCTCATACTTGCAATATGTATGCAAGGCTTCGGGTTAGTAATTATGAATAGTGGAATGAAAATAGATATCTAAGATAAAAATATGCAGCTAACTTCTTTTGATCAATTTATTATAACTGCGATTATCATTCTTCTTTCACTTTTAATTGTTGTAGCCTTCTTTAACAGAAAGCGGGAACAGGCTAAGAAACGAGCGGAATTATTGTTTGGTGAAGAGAAAAAAGAGAAAAAGAAAAAATCACCAAATATAATCTTTGGAACACTTTACAACTTTTCAAAGGCTTTCTTTAATATGTTCCCTCTATTAAAAAAGATTCTTCCGAAATCTGACCAGAAGGCTTTAAAAGATATTGAATTAAGGCTTGAGCTTGCAGGAAAGCCATTTGATATGGATGCACCAAGCTTTGTTATGTTTAAGTATTTTTCCGCATTAATCTTCTTCTTTCTTCTTTCAATCATTGCTTTAGGTAACAGTCGATATGATTACTTTATATGGGCTGTAATTTTTGGTGTTGTTGGTTATTTTTATCCCAATTTTTATATAAGAACTCTCCTTGACCAGAGAAAAAAACAAATCAGTAAAGAATTGCCCGATGCTATGGACTTTATTTCTTTGAGTCTTGCAGCAGGAATGAATTTTCAGCTTGCAGTTGATGAGTACATAAAAAGGAACGATACTCTTCTTGCATATGAGTTTTCAATTTTCTCTAATAATGTTCAAGTGGGTATGTCAAGAATTGAAGCTTTTCAGCGTATGCTTGATAGAAACGAATCAAGCGAATTAAGAAGTTTTCTTTCCTCTGTTATTCAAAGTGAAAGGCTCGGAACACCCTTAAGACCTGTAATTACCTCCCAGGCTGCTGAGTTCAGGATAAAGAGGAGGCAAGCAATAGAGAAGGCAATTGCTACTGCTCCTGTAAAGATGCTATTTCCATTGATACTCTTTATCCTACCTGCTATGATGATAATAATAATGGGTTCAGTATTGCTTCCATCTGTGGGAGTAAGGAAAAGTATTATTCTCGAAACCGAAAATTTTTTATATTACAGGGTTACACCGGAAGTCAAGGTTAAAATAAATGGCAATGATCATAAAATTCTTCACTGCAGGAAGATTTCTACTGGAAAAGATTCTATCATCGTATTAGAACCGCCACTCGTTCTAAATTCTTCTGAAGAGAACTATTTAAAGAATTTCTTCAATAAAAATAAGGATTTAACAGAGGCTTACTTTGTGAGGATTGAGCTTCCAGAGAGTATTACATCTTATTTAGATTTGGAGATAATTGCACCAAACGGAGTAAGAAGTAGAAAACTTATAATTTGCAAATATGTAAAGCTTGAAATGGATAATTTCAAAGATACTACTATAGAAAGCAAGAATAAAAAAATAAGCTTTAGCGGAAGAGTATCGGTAGGTTGCAGAGTTACTTTATCTCTAAATGGAAGAAATTCAGTTCCTTTAAAAAGTTTCAACAAAGATAGTGGTGAGTTTTTATCTCAAGAGGCTACTCTTAAAAGTGGAACAAACAGATTAAACATTACAATCATAGATAGTACTGGTTTGAGCTTAACAGTTACGAGATATGTAAAATATACAGGAGTAGAAGTAAGAGCTGAGTTTAAGGAAAAGAGTGAGACATTTTCAATATATGGAACTTTAGTGGGAAAGGCTACAAAGAATAGCAAAGTTATTATAAAAAGAGAGGTTACCAAAAAGAAAAAGACTCTTTATGAAGAAGTAATGAAAATTGATGTAGCGGGAGAGGGAGATTTTGAGGCAAAGATTCCTCTTGAACCAGGACTTAACAGGTTTCTTATATATGCAGAGAAAGATGGATCAGAAAGTCCCTATTTAAGAAAAGAAATAACGAGAAAACTTATAGAATGAAGGTGCTGTCATTCTGAGGATTTAAGGAGCCTGTGAGTGAGGTGAGAAGAGTGAGTAGTGAGGAGGAGACCCCTCAGGCAAAAAGATGCCCTTAGGGTGACAGAAGGGAAAATGTTGCCTCGGAGATGACAGAAAGGCTGTCGTTCCCGAATGAAATCTAAGCGGAAATCCGCCTCACCTCGTGAATTTTTTTGAAAATTTCAACGAATTTCCTTGACATTTTTAAAAATTTTCATACATATTATCTCTACTTCTTAATTTTTAAGGAAGGGAGGAAAAGTAAATGAAAAAGTTTCTAAAGGATGAAGGTGGTCAGACAATCCTTGAGTATGCATTAATCATTGCGGTCCTTGTCCTTGTTATTGTTGCTGCAATTCCCAATTTACGTAATGCCGTATTAAGTGTATTTACATCTACTGAAGAACAACTACAACCGCCGGAGTAGTAAGATACTAAAAGTTTTGTTTCACTTCTATGTTAGGATTGTTTATCGTAATCGCTATTTTAGCAATTAGTTCGGGATACTCTGATTTAAAAGTTCGGCGCATCCCGAACTTTCTAACTTTACCAGGAATTTTAGCTGGTTTTATCCTAAATTTTGCAATTTTGGGTCTTCCCGGTCTTAAGAGTTCAGCTATAGGTTTTTTAATAGGTTTTAGTTTCTTTTTAATCTTTTACCTTTTTGGTGGTATGGGAGCAGGGGATGTTAAATTAATGGGAGCAATTGGGGCATTATTAGGATATCCACTAATTCTCCAATCATTTCTCTTTACTGCTATAGCTGGCTTAGGAATAGTTCTTGCTCTTATGTTTCCAGTTATATCTTATTCGTTTAAAACTATGAATTTTTCAAATATATGGTCTTTAAGAAAAACTTATATTCCTTATGGGTTAGCAATTTCAATAGGGACGCTTTTAACTCTTGCATTTAATCTAAGAGCCATTTTATGAGACTAATAAAGGAAGACAATGGAACAACCACTCTCGAGTTCGCAATTGCCTTTCCAATTATATTTTTCATCTGTTTTTTCTGCATTCTCCTCCTTTTTAGGATTGGTGATGGAATGATACTTCAATATGAAGCTTCTCGCTTAAGTAGACTCGAGAGTACCGGAGTTACTTTAGAAAAGACTGATCCTTATTATGATGATTTGGTAGAAATTCCCTCTCTTAATTTGTTTGAAAAGAAAGAAATTTCTAATTCCCAAACTGAATCTAACAATCCAATACTCATAACAACGGATATTGTTGCTTCAGAGGCAAAGATGCCATCATTACTTACTTCATTAGGTTTAATAAATCTTGGTAGGACATCCTCTGAAGACTATACTATTCTTCACTCCTCTTCAATTAGAGTAAAAGAGCCATATCTTCCAGGAGCAGAATGAGGCATTGCGATGTCTCAAAAAGATAGTTGGCATCGTATGTATTTCCTTGTCATTCCCGAATGTATTTATCGGAAATCTAAAACATTCAAAAGGAGTGGATTCCTTTTACAAGGGAATGACGAAAAAGAAGGATCCCACATTAAGTGCGAAATGACAAAAAAACGCGATGGGATGACAAAGAGAAAATGGAGATGACAGAAGAGGAGCATGGAGGGTAACAAAAGAGGAACACAGCGATGACACGTAGAATGATTAGAAAAACTTAATAAAAAAGAAAAACTTCTGAAATGAAAAACAATAAAATTAGTAAACTTATTAAGAAAGATGATGGTCAATCTATCATTGAACTTGCCCTACTTCTTCCGATAATGCTTCTTATTACATTCTTTGCACTGGAAATTTCTCTCGGTGCTTATTATAAACTCACTCTAAATAATATGGTCAGAGAGATTGCAAGAGTAGTTTCAGTCTCTGAAGGAGAAGCCCCTGAAACAACAGAGGAAAAGGTAAATAACATTGTTCACGCTTACTCTACGAATGGTCCATTAGTTCTTCCCGTTAATGATCCTTCCAAATTTGATCTGATGTGGGAAGAAAGTATTCTTGATGTCACATATAAAGCTATCACTGTAAAAGCTACCTATAGAGGCTTAGAGCTTCCCTTAATTGGACCGCTAACTATCTCGGCAAATCTTGTTTATCCAAAACTTTATGTATCGCCAGATATATGGCAATAACCTCAGGCTTCTATACTTTCAAAGTTAAGTAAATCCATAGTATCATCTTTAATTGCCATTGCATAAATCTTATTTTTAGTAAGATATGATAGAATATTGTCAGGTACGTAAAGAGACGCAAATATTGGAACTACCTTCTTACCTGAGTACTCAGGAAAATATTCATAAAACTCTTTTAAATCTTCAAGAAATTCGTTGACATACACAATCTTTGGAGTAGATTTTGTTTCATTAACTATCACTTTGTTATCCCACATAGCTATTACATCAAATTCTTTTGACTTACTTCTATCTTTTGAATTCACTCTCTTTACAGCTCTTGCAAAGAAATCAAAATCCTCACAACCAAAGTATCTTTTCGCAAGCCCGCCTATATTTGGAATTACCATATCTTCTACCACTGCACCCATCTTATTTGCAAGTTCTCCCCACTTTTTATACCATTCCTTACTAAGTTTTTTCATTTCATCTTTGAAGTCTTTCATTTCCCTTTCCAATCTCATCAGTGCAACATCAGCATGAACTATAAATTGTCCAAGGACGCCTTCTTCTGTCTACTCTCTCTTCAACTTCAGGCATAGATGTTCCTCCGTTTTATACACCCAACTACAAAATAAATCATTTTTCCTCAAAATTCTTCTATTTTATATATTATAGCATTTTTAAAATCACAATATATAATTTCCCTTCTATAACGGAGTGGCAGGCAAAGTCTTAAGGAATAGGTTGCCCAATACAGAAAAATATTAAAAATTATAGAAAGCAGTATAATATATTATATGGGAAGGTTAATCGAGGTCTTTAAAACATCCAATGGTGAAGAAGAACAGATTGCCTCGGGTAAGTTAGCAATTAGTCTTTTTGAACGAGTTAAAGGTCTGCTTGGAAGAAAAGAGATGGCTAAGAATGAAATTCTTCTCTTTAAAAACGCCCCCTCCATTCATACCTTTTTTATGTCGTTCCCGATTGACATAATATTTCTTAATGAAAACTATAAAATTATCAATATTTTAAAAAATGTGGAGAGGGGTAAAATAATTAACTGTTTTAAAAGTAAATACACAATTGAGGCAAAAGCTAATTTTACAGAAAAGGCGAGGTTGAAAGTAGGAGATAAACTAAAGATTAAATTTTTGCTCAAAGATAGAGAAATTGGCCAGATAACAATTGAATATGCACTAATAATAGCAGTGCTAATTGTGGGAATAATTGCTTTCTGGCCAACATTTGCAGAAACAATTGCTACTTATATTTCATCTATTATTAATTTTCTAAGTGATATATAGAAATTAGAAGAAAATAGGCCACGTAAATTAAAGAATTTAAAAGGAATGAAGAAGAATGGATTCCCAGTCAAGCTGGGGATGGCATAAGGTGGGGCAGGGTGACAGAAAAAGTGGATTCCACATCAAGTGCAGAATGACAGTCTTTTCCGTCACCCTTAAGGCTCGGTAACGACGAGGAGTAGATAATTAAAAGTCATTCCAGCCACGTATTGGAGGACGGGGTAAACGAAAGCGGGAATCTATAGTGTAATAGCCTTACAAAGGCGATAGTCTTATGTTTTAGGAGGTTTTAAAATGAAAGGGTCATTTAAGAAAGTTATTTCATCTATCTTTATTATTCTTTTTATTCTTACTTCCTTACCAATAGCATCTTTTGGAAAGAATAACTCTTTACCTGAAGGTCTACCTTTAACAGAGTTATCTATAAACCCTAATCTTTATGCGGAAAAGATTATATCTATTCCTCTGTACTTCAACAAAAGAAATCTTTCTATTAAGGCTAAAACTGATGGAATAGAGATAACATTGGATAATTGCAAAAATATGAATATTCCAGATTATCCTGCCCTTCCATATTTTGAAAAGGAAGTAAAAATACCAGCGGAGAAGAGTTTAGTATACATTAAAGTAAAAGGGATAGATACTCAAGCAATCCCGTTACCAAAAAATGCTCCTCTTAAATTAGCTGATAGGCCTGAGCCAATATTTCAGACAGACAAGGATCCAAGAGAGTGGATTCCCACCTACACAGGGATTGCAAGAAGAGGAGTGGATCCCCTTTTTCAATGGGATGACAGAAAAGCACGCTGGGATGACAAAGAGAAAATGTGGAATGATGGAATGATACAAAATCCCTTTGGGGTATTCCCAAAAGAAAACTTTGACTGTGTAATAACCCCTTGTGATGGAGAGAAAAAACTATCACTTTTTATAAATCCAGTATATTACATAAGAGGTGAGTTATTTCTAACTAACTATATTCAAATTGAAATAGGACTTGGTGAGAAACCAGAAGATAATGTAAAAACCTTAGCAAATGATGAAGAGAACAAAAATTTAAGTGTCATATTGACACCTGACGAATTTTATGAAGAGGCAAAACTCCTTAAAAGCAATCAAGAGTCTTCAGGCTACAAGGTAGAAATAGTAAAAATCTCCCAGATTTCAAGATATAGAGAGGCTACAATTCCCGATATAAAGGATGTTAAAGGATATAAAGATGCAGGAAAGGAAGATAAAGAAATTCTTAAAAATTATGACTACTCTTTAGCAAGAAAGATTATCTCTTTCCTGCAGGAACTTTTGAAGGAGAAAAAAATAAATTACTTAACAATTTTAGGTGACGGGAGTAAAGTGCCTCCTTCTTATTATGTTTTATCCCCAGACGAATTCAATGACTATGATAAATGGGTTCCAACGGATATATTTTATTTTGCTCCAAATTTAAAAGGGAAGGAATATCCTCTTTCCATCTCTGTTGGACGCTTACCTGTTAGAGATAAAGATGAAGCTAAAGAAATGGTTAGAAAAATTAATAGGTATAAAAAAGCTTTATCTGATGAGTGGTTTAAGAATGTTGTCACGATGGGTGGCGACCCGTTTGGTGGAGATTATATGGGCGAACTCATGCTTACTGATTGTATAAATAAGGATTATTTTGAAGGGATGAATGTTAAAAAATACTTTAGAACCTCTGGTAAATTCGGCAAAGACAGCGTTTTTAACTGCTTTGAAAGTGAAAAAGTAGGATTTATTTATGAAGATGGTCATGGTGGCGGAGATACCCTTTATTTAGAACCTGGCACAATTGATTCCAAAGAAGCGTTATCATTCAAAGAAAAAGATGAGCTCCCTATTTTTTTAAGTGTTGCTTGTGGAAATGGAGCATATGACACATTGGTTCTGGATACCCAGTTTTCGACAAACAAATATTTAAAATACCCAACGTCCTTCTCAGAAGCTTTAGTACTATCAAAGGGTGGTTCAATTGCCTATGTAGGTGGAGCAAGAATAAATTATTCAGGCTGGTCTATGGAGTATAAAAATGGAGTTCCGAAGCTTTATTCAAAACATTATATGGATGCTATAATTGACTATTTCTCTATGCATTATCACAATGAGGGTGGTAGCCTTGGAGATATTGCCAGACTTGCCCTTACAACTTATGCTGATCAGGATTTGGACTACATTAATTATGCCGATATAAAGACATTTTTCGGTTTCACCCTCCTCGGAGATCCAACTATAAAACTACCCTTCTTCAAGGGCGATTTCAAAAGTAAGGTTCCCGAGATTTCTCTCGACAAGCAATACAGATTAAATCCCTGGGATATTCCACTGTTTCCTATAGATGACGGAGTTCAAATTAATGCTTCTACCAACTCGCCTGAACTCAAATATATCTTCGCTGACTATTTAAATACAGATTCTCCCCTTTTAGAAGAGGGAAAATTTGAAAAGAGCACAAAGGAGACCTTTTCTTACAATTTTAACAAGCTTATCAAGTCTACATTAGTTGTAAGAGTCGAAGCAAAAGATTTTAAAGAGAGCCGTATAGTCTTTTTTGGTAGATACTGGCACGATTTAGTTCTGATAGAAGATTACGACTTAACAAGATTAAGAGTGAATGAAAATAAAGACTATGTAACAATTCTTAGGAATGATGGCATACAGGACGAGAGTGATATTACGATAACTATTAAGAATAATGGGCAGGAGATAAAAAGATTTTACTTTGACAAAATACCTTTCTTTCAAACTCGCTATCTCCAATATAATTGCGCATTCAGTGAAGAAGGAGAAAAAAACTTAGAAATTATTGCACCCAAACTTAATGGAGAAAAGATAGTCACAGACAATACTATTTCAAAAAAATTAACCGTATCAGAAGGTGATATTATAAGAGTGGGCGTGTTAGCCCAATCCTACTTTGTAAATTGGAACTATATTAATAGTGCATTAAACATTGTAGAACTAAACAGAAAACTTAGAAATGATGGACTACCTATAGAAATTTTCCCTGTTATTTTTGGAAGAGATGCTCAAACTAACACGACCTTACTTAAGAGACTCAAGGTCGATATGCTCATTCTTTATACGAATAATTTTTTTGATTATCCGATAAATACATACTTAAGCGAAATTGAAGAGTTTTCTAAAGATGGTGGAATTGTTCTTGGAATATTGAGTTTAGGTGAGAATAGCTTTGGCTTCAGTTTGAAAGAAATTTATCCATTTTTTGGCTTAGGAAAAGATAAAGAGTTTGAGCTCTTTGAACTCGAAAATCCCGAAGAAACTTTGGAAGTTAGCGATAGAGAACTATTTGAAAAGAAAGAACTTAATATTACAACGAGGTATACGTTTACTCCGAAAGATAGTAACGGATGGGAAGATATAGTTTTGGAGAACGGCAAATTAATAGGAATCTCAAAAAGCAAAAAGATTGGATTAATAAAATATGGCAATAGATTGCTTTATTCAGGTTTCATTAGCTGGAAAGATTTAACCAAAGAAGATGATACTTACTATTTCTTTAAGAACTTACTTAAATCAGCTCTTAAGTCTCGCACTGATATTTCCATATCGAAAGTCTATCTCTCTCCTGCAATAGGACGAAAGAATAATAGCGGAATATTAAATATTTCAATAAGAAATTGTGGAAATACAGAAGTAAGAGAGGTTTCTATTCTTGTTAATCCTCTTAATCAATTCTTAAAAGTTCAATCTCTAAAAGGGAAAGAGGAGAGAGAAATTAAATGTGAGTTTAATTTACGAGGAATTACTGGCAGAAAAGACTTTGAAATAATTATAGACCCAGAGAATAAAATTGATGAGTTTAATGAAAATAACAATAAATTGAAGGTTTGTTATAATGTTTCAGGAGAAGGAGAGCCTGATTTAGAGCCAGAGCTAACACTTAATATTCCTGAATATCTGGAAGTAACTGAGAAAGAATTATTAATCGAGGGGAAAACTAACCCAGGAGCAACTTTATATCTTCAAGGTGAAGAGGTTGCAAAAAATAGCGATGGATCATTCAAAAAGCTTATTACTCTCTCAAAAGGCGAAAATACTCTTTCTTTTACTTCAAAAGAGGGCTCTCTTCAGACTGCTAAGGAAATAAAGATAGTGTTAAAAAAGAAAATAGAAATATTGCTTAAAATTGGTGATAAAGCAAGTTTTTTAAATAGCGAGTTAAAAACTTTACCTGAGGCTCCTTTGATTTTAAACGGAATAACATTTGTTCCCTTAAGATTTATTAGTGAGGCATTTGGCGCAAATGTTTCCTGGGTTAAAGAAGAAAATAAGATTATAATTCTCTTTAATGACATCACTCTGATAATGTGGATAGGAAAAGATAGAGCGGAGCTAAATGGCAAGGAGCTAAAACTCTCTGCAAAACCATTCATTAGCAAAAGTGGCATAACATTTGTTCCTCTACGCATAATTTCTGAAGTTTTTGGTGCAGAAGTTAGTTGGAATGCAGAAAATAGCACAATAACAATAAAATTAAAAGTTGACTACGAAAAAGATTCTCAGTTAGAATCATTTAACTTGCTTAAAAGTGAAGAGGAGGTTTCCTCTTCTGTTCTAATTGACGCAACAAAACCACCAGAGGATGTAATTTTCCCATCCTGTTTCGATATCTGGAAAGACGAAATCTATGTGTCAACTTATAAAGGAATATATGTCTTAGATAAAGAGCTAAACATAAAAAGAAAAATTGACTATCCCTCTCAATTAGAAGAGAGCATCGAACCAAGTTACTTTAGAGCTTTAACTTCAACCTATAGCAGAAATTTCTTAAGAGTTAATGAAAAATCTGTAATCTTCTCTGATGGGAGGAAAATCTTTATCTTTGATAAGAATAGTGGGGAGATGGAAACAATTATAGATGGCTACTTTTACGGAACACTTCTTACGCCACTAAGAAAATTTAGATCTGTAATGGATCTGGAAATTTATGAAGATAAATTATTTGTTCTTGACTCATTCTATGGAGTTGATGTTATAGATATGACGAAAGGAGAACTTTTAGCAAGATTTGATATTTACGACTTTTTAGTTGATATTGCCTTAGCTAATGGAAAGATCTATGTAATTTCATTTTTGGGAAGAATTTATAAATTAAGTTTAAACGGAGAAGATATGGAATCTTTTAAAACTAAAGATACAATTTTTCCATTTAGTTTGTTAGCAACTGATGATGATCTTATCTACTTGAATCTATCATATCCAGAATATACTCTGCTTAAGATAAATCCACGCAACAACTGGGAGATAGTAAAAGAATATAAACTCTCAAGTAGTATTGGACAATATTTGGATAGAATTCTTCCTTTGGATGATAATATCTATGCTTTGGCTTTTAATAGCCGGAATAGCTCTTCATATCTTTTTGAGGAAAAACTTGTTAAGCTTGATAAGAATTTTAAGCTTTTAGGGAAGGTAGGTTCAGATGGATACAATAAAGTTAAAACTAATGATAAATTTTTAATAAGTCCCGAATATGTCTGGTATACAAATGATGGAGATTATCTATTATCGCAATATTACCCACTAAATCCTGATTATTTTAAACTCTATTCTAAAACGGGAGAGCTTAAGAAAGCTTTCTCTATAACTCCCAAAGACTACAATTGGATAAAGATCAGTTCCACTGTGCAAGGCAATGTTATTGGAACGCTCTTCATTAATTATATGACATATAAGTATTATTTTGAGATTTCAGAGTTCACCTCTAAGGGAACTCTCAAATCAAAGAGCATAGAATTAAAGCCCAAAACTAAATATTATGACTACACTGAGTTAGCATTTAATGATGAACTGGTTATAACTTTTGACTACTATATGGGAGAAATAGTTGAGTTTGACATTAATAGTGGAGAAGAAATAAAAAGATTCAGCCTTTCGGAAGCTCAAAATGAAGCAAGCTTGTATTTTCCTCATTCAATTAAATTAATTGATAATAAAATTTACATCTTTGATTTTGTTAAGAAAGTCATTCGCCTTTATAGTTTGGACGGAGAAATTTTTAGTGAGCTTGATTATAAATGCTATTCTGAATTAGATAAAATTAAGTTCTTCACAGATGTTCGCCTTATGGACAATAATAAATTTGCCCTTATTGACTCAGAAAATGCAAACTTACTCATATTCGATTCAGAATCCTTAAGTGAAGTGATTGGGAAAAAGAAGAGGCTCACATTTGAAGAAGAAGATGAGATTTCGACAGATCTTGAAAGTCTATATCTTCCTTATTCTTTTGATATTAAAGAAGACTCTTTATTAATTAATGATCTTGGAAACTATAGAGTAATTGAAAGACCTCATTTCTACTCAAAAAGCGAGAAATTATCTTGTAAAATAAAGCTCTCACCGGAATACCTCGATCTTATCGCTTACTCTAAAGACTCTTTAGAAAGTAAAGTTTTAGTAGAAATTTTTAACTCCGATGCACCTTTGGAAATTTTAGAAAGCCCACCATGGATAACTATAGACAAATTCGATCAATCGTCAAGAAACAGCCTTATTACATTTAAAATTGACCCATCCAAAATAGAAGTAAATAATTTTACAAGAGGTATAATTATCTTTAAGGTCTCTGATCAAACTGCAATCCTGAGAATAAACTTAGTAAGAAATACAAATGAAATAACCTTCTACTCTAAAAGCTCCCTCATTAAAGGAGACACCAAAAACTACGTTTCTAAGGCTAAAGCTGAATTAAGGAAAGATATAATTCTTGTTAGTGATGATGCAGTAAAAAATGTTTTTGGCTTTGATGTTAAAAGAGTTGGAAAGGAAGTGATAATATTTACAGAAAGTTTCACCGTTAAACTTAAGGTCGGAGAAAGAAAAGGAAGTTTACTTTTGCCATCATCGGAAGTGATAATTGATTTGGGAGAGCCTTTAGAAGAAAGAGGTGGCATTTTACTAATCCCAATGAATGCTATTTTGAACTTTTTGTCTATTAATTATAAAGTAGAGGGTGAATTAATAAAAATCTTCCTTACATAAGGAGAATTCATTGCATACAATAATGCCGAATAGTTAAGAGTGAATTCAATAATCTCTCCTACTCTGAATTCTCCGGCTTCTTCTACATCAAGAACAAGATGGTCTGAAGTCCCTCCTATTATTTCAATTTTGTCGTTCAAAGGTTTAATTCCTTTAATATCTGTATCAAGTCTACCTATGTTTAATATGGCTCTTTTCCGTAAACCTCCTTTTGAAAAGCTTACATTTTCACCAAATGCATTCTTTGCTCTTTCGATGCTACAGCCATCCACCGGCTGAAAGCCTATGTTATTAAAACCCTTTACCTTTATCTCTATTATCTCTCCAGCAAGAGTAAAACAATCTGTAAAGCAATTCGGAATTCGCTCTTTATATATTGCATCCACTCCAATCATTATTCCTTCTCCAATTCGGATATGATTTATATAATTAGGAATTTTTCTTTTAAGCATTAGAGGAATTAGATTTGATGCACCTCCTGAAACTATTGGCTTCCTTCCTGTTAATCTTTCGAATATTTTTAAAGCTTCGAAAAGAACTACCAAATTTTTTTCATCTGGAATTAAACCAGTAAGACATGTCGCATTAGCTCCAATTCCTGCTATCTCTATTCCTTTAAGCTTTAGTGCCTCTTTAAGAAAGTCATAAAAATCTTTTATCAATATTCCCTCTCGCAGGTCTCCCATTTCAAGCATAATTATTACCTTATGAGTTAAGCCATTATCTACTGAAACCTCACTCAGTCTTTTTAAAACTTCAATCTCAGTATTCAGTGAAATCTCACAAATTTGAGGAACCTCATATGCTTCGCTTATAGAGGGAGAGCGAATAAGCATAAAATTAGCATTAATACCTGCTTTAAGCATTTTTTTAATATCGCAAATCCTTGAATCTCCAATTGAATCCACTTCTCTTACAATATGATTTACAATTTGGGGCTCTCCCTCCACTACCTTCGTAACAACGGTAAGAGCAAGAGAGTTTGCTCTGCATAATTCTTTGATTACCCTCACATTATTTATTAATTTCTGTAAATCTACTTTTAAGGATGGAGTTTCCATCTTAGTTCCTTCCTTCCTTCCTTCCTTCCTTTCTTTCTTTCTTTCTTCCTTCCTTTTCTGTTGCTCTGCACTTGTTTCAGGATCTCATATAAAGTCTCTTTAGAGAGCCCCCTCAGGTAAAAAGATGCCTTCAGGGTGACAAAAAGGGCCGTCATTCCGCTCCACTCTTTTTGTCATTCCCAGCTTGACTGGGAATCCATTCTTCTTCATTCCTTTTGAATGCTTATGGTTTCCCATTATACATACGATGACATAGTAATAAATGTTATATAATACACCATCAAAAGTTCAGACACAGAGAGAAAAATTACTGCAATGAAACTATGAAAAAAGAAATCTTGTGGAAATATATTTATTAAAAGAGCAGTTTGAGGTAAAAGCCATAAATCATTATCAAAACTTAATATGTGAAAAAGAATGAACGAACTATCAAAGGTAAAGGCAGCAATTATTCCAAAAGCAAGAATTAACAAGCTACCATAAATAAAGCAACTTGCGAATTTAACACCCTCCTTTACTAAATTTACAATAATTAAGACCGTAATAATGAGGCTCGCTATACAAATAATCCTTATAATTTTAAATATTCGTGCTACATCTTTAAGATGAGTCAATTCTCTTTCAGAAAATGCATACCTGCCATTTCTTAGAACTAAGTTTCCAGATGAACCAAAATTTATAATCTGGAACAATTTACCTGAAATCAAAATTTTATCCTCATTTGTAATCTCATTAATATTTAAATTTTTAACTTGCTCTGAATACGTAGAAGGCAAAAGGGCTATTATATTCACATTAATCAGCAGGAAAAAGAGTGCCGCTGAAAATGTTAAGATTAACTTATGAGCTCTTTCAACATTCATATTGAAAAATCACAATGTAGAGTTTTTGTCAATTCACACCCATAAAGCATAACTATCATTGTGTAATCGAGCCATACAATTAATATAATCGCAGTAAATAGCGAACCATAAACAACATTTGTAAATGGATAGTAAGTAAGATAAAGCTTATAAACCAAACGCGCAGCTTCAAAAGCTAAAGTTGTAAAAACTCCTCCCAATATTGCTGCTAAAGTATTCACTATTGTTACTGGAACAAATTTATTAAGTAAGAAAAACACAAATAACGCAAAAACTAAATTTAAAATATATAGAACTGCACTAAAAATTGTAGGAACAGGGTTGATACCAATAAATTTTGTTAGACCTGAGGAGTAAAGTAAATACTTCAGAGCATTTGTCAGAAAAAGTGTAAGAATAGTTAGTAATAAAAGAAGGGTCATAAGGAAAAGTCCTAAGAATTTACTTTTAAGAAAATTTCTCCTTTTTCTTATTTTCCATATCGAATTAAAAACGTTTTCCAGAACACCAAAAAAAATCAGTAATATCCATATTAACATAAGAAATCCAATAATGGTTGTTATGCTACCTTTACTAATTGTATTTTCTAAGAGATTTCTAATAACTGCTGAGCCTGTAGGAGTAAAACTTCGCGTTAGTTGTGTTATATAGTCCAAAGCATCTTTATTTGATTTCAATATAACGCTTAGGACTGATAAGAGCAAGAAAATCATAGGAAATGCTGAAAGTATTCCAAAATAAGATAAAGACGCTGCTTTAAGCAGACAACTATCTTTAAAAAAATTCCTTGTTGTCCTTAAAAATATATCACCAATTTTGCTCCAATTTATTTTACTTTTGTTCTTAGCCACCTTGATAGCCTTGTATATTTTATTTCAACTGCTCCGTTCGGACAGAATTCAGCACAGCAATAGCATTTTATACACTTCTTTCTATCAATCTCAACTTTATTATCAATTTTTGCAATTGCCCTTGCAGGGCAATTTTTAGCGCATGTTAAACATTTATTACAAATATTTTCATCAATATAAGGTTTGCCCGCAACATAGTTTTCAAGAAAGCTATTTATAAATCCTGGCAGGGGGAGAGGAGTTACCGGTTTATGAATCTTTTCAAAATCTTTTATTTCTGCCTCTTTAAGTGAAACACCTGTTATTTCAATATCTTTCGGGTTAACAAGTCCCCTTAGATATGCTTCTTTGTTTGTCGGAACAAGAACAGGGTTAAAGCCAATTATTTCTGAAGCTACCCAATCAAGCGAAAAGACATCCTCACTTATCAGGATGAGATTTGTCAACCTTCCCCTTCCATTTCTTGGGCCATTACCCTCCATTGCAAGTATTCCATCAACAATTGTTAAGGCTGGTCTTAACGTTTGGGCAATATCTACAAGAAATGCAGAAAAATATGAAAGAGTTTTAAGCCTTAAATGATATTCTCCCTTTTTTACTCCTGGAATTACCCCAAAAAGATTTTTTATTCCACAGGTTATGTATGTTAATCCATGGGTTTTAAGCTTAGGAACATTTATAATATAATCTACTTCTTTAACTACTTTTGATGCTGGAAATATTTTCCCAATCTTATTCTTTTCATTTTTCATAGCTACTTCTTCTCTAAAATCTACTAAGAGAACATTTTCCTCAGTGCAAATTTTTTTAATTCCACTTAACTTATAAACTTTTTCAAGGAAGCTTCTCCCTGACTCAGATGGACTATCCCCCACCAACACGGTGCACCCTATGCTTTTAAAAATCCTTATTAACGCTCTAACGAATTCAGGGTGAGTAGTTACTGCCTCTTCTGGATAGGCATACGTTAGAAGGTTTATCTTAAGGAGGATTTTCTTTCCTTTCAGTCTATTGAATACCTCAAATGAGGGAAGAACATTTCTTAGTTCAGTCTCTACTGAATTATAGCCATTAACCCTTAATATTTCTACTCTACTCATAAATTCTACTTTATTACTTAATTTACTTGTGTCAATCACATATCATAAAACTGTTATTCACGCACACTCACACGTCATTCTGAGGAAGCATAAGAACCTGTGAGTGAGGAGAGGGAAAAAGAGGGAGGAAAGAGACCCTTCAGGTAAAAAGATGCTTTCAGAGTTATATCTGCGTGTCATTCCCATTCTCACTTGTCATTCCAGCGAAAGCAGGAATCCACTATTCGTTTAAGTCTAACATCTTTCCTTTTTCTGCGTAGTAAACTCTCTCAGCAATATTTGTTATATGATCTCCTATTCGCTCAAGTTGCTTTGCAATAAATATAATCTTATCTGCCTGCTCAATGTTTTGTGGATCCTCCATCATATAAGTAAGAAGCTCTCTCCAGATCTTATTATTTAATTTATCGATTAAATCATCTTTCTTAGCAGCGGAAAGTGCAATTTCAGTTTCTCCGTTGAGAAGTGCTTCTAAAACTGCTTCCATCATATCATTACAAATCTCTGCCATCCTTGGTATATCAACAAAGGGTTTTAACGGAGAAACTTCTATCAACCCAAGAGAAGCCTTGCAGATGTTTCTTATCAAATCTCCAATTCTTTCAAAATCATTAGCAATAAAAAGTGAAGAGATAATTATTCTCAGATCTCTTCCAACGGGTTGTTGAAGGGCAATATTTTTCACACACATATCTTCAATTTCCTGCTGAAGACTATCTATGATTTCCTCCCCCGCTATTGATTCCTTTAAAAATTCTTCATCCCTGTTAACTAAACCTTTAATTGAATACTCAAGCCCCTTTTCAACAACCTTTGCCATCTTAAAAATTTCTTTCCAGATTCTTTCGATGCTTCTTTTGAATTCTTCTCTTGGGCACACTTTTAGATTAATATTCCCCTTTCCGCTATCCCCTTAACAAGTTTTACACAGCTCAAAACATCTATATAATCTACTATCTCTGATTGAGAGTGCAAGTATCTCGTTGGAATTGAGATTACAGAGGTAGGTATTCCTTCCTTAGTTGTTTGAATTACTCCTCCATCTGTCCCACCATATGGCAGGACCTCATATTGATAAGGTATATTTAACTCAGATGCTAATTTTACAATATAATCATTTATCCTTTTATCGGCAACCAAACTCCGATCCTGAATTTTAATTGCAGGGCCATCACCAAGTTTCATAGGTATTCTTTTTAATCCCTTTGGTGTATCTCTAAAACCTGTTCCTGTCACATCTATTGCTATTCCAATTTGAGGCTCAACAGAGAAACAGGCAGTTCGAGCTCCTACAAGTCCAACTTCCTCTTGAGTTGCAAATACAAAGTAAAGATCATTACGGATGTTTTTTAATTCCCTTATTACCTGAATAAGTATGCTGCAGCCAATCCTATCATCCATTGCTTTTGACAGTAATCTATTTCCATAATCAACAAATTCTCTATGAAAGTTTGCCATTTCTCCTATACTTATTTTTGAAAGCGCCTCTTCTCTGGATTTAGCTCCTATATCTACATAAATATTATCGAAAGTTAGATTCTTTAAATTCTCTATTCTTTTATCTAATTCTTCAGCCTCAAACCAGATTGTGCCAATTACTCCACTCTCAAACATTATTCTTGTTGATGGAAGGATTTGAGGAGTTATTCCTCCAACAGGTTCAATTCTAACAAATCCAGAATCATCTATATAAGATGCAACAAAACCAATCTCGTCCATATGGGCATCAAAGAGAATTTTCATCTCTCCACCTTTTTTGTGGGCTATTAAATTTCCCAATGAATCAATTCTATAATCATCAATGTAATCCTTTATTAGCTCAATAATAACTTCTCTTATCTTTTCTTCTCTTCCACTTGGTGAATTAGTCTCAACAAGCCTTTTTATAATTTCTTTCATTATTTTCCTCCTTTAAATTTTTTTAGTAGATAATTTCTTTAACCCTATTCAAAATATCTTTTTATATTTGAGAAGATGGCTGCCGAAAGAGCAACTGTATTTTCAAAATCATTCAGACTTAAAACAGAGACGGGCGAGTGAATATACCTTACAGGTAGAGAGATAACTCCTACAGGAACTCCTATCCCTGCTCTCGAAATAGAAGATGCATCAGTTGCACCAGAGATTTTTTCTCTGAACTGATAAGGAATATTATTTTCTCTGGCAATTCCTTCTATAAAAGATATTATTCTTTTCTGAATTACAAGTCCTTGATGCATATAAGTAATTACAGGACCTTTATTAATTTGGGTAGACCATCTGCTTCTCTCTGCTAATGGTGTATCGGATGCCGATGTTCCCTCAAATACAAATGCAACTGAAGGTTCAATTTTAAATGCAGAAATTTTACTTCCTCTTATTCCTACTTCCTCTTGAGCTGCAAAAACAAAGTAAGTGTCATAGTCTGGAACAAGATTTTTGCTTATTAACTCATATATTACTGCACATCCTGCTCTATCATCAAATGCTTTTCCTTTAACAAGATTTCCAATCTTTTCAAATTTACTGTTAAAGTAAATTGGATCTCCTATTTCTACTTTCCCTGTTAATTCTTCACTTGAATTTGCACCAACATCAATGTATAAACCCTCTTTTTCAATAGGATTCTCAAATTCCTCTCTCTTCTGTATATGAATTGGCCTCACTCCTATAACTCCAGGAATGTCTTTACTTCCACATATTGTTACCGTTTGTGCGGGGAGAACTTGAGGCTCAATCGTTCCAATCGAAGCAAATTTTATAAATCCATTCTTTTCTATTTTAGTTACCATTAATCCAACTTCATCCATATGAGCAGAAAACATAACCCTTTTTGAACTACTTGCTCCTCGCTTAAGCAGAATCAGATTTCCAATTGAGTCAACTTCTACAGAATCAACAAATTTTTCTAAATTTTGCTTTAAAAACTTTCTAACGTTTTCTTCGTATCCACTTGTTCCATTTAAATTTGATAGTTCACTTAAGACCATTTTAATTCCTCCAGATATTTTTCATCCAATCTTTTTATATATGAGAGGAGCAATTTAACGGTACTTTTTACATCACCTATGTCAATTACTTCTACTGGTGTATGCATATACCTTAAAGGTATTGATAATAAAGCAGTCGGAATTCCAGCACGAGCTATTTGAATCACTGCAGCATCTGTTCCTCCAGGCCTGCTCATAGGCTCCATCACGTAATTTAGTTTTTCCTCTTTTGCTGTGTTAACTAAGTCCTTAACAATTTTTGGTGTAAAGTCAGGACCCACACCTATTGCAGTGCCTTCTCCTAACTTGTATCCCTCAAATGAACCTCCTATGTCAGGTTGGTTTCCTATCGTTACATCAATTGCTATACCTATGTCTGGATTTATCTTGAATGTTGCCGTATAACATCCTTGAGAGCCAACTTCTTCCTGTGTTGAAAATACACAATAAACATCCCAAACATTTTTAAAATAAGATAGCTCTTTGAGTAATGCAATACTTACGAGAGCGCTCGATCTATCATCAAAAGATTTTCCAGAAACCTTATTGCCATTAAGTCTTAAGAATTCTCCTTTAAATGTAACTGGGTCACCAATTTTTATTCTCTTTTTAACCTCTTCTTCGTTTAAACCTGTGTCGAGAACAAGTTTATCATAATTTAGAGGCTTTTTTTTATCCTCCTCGCTCAGGAGATGAGGAGGAATTATTGAGAATATAGCTAAAATTTCCCCATCAGAAGAATGTATTACTACCTCTTTCGAGGGTAAAATTTTAAAATCTACTCCACCCCTCGGATTTACTCTTAAGAAACCACCTTCTAAAATATTTGAAACAACAAAACCTACTTCATCGATATGTGTTGAAATCATCAATTTGGGATGCTTCTCAGAGCTACCTCTTTTAACAGCTATGAGGCTGCCAAGTGGAGTGAACTCATAGCTGTCGATACAATCCTTTATTTCAGAAAGGATCGTTCTTGCAACTCTACTCTCCTGTCCTGTTATTCCAAACTGCTTACTCAGTTTCTCTAATACTTCTACATATTCAAACATTTTCTACCTCCAATTTAACTTTAACTCCTCTCTCCTATTCATTTCACTGTATTTCTCTGTCATTCTCGAGTGTATTTATTGGGAAAGAGAACTTCGCCTTCTTATTGTAACAGTTTGATCTTTATCGTCCCATGAAACGTTTGCGCCAAACCCTTCTGCTATAAACCTTATTGGAACAAATGTTCTACCGCTAACTATTCTGGGTGGAACATCCAAAATGTATTCTTTATTATTTATGCTTGCACTATTTTTATCGACCCAGAGTTCCATAATCGTTCCTTTATCATTAATTCTAACTTTTCTTTCTTTACCATCCCATGAAACGTTTGCGCCAAACCCTTCTGCTATAAACCTTACAGGGACAAGAGTTCTTCTATTTTCTATGAATGGCGCTGCATCAAGTGAAAATTCTTTCCCACTTATCCTCGCAATTTTAGAGCCAATTTTAAGTTCAATGACTATCTCCTCAATCAAAAAATAGCTTTCAGGAATCGCCTGAATTCTGTGATTACCTGAATCTGCAACGTAAACTATACCATTTTTAAAGAAAATCTCTTCAGGAAATAAAAATTTCGCTGGTTCAAAGGCCATATCAACCTGAATATTTGACTGCGACGAATATGTTTTTGGTCCACCAATTCCACCAATTTCACTAATAAAAGAGCCATCCTTTAGAGAAAATGTATATAACTTATGGCCAAATCTATGCGAAAGGATTATACTTTCATTGCCAACCGTAAAATGATGAAGGCTATTTAAGCTCTGGGGAATATTTTTAAGTTGGATACTTGATTTCAACTCACCACTTTCAAGGTCGAAAGAGAGAATCTTTCCACCTTCAATAGAAACGTAAATATCATTTTTTATACAAAATCCATCTATTTTTTCTTTTAATGTAATTTTGAAATCTTTATCTATGGTATCATTGGAAAACCTGTATATTGAATTTGTTATTCTGTCTAATACATAAATATTTTGAGTCTCATCCGCTTTTATACCGATAAACGAAGCATTTTCGGTCAAATTAAATTTTTTACTAAATCCTTTCTCGTTGAATTTATATATCACAGAGTTATCATTTTCCGAAATTATATAAATTTCTTCTTTGTTTAAAACAGCAATTCCTATGACCTGAAGGCCCACATTATCGACAATACCACTTTTCTCAACAAGATCTCCCTTATCAGCAGATATTATCTTTATTCCACCACTATAGTCATCACTAACAAATATTAGACCCTCGTCAACACAAATTGCATCTGGCCAGTGAAGTTCAAGCTCATTTTTTGGCTCTATCTTGATTGTTTTCATTTCAGAAGTTTCTATGTTTAAAATCATCAAACCCTTCTCAAGAAGAGAAGTAATAATTAGAGTTTTATTGTCAAGAATTTCTATTGACTTAATATAAATGCCTGTATCTAAACTTTTTATAAACCTTCCACTCCTATCAAAAGTATAGATTTTACCACCTGAATCAGCAACGAAAAATTGCTCATTTCCATAGGCTATGGCAGAAGGAAGATAGACATATTCCTCCCCATAAGACTTAAACCCCTTAAGGTCATTATCAATAACAAAGAATCCTCTTTTATTCTTATCAATTATCGAAAACCCATAATCAGGAATCACTGCTAAATCCTTTATTGATAGAAAAATTTCATCATTAAACTTTGTATATTCTTTTACTAACAATCCTTTATTAGAAAAAATACAGAAGGTCTTCTCAGTTATTGCAACTACATTACCATTGCTAAGTTCTGAGGCTTTTAGAAAATCTGTTCTTCCCGTATTCTTATCAAATGTTAATTTAAAAATGCCATCATGAGAAAATGACTGGATCCTCCCCCTCATACCTGAGTATGAGTCAATCGAAGTTACGTATACACTTTCCTGAGAAGTAGTAACATTTGTTATTTCAATAAAAGCTCCATTTTTTTCTCCATAACTTCCGAACCAGAAAAGTGGTTTGAAAGTCCTATCATAAACCTGAATTCTTGAATTATTGGAGTCAGCTACGTAGATTAATTTTCCATCAAATGCAACACTTGATGCTGCCTCAAAAAAACCAGGCGTCCAGTTTGCACCATAAACCTTTATGTTTTCCTGAGCTGTTATAAGCGAATTCATTAGGATAATACCAAAACAAAGTATTACGATAATTAAATTTTTCATTTTATCTTCCTAAATTATAAAAGGAACCTTTACCTTACACAAATTGCACCTTGCATCAGTTGTTAAGCCAACTGTTTTTGCAAAAAATCCTCTTCTTTCAACAAGTAAATTACAACAATTTGGACAATAAGAGTTTTCTTTATCTTCTATTATCGCATTTCCAATATATACATAATTTAGCTTTTCTTTCATTATGCTATAAGCTTCTAATAATGTTTTTATTGGTGTCTGCGGTAAGGTCATTTTGTAGTTCGGAAAATATCTTGAAAGATGTAATGGAATATCAGGGCTTAAGCTGGAAATAAAATCTCTCAACTCGCAAAGCTCTTCCTCTGTATCATTTAAGGATGGGATTATTAGATTTGTTACTTCTACAAACGAATGCCTATATGATAGCTCTATAGCTTTTTTTACTGGATCTAATTTACCTTTACAAATTTCATTGTAGAAGGAATCCTTAATTGATTTTAAATCTATGTTTAATGCATCTGTTAATGAGAGTAAATCTTCCAGAGGTTTTTCATTTATATAACCATTTGTTACAAGAACTGTTTTTGAGTTATGCTCTTTAAAAAATTTAAATGTATCATAAACAAACTCATAAGAAATTATTGGTTCATTATAAGTGAATGCAATTCCAATAGAATTATATCTTAAAGCAAGTTCAAAAAGATGTTCTGAACTAAGTTTGGTGGTAGGATTACCACCTTCAACTAACTCCCAATTCTGGCAAAATTGACACCTTAAATTACATCCATTTGTCCCTACTGATAAAATGCCACTTCCCGGGTAAAAATGGAAAAGAGGCTTTTTCTCTATAGGGTCTAAGGCAAGAGAGGCAATTTCTCCGTATAAAACATTATATAATTTACCATTTTCATTTTGATATGCACGACAAAATCCATATTTTCCATTCGATATAATGCATTCCCTTGGGCAGATTTCACATTTTAATCTTTCTCCATCGAGCCTCGAATAAAATTTTGCCTCTCTCATAAATATCCTCTAAATTCTTCCTTTCCCTAATTTAGATAGTCTTAAAATTTCATACACTCTCCACTCATTTTTAATAGATACTTCTTTTGATAAGTCTTGTCAAGCTTAACTAAAAGCTTTTTGTCATTACCAAAATTCAAAACAATTCGAAATCTTTTTTTTAAAGTTAAATTATACTATAATTTCCTTTTAAGAATTTCTCCATTTAAGGTAAAATTATAAAATGAATAGCATTTACATTTTATCAAATTCGGAAGATATTATTAGTAGTATTAAGGAAAGCTTATCACCACTGAGTGAGCTAAGGATTGAGGGTATTACTTCTTTAAAATTGGGATTGGATATTATAAATAGTATGGCTCCCGATATCTTAATATTAGGAGGTGACCTGAGTTTTGATGAAATAGAAAGAGTTTCAAGAGAGATAAGAGGTAATAAAAGAGTAGAGAATGTACCAATAGTTTTTTCTATGAATAATCCCGATGCGTCTAAAATCGACCTTTTGTTCAAAGGAAAACTTGTGGATGACTGTCTTATCTTACGATCAACAATTCCCGAGAAAAGATTCCGAATTGAAAAGTTAATTGAACTTAAAAAATTGAGAGAAGAACTTGAGAAATATAAGAATGAAGCTCTTTACCTCCAGTCAGAGATTGCTACCTATGAAAGGAAAAGATATTACCTTGATAGAAAGAGCGATAAGGAGAACAAAGAGGCTTTAATTAACTTGATGCACAAAATCCGAACATATTTAACAGGAATTAAGGGTGGAGTGGAAATATTATTGAATAATAAATTATCAGAGAAGGAGAATGAAGATATAGTAGCCCTTATTAGAAGGAACATTTCTGAACTTGAAGAATTTATAAATAGTGAAGATTTAACAAAAAGAGAAGAGAAAAAGAGTCTACACCCTACAGTAATTCAATTTAAAGGAATCTTTGATGATGTTGCTAAGAGAGCACAACTTGAAGCAAGAAAAAACAGCATATCTCTCTTTTTAAAACCTCTTGATAAAGATTATTCAGTTCTTACTAATGCTGAAGATTTAGAGTTTGGCCTTGAGAGCATCTTAAAAGGACTAATTTATTCAGCAAAGACTGGCAGTATAATAAGAGGTGAAGTAAAACCTCAAAATGCTGGAAATCTGTTAGAAATTTCTTTAAAACTTAAGAAAGATTCTTTAGTAAGAGAAAAATTTGAAGAATATATTGAACTTCATAACGAAGCTTTGAAATTTTTACCGCCGCAAAATAATAAATTAGAAATTTCAGAAGATTCTAATAATCTAACTATCCGCCTTTATTTGTTAAGGCTCTCGTAATATTTCTTAATTCTTATAGACAAAAGAGTTATTAGTGTAGCTACTCCAAGTATTAATGCAGTATAGATTCTTTTAAGATTAACTCTCTCTTTTATGAGGTAGCCCTTTTTAAGAACTCTTAAAGAATCTGAATGAATATCTGTATCTCCACCATGTTCACTGCATATGCTGTGATATATTCCCCCTATTTCAACTGTATCACCCTTAATATTATATTTTCCGTAATACTTTATATCCTTTAAAAGCTCTACCTTAAGCCATACACCTATAGCATTGCCTTCGCTGTCAGAAACATTTATCCATCTATAATCTCCTCTTCCTAATGGCTCCCCTATTACTTCTCCAATAAATACTATTCTTTTTCCACTGTATTTTTGAGGATTATTTAACAATTTAGAAACTGTTAAATTAATTTCTAAAGTCTCAATGTTTTGCATTGGAAGCAGAATAAAACTAAGCATAAAGACAATAAGGAGAGTGAAAAACTTCTTTACCATTTTTAAGACCGTTTAAATACGCTCCTAACAAAAAAAAGGATGAATACAAAAACTGCTGCGAATTCAAGTCTTCCTAAAAACATATTGATTATATAAGTGATTTTTAGAGAAGATGCCATATTGGGATTCGTTATACCACAACTCAATCCTGTATTAGATCCCGCAGAAATTGATTCAAAGAGAGCAGGAATAATAGGTATCCCATTTAGCACTCCTACAATAGTTCCAACTAAATGCATCAAGATATACAATATAATTATCAGCGCAGCAGACTTCACAATTTTTTCGCTAAGTACCGCATCTCGAAGATGATGAAATTTTTCTACAACAACTCCACTCTGCGGAAGGAAATATCTTTTAATTTCTGCAATTACCGCCTTAAAGACAATTCCTGTTCTTATTCCCTTAAACCCTCCTGCAGTGGATGCAGAATATCCACCAAATGCCATAGCAAGCATAATTGCAATAAGTCCAATATTACCCCATTGAGTGATGAATTGAGTAGCATAAATTGTCATCTGTCCGGTCGTTGTGTGTCCTGATACAAGAATGAATAAACCTTTTCTTATTAGGGAAAGAAGTGAGCTATATATTCCTTCTCTAATTAATCCATATATGAGAAGAATACCGGTAAGCGTAAGTGTTGTTATAAATGTTTTTGATTCAATATCTCTAATTACATCCTTTTTATCTTTTCTGTACCAGAGATAATAGTGAAGGCCAAAATTCATTGAACCAAGGATAGAAAAAAGCATGCACACAGCTTCAAATGGAAAACTATGGTAATACATTGTATTTTGTGATTGTGGAGCAAATCCACCAGTACTCCATGATGACATAAACATACATATTCCATGAAAAACAGATCTTAGTGGATACATTCCCAGAAAGAGTCCTGTAATAAAATAAAGAGCTGTCCCAATTAAAAGATATATTAAGCTTATATACCATATTGCTTTTCCGGTTTCCCGAACAGATGGGATTAATCTTTCTTCTTTACCTTCTCCAACAAGTGATTTAAATCCTAATCCTGAAGGTGGCAGAAAAACCAATGCAATTACGATTATTCCCTGTCCCCCAATGAAAGTAAGCAAATGTCTCCATATATTTAAACTTACAGGAATGTGATCAATATTTTGAACTAAAACAAGGCCTGTTGTTGTTAAACCACTCATTACATCAAAACAAGCATCAAGATACGAACTGAAAAAACCACTTAAGAAATAAGGAATAGCGGAAAGAAGCATCACTATAATCCACGATAGCGCAGCAGCAGACATACCATGGATCCATTCTGCCTCTTTTCCGCCCTTAAAGATGCTTTTTAGTATTAATCCAGTAAGAATGCAGGCAAGAAAACCTATAGCAAAATTTATAGAAGAATTAAATTCACTTGTAACGAGCCCAATTACAATTGGTATTAACATTGTAAAACCAAAGTAAAATATTATTCCACCTGTTAAGTTTAGAACTATACACCAGTCTTTACCGCTAATTCGTTTCATCGTAAGATAGTTAAAAGAATATATGCCAAAAAGATTTCACTTCCTAATAGAGCAACCACAAAAAGGATTTCAACTATGATTCCAAAGATTACCTGAAAACTTATTTTAAGCATTCAACTTTTCTTTTTTTTACTCTTCGCCTAAAAGAAGAGTTCTAACTTCTCCTACAATATCTTTTCTTGATATTATATAAAGGGTATTGCCTTCTTCAATTACGCTGCTTCCATAGGGTATTGTTATCTCATCATCCTTAATAAGGGATATTACAAGTGCCCCCCTGGGAAGTTTCAATTCCTTTAGCATTTTACCAACAGAAGGCGAATTATTTTTTATTACAAATCTTACCATTTCAAATTTACTTCTTCTGTCTAAGAAGGTTGGTATCACGAAAGGAAATCCACAATCTCTGCATTTTATTACTTCATGCATCATTCTTGAGATTAAATCAGGAGTTGTAAAGATAAAATCAACTCCTGATTTTCTAAATATTCCTTCATTTCTCAAATCATTCACTCTTGCGAGGGTCATTTTTACATTAAAGCTTATTTTTGCAAGCAAACAGACAACAAAATTTACTTCATCACTTCCTGTAACTGCAATTAGATAATTTGCGTCTTTACTTCCTGCAGATTCAAGAGCAGAATAATCTGCTCCATCCCCATTTATTACAAGAGCATTTATTTTAGATGCTATATGCTCACATTTTCCGGAATCTTTCTCAACAATAGCGACAGTTATTCCATCTTCTATGAGTTCTCTCGCAAGATTCCTGCCAACTTTTCCTCCACCTACAATTACAGCATACATTTACTTCTCTCCCAATCTTTTACTTTCTACATTTCCAAAAGTCTTCATAGCTTTGTGAAGTGCTGAAACAGTAACGACGGTTATGATTCGATCGCCTTTCTGTAGGATTTCATCATCCTTTGGAAGAAAACTTTTCCCCTTTCTTATTATCGCAACTACTCTTATTTCCCCCTCTAACTCTATATCTCTAACCCTCTCTACTTTACCTACAGGTTCATACACATGCTCCATTATTTCAATGTCATTTTCGCTTATGTAAAGGTGAGCACTGTTTTCACCCATAACAAATCGACTATAAACCTGCTCTGCACCAAGAACCGTCGGAGTAACTATTTCCAATCCTAAAGCTTTAAATGTTTTTTCTCTCGCTGGATCAAAGACTCTCGCAATTGCACGTTTAACGCCAAATATGTTTTTAGCTACGGCAGATGCCATTATGTTTACATTATCATTGTCAGTTAATGCAGCAAATACATCTGCTTGCTCTATTCCAGCATTTTTTAGAATTTCTTCGTCGAAACCCATTCCTACAAGAGTTAAACCATCGAATTCTGGAGGAAGACGATTAAAAGCTTCCGGATTTTTATCTATTACTGCAACATTATGTCCATCCCGTGAAAGCATTGCTGCTACTCGAGAGCCCACAAGTCCACAGCCAATAATAATTGCATACATAAAATCTTACTTTCTCCTTAAATATTTCTTATTTTAAAAGCAAGCAAAGAGTTTATATCTCTCTATTTTCAAAGTCAATATATTAAATATTATGTAAAATGATAGATTTTTTACGATACGCCAGTAAAATAGCTTCAGATGAAATCCTGGATCCCCCGGTCAAGCCAGGGGATGGCAAAAAGGCACTTTCTCTTAATTTCCTCTTGACATTTTAAATTTTTGTTTTATCTTTCTGTATTAGGAGATTTATAAAAAAATAAAAGGAGGTTTTAAAAGATGTTTCAAAAAAATTTAAAATTTAATTTTCCTCCTACAGTCAGAGAGAGAGAGAGAG
>Ga0067045_1002883_pt1 | contig 43097 bp, 42 predicted proteins | sample TerdegcTABiofilm_FD_59184 | JGI IMG/M metagenome (GOLD analysis project Ga0067045, IMG submission 59184) | Combined Assembly of (Gp0054472, Gp0054536) Wastewater bioreactor microbial communities from Singapore -Terephthalate degrading... | reverse complement strand
CCCTGTACTAGCCGGTCGGCGATGACGCGGGCCCGCCCCCCCCGGGGCGGGCCCGCATCCCGGCCCTCCTGGGACATCCATGGAATATTTCATCCAGCAGCTCATCAACGGGATCACCCTGGGCGGGGTCTATGCCCTGGTGGCCCTGGGCTACACCATGGTCTATGGGATCATCCAGCTCATCAACTTCGCCCACGGCGAGTTCTTCGCCGCGGGCGGCTACATGGGCGTGATCCTCATCTCCTGGCTGGCGGCCCAGGGCGTGCCCCCGGCGGTCTGCCTGGTCCTGTCCCTGGGCCTGACCATGGCCTACTGCGCGCTCCTGGCCACGGCCGTGGAGCAGGTGGCCTACCGCCCCCTGCGCCAGTCCTCGCGGCTCTCCGTGCTCCTCTCGGCCCTCGGCATGTCCATCTTCCTCCAGAACGGGCTCATGCTCACCCAGGGCGTGTACGACCGCGCCTATCCCACGGAGATCACCCGCGGCGGCCTGCACTTCGGCATGGTCACCCTCTCCTACATGCAGATCCTCATCGTGGCGGTCACGGCCGTGCTGCTCGTGGGCCTGAACGCCCTGGTCTTCAGGACGCGCATCGGCAAAGCCATGCGCGCCACGGCCCAGGACAAGACCATGAGCGCCCTGGTGGGCATCAATTCCGGCCGCATCATCTCCCTCACCTTCGCCGTGGGCGCGGGCCTGGCCGCGGCCGCGGGCATCATGGTGGGGCTCTACTACGGCTCGGTGCGCTACGACATGGGCTTCGTGCCCGGGATCAAGGCCTTCGCCGCCGCGGTGCTGGGCGGCATCGGCAACATCACCGGGGCCATGCTCGGCGGCTTCATCATCGGCATGGTGGAGATCATGGCCGCCGGCTACCTGTCCAGCGAGTACAAGGACGTCTTCGCCTTCATCATCCTCATCGCCGTGCTCTATTTCATGCCCACGGGCATCATGGGAGAGAACGTTGACGACACTCGGGTCTAGGCGGCGCTGGGCCGGGTTCGCCATCGGCCTGGTCTGGTTCTTCTTCCTGCTCTGGCCGCTCATGGGCATCAAGCCCGGCGGCCTGGAGTTCCTGCCCGCGCTGCTCGTCTGGGCGCGCATCGCCGTGGCCGCGCTGTTCGTCTTCGTGCTCTGGCTGCTCAAACAGCAGGGGGCCCTGGGCCTCCTGGAGCGTCCGGCCGCGCGCCTGGGCGGCTCGCTCTCCGGCGCGGCCCGGGCCGTGCCCCGGGGCCTCTGGATCGCGGCCGTGCTGGCCGCGGCCTTCTGCCTGCCGTTCTTCGCCGAGCGCTACGCCCTGGACGTGGTCATCAACGTGCTGGTCTATGTCTGCCTGGGCCTGGGGCTGAACGTGGTGGTGGGCCTGGCCGGCCTGCTGGACCTGGGCTACATCGCCTTCTACGGCGTGGGGGCCTACACCTACGCCCTGCTTTCCGTGCACTTCGGCCTGTCCTTCTGGCTCTGCCTGCCCCTGGCCGCGGTCTTCGCCGCGGTGGCGGGCTGCGTCATCGGCTACCCCACGTTGCGCATGCGCGGGGACTACCTGGCCATCGTCACCCTGGGCTTCGGCGAGATCGTGCGCCTGGTGCTCAACAACTGGATGAGCCTGACCAACGGCCCCAACGGCATCCTGGGCATCAAGCCGCCCGCGCTGCCCTGGCTGGTGGACGGCCATTGGCGGATGCTCGAGGTGCGCGCCCTGGGCGGGCTGTACTACGTGATCCTGGGCCTGGCCGCGTTCACCGTGCTGGCGGTCTATCGCCTGAACCATTCGCGCATCGGCAGGGCCTTCGAGGCCGTGCGCGAGGACGAGACCGCGGCCCAGCTCATGGGCGTGAACACCTTCGCCATCAAGCTCCTGGCCTACGCCATGGGCGCCATCTTCGGCGGCCTGGCCGGGGCCTTTTTCGCCGGACGCATGCGCTTCGTCTCGCCCGAGTCCTTCACCTTCATGGAGTCGGCCATGGTCCTGGCCATGGTGGTGCTGGGCGGCATGGGCTCCATCCCGGGCGTGATCCTGGGCTCACTCGCCCTCATCGCCCTGCCCGAGGTCTTCCGCGGCTTCGAACTCTATCGCATGCTCGTGTTCGGCGGGGTCATGGCCGTGATGATGATCCTCAAGCCCAGGGGACTCTGGCCCGCCAGGCGCGTGGGCCAGCGTTCCGAGGAACGGGGGCGCGGATGAGCGAGCCCATCCTCGAACTCCGGGGCGTGTGCGCGGGCTACGGCAACATCCAGGCCCTGCGCGAGGTCAGCCTCAAGGTCATGCCCGGCGAGATCGTGACCATCATCGGGGCCAACGGCGCGGGCAAGAGCACCACGCTCATGACCATCTGCAACGTGGTGCGCGCCACGTCGGGCCAGGTCTTCTACCAGGGCCGGGACATCACGGGCCTGTCCGCGGACAAGCTGCCCGGCCGGGGCCTGTGCCAGGTGCCCGAGGGCCGGCGCATCTTCCCCCGGCTCACGGTGCAGGAGAACCTGGAGATGGGCGCGTTTTTGCGCAAGGACGCCGCGCGCATCGAGTTCGACCTGGACAAGGTCTTCACCTACTTCCCGGTGCTCAAGGAGCGGCGCAAGCAGCCCGGCGGCACGCTCTCCGGCGGCGAGCAGCAGATGCTGGCCGTGGGCCGCGCGCTCATGACCCGGCCCCGGCTCCTGCTCCTGGACGAGCCCTCGCTCGGCCTGGCCCCGCTCATCGTGCAGCGCATCTTCTCCATCATCCGGACCATCAACCAGGAAGAGGACGTGACCGTGCTCCTGGTGGAGCAGAACGCCAACCTGGCGCTCCAGACGGCCTCGCGCGGCTACGTGCTGGAAACCGGCTCCGTGGTCCTGGAAGACACCTCGGCCAACCTCCTGGCCAACCCGGACATCCGCAAGGCGTATTTGGGCGAGTAGCTCCCTGCGGGAGCGTGACGAAAGGCGGGGGAGGGGGTCAGCCCTTCTGGGAAACGCTGCGCTTCAGATCCCCCAGCAGCCTCTCCACATCCAGCCCGTGCAATCGCGCCGCGTTTTCGATGGTCTCGAAGAGCGCCTCGCACAGGATGCAGACCCCTGCGGCCTCGCCATGGGCGCGGAACACGGCCTCGGTCTCGGGATGGGCGGCCACGGTGTCCAGGAGCGTGGCTGTGGGGTCGATGCTCATGCGCTGGCCAGGACCTGCGCCAGGGCTTCGGGAATGCGCGCCACGATCTCCCCGATGTGCGAGGCCGGGGTGGGCCGGGCCAGCATCCCGGCCAGGCGGTTGGCCCGCGCCGCCAGCAGGCAGGCCTCGGGCACGTCGCGGCCGGAATCCAGGAGCGCGCAGGCCAGGCCCGTGAGGGTGTCGCCCGTGCCGCCCATGGCCTCCAGGGCCTCCACCACAGGGCCGTCGATCTCGTGCAGGACCTCGCCTCCGCGCGCCACCCGGTCCACGCCGCCCTTGACCAGCATGTGCCGGGCCGCCCCGCCCGTGGCCGCGGCCCGGGCGATGAGTTCCGGGGCGCGGGCCTCCTCGGCCAGGAGGAAGCCCCGGGCGTAGAACGGGTGCGGCGCGCGCTCGTCGGCCAGGAAGGCCAGTTCCCCGGCGTCCGGGGTGAACAGGTCGTACTCCGCGGCCTGGCCGCTCATCTTGGCCGCGTACATGAAGCCCGCGTCGGCCACGAGCCGGGGCAGGGGCTGCAGGGACTGGGCCGCGAAGAGCACCTTGGCGTGCCAGTCCACGTCCGGCAGGAAATAGTGGAACACCAGCACCGAGGCCGGGGTGGCGGGCAGGCGGCGCACGAGATGGGCGTAGAGCAGGCGGGAGCCGTGGCCCGGGCCGGTGTCGCCCACCAGGAAGGCGTGGGGGCATTCGCGGCCCAGGACGCGGGCCGCGGCGCAGGCCGAGGCCAGCAGGGCCGGGGTGCCGCGGTCCAGGTCCAGGTCCACGCCGTCCACGCGCAGGCGGCCGTCTTCCAGGTCGGCAACCCCCTCCAGCACCGGCAGGTGGGCCAGGGGCACGGTTCCGGCTACCGCGAGCATCGGCGCAGCATCTCCTCGAAGGCCAGGTCCAGGGCGTAGCCGCAGAGCGTGTGGCCCAGGTCGCGCGGCCTGGGGGCCGCGTCCAGGGTCTTGCCCGTGAGCTCCCGGGCCAGCCAGGGCACGTCCGGGCAGCCCCCGCCCGAGACGTTCACGATGACGCGGGTGCGCTTGTCCACGGTGAGCTTCATGTTGGCGGCGCGGACCATGAGCCAGTCCCCGAAGTCCTTGACCAGGTAGAGGCTCACGGGCTCCAGCAGGGGACCGGCCGCGGGCGCGGCCGAAAGCGGCGCGAGCCCGGCGCGCTTCATCTCGCGCAGCACGCGGAGCTGGTCGGCCAGGGCGAAGACCACCACCAGGTCGCAGCCGGTGCGCAGTTCGGGCGGCGGCCCCTGGACGCTCACGGCCAGCCCCGCCTTCCTGAGCGCGGCCTCGGCCCGGAGCACCTCGCCGGTGTTCTCGAACACGAGCAGGCCGCGGTCGGCGCGGGCCTGGTCCGGCTTGCCGAACCAGGCCCGCATCCGTTGCATCAGGCTCATTTGCTCAGGATCAGACGGTATTCGCCGGGGGCGGAGTCCTGGACCTGCACGGCCCAGCCCTTGGAGGCCGCGGCGCGGCTCACGTTTTCCTTGGAGGCCTCGGTGTCCACCAGGACCTCGAGGCTGCCCGAGCCCAGGCGGTTCATGGCCGCCAGGGCGTCCAGCACGGGCTGGGGACAGGACAGTCCGCGCGCGTCGATGATCTCGGCCATGGCTTACGCTCCTTGGGTCCGGTTTCTCATGAACAGGCCGATGCCCAGACAGAAGACCATGCCCACGACCCAGGCCTCCAGGCCGTGCGGGCCCAGGCCTTTGGGCGAGCTGGCCAGGCCGAAGTTGTGGGCGAAGGCCGCGCCCACGATCATGCCCAGGACAAAGACCCCGGCGTCGCCGTCGCCTTCCCCGGCCATGAACAGCTGGCGGCCCGGGCAGCCGCCGGCCAGGGCGAAGGCCAGCCCGGCCAGGACCATGCCCAGGAAGTTCCAGACCTGGGCCGTGTGGGCCACGGGCTGGCCCTCGACGCCCGGATGGAACTGGCCCAGGGCCAAGTTGACCACAAAGGCCGCCGCCACCAGGGCCAGGACGCCGGTGAGCAGGTGGATCTGGCGGAACAGGAGCAGGTCGCGGAACGCGCCCATGGTGCAGAACCGGCTGCGCTGGGCCAGGGCCCCGATGGCCAGGCCCGCGGCCAGGGACAGCAGGAGCGGGGCGTGCTGCGCGCCCGGGCCCTTGAGGCTGTAGAAGAGCACGCCGCTGGCGGGCTCGTTCTCCACCTGGGGGTAGATGAGCATGAGGCCCAGGAACAGGACCATGAGCAGGGGCAGGAGCAGGCCCGCCACGGCCGGGGTCTTCTGGCTGCGGCCCAGGGTGAATCCGGCGCGCAAAAAGCGTGTGCCGAGCCAGATGCCCGCCACCAGGCCGAGGATGCCGGCGATGGCGTTGCCGTCGCCCCCGGCCAGGCGCAGCAGGGCGCGCCAGGGGCAGCCCAGGAAGATGAGCGCGCCGATCATGGCGAACACGCCCAGCAGGAAGCGCACCAGGGGCGCGGACCCGGCCCGCGGCCGGAAGTCGCGGGCGGCCAGGGCCGCGAAGAGCGAGCCGAGCACGAAGCCGATGATCTCGGGCCGCATGTACTGGACCACGTCGGCCCGGTGCAGGCCCAGGGCCCCGGCCATGTCCCGCTCGAAGCAGGCCACGCACACGCCCATGTTGCCCGGGTTGCCCCAGAACTGGAGCAGCGGGGCCAGGACGCCGATGGCCAGGCCAACCACCACGATACCCCATTTGCCGGCAAAGAAATTCTTCACAGCCTCCCTCCGGTTGCGCGGTTGCGGAACGGCCCGGAAAATCTCCGGGCATTCTTTCCTAACTACAATTTTGGCGGGAGGAGCAAATTGAAAATGCCGATGCAAATTGAATGATTACAATGGAATTCCGGATAGATGCCAAAACGGGAGTAGGTCGGATTTACTGTCCGCGGGCGTCGTTGAGCAGGTCCTGGATGCTCACGGAGTCGAGCTTGTCCATCATGGCCTGGGCGGCCTCGATCCAGATGCCCCGGGTCATGCACTGGCCCGCGGCCGTGCATTCGCCGCAGTCGCTGCAGGGGGCCAGGGTCTCGTTCTTCTCCAGGGCGCGCACGATGTCCCCGGCCGTGATGCGCGAGGCCGGACGGGCCAGGGCGTGGCCGCCGCCCACGCCCCTGCGGCTGGTGATGAGCCCGGCCTTCTTGAGCTCGTTGATGAGCTTCTCCAGGTACTTCTCGGAGATGCCCTGGCGCTGGGCGATGTCCGAGATGGGCACGGGGCCTTTCTGGCCGTGCAGGGCGATGTCCAGGACCATGCGGGTGGCGTAGCGGCTCTTGGTGGTGATGCGCATGGGCTACCCCAGGACCTCGCGCACCGCGCGCAGAAGCGTGGCGGGGTCCGCGGGTTTGTTGAGCACGGCCCGGGCCCCGGGCACGGCGTGGCGGGCCTGGCCCATGCCGCTGACCACGATGACCGGCGGCGGGGTCAGGCCTTCGCGTTCCAGGCTCTGCAGGAAGCGCGGACCCCAGGCCTTGGGCATGGCGATGTCCAGGGTCACCAGGTCCGGGCGCTCGTCGCGGCAACGGGCCAGGGCCTCCTCGCCGTCGCTGGCCGAGCAGGTGTCGTAGCCGTTCTCCCGGAACAGGGCCGTGAAGAAGGCGACGATGCCCGGGTCGTCGTCGATGATGAGGATCTTTTTCCTGGCAGTTGCCGCGGAGGGGGCCATGGCGTGCCTGCGGGGGGCGCCCCCGCCGCCGCGTCCGGGTCCGGCGGCGGGGGCGGTGGCCCGCTGGGGGCTGGTGCTCAGCCTATTCTTCATCTTCCTTGGGCTTGAGATGGTCCGGGACGATGGCCATCTTGATGACGAGAGGCTTGAGGAAGGACCAGCGGATGCCGATCTTGTACTCTTCCTCCAGGTCGCGGATGGCGTCCCAGCAGTTGTGGCAGGGGGCGATGACCAGCTTGGCGCCGGTGGCCAGGATCTGGTCGCGCTTCTTCCTGAGCGCCATGTTGCGCTGGGGCCGGTACAGGCCCACGCCGTTGAAGCCGCCGCCGCCGCCGCAGCAGTAGTTGTGCTCCATGTTCGGCGTCATCTCGATGAAGTAGCCCGGCTCCACGATGTAGCTCATGATCTCGCGGGTGATCAGGGCCAGGCCGTGGTTGCGCACGTAGTTGCAGGAGTCCTGGAGCGTCACCGGCTCCTTGATGCGCTTGGCCGGGTCGATCTTGATCTTGCCGGTGCGCAGGGCCTCGGCCAGCCACTCCACGTAGTGGATGTAGGGGGCCGGGGGCTGGCCGTCCGGACGTCCGGCCCAGTAGGGGCCTTCCACCACGGTGCCGCGGTGGGCGTGGCCGCATTCCGTGCCGATGACGCGCTTGGGCTTGAGCCGCTCGATGGCCGAATAGACGTTGAGCACCTGCTGCTTGCAGCCTTCCCAGTCGCCCGCGAACATGGTCAGCGAGGTCTGCTCCCAGCCCTCGGAGGGCACGGTCCAGTTCTCGCCCGCCAGGTGGAAGAGGATGGCGGCCTCGGCCAGGTCCTCGGGATAGTGCTTGGGCTCGCGGGCGTTGCAGGTGTACATGATGTCCGCGCCTTCCTTGTCCACCGGGATTTCCAGGCCCGGCCACTCCTCGGAGTTCTCCTCGGCCATCCACTCGCAGGTCTCCACCCAGTCCTCGGTGGTCACGTCCATCTGGGCGTGGAAGATGCGGTGCATGCCGGAGCCGATCTTGAGCTCCCACGGCACGAAGCCCTGGGAGAAGAGCAGGCCGCGCAGGTAGCCGAACATGATGCCCATGTCGATGCCGTAGGGGCAGTACATGCCGCAGCGGTTGCAGCAGGTGCACTTGGACCAGGCGGTCTCCATGGCCATGAGCATGAAGGCGTTGTCCACGTCGCCGTTGCGCTTGACGATCTCGCCCAGCGTGGACTGGATCTTGTACGCCGGGACCTGCTTGGGGTCGCGGCCGTTGACCGTGTAGAGGAAGCAGGAGTCGGCGCAGAGGCCGCAGTGGGCGCACATGTCGAGCCAGGTCTTGGTGCGGGACTTGAGGCTCGCTTTCAGGCTGTTGCGCAGCTTCTCCTTGTCCACCTCGAGGCTCTTCATCTCCTCGTAGTAGATGCGGCCGCGGGTGTCGGCCAGGAGCGCGTCGAGCTGCTCCTTGGTGGTCACGGGCTGCTTGTTGCAGAGCTTGCCTTCGGGCATATCCGTTCTCCTTGCGAGATCAGGGTCTCGTGGTTACCAGGGCATGTTCCGGCCCTTGCGGCCGCCGCGCTTGATGCCGAAGTCCATGCCGAGCTGGGCCCGGGTCAGGAAGAATCCGACCACGTGGTACAGCTTGGTGAAGGGAATGGACACCAGGAGCAGTTCGCCCGTGAGGATGTGGGCCATGATCCAGAACTGGTAGTCGCCCCAGTGCATGACCGCCACGAAGCCGGTGACGAAGGGCAGCCCGGCGATGACCAGGAGCAGCCAGTCGTACCAGGTGGTCACGATGCGCACCTCGGGCAGGCTGATGCGCCGCACCGCGATGCAGACCAGGGAGACGACGGCGACGGCCGTGAGCCAGTCGGCCAGGCCCTGGGGAATGGCCGGCCAGGCCAGGCCGAAGCGCTCCTTGAGGAGCACGGCGTGCCCCGCCAGGAACAGGGGCACCAGCACGGCCCCGATGTGGAAGCCGAAGAAGATGGCGGTGAAGCCGGGCTTCACGCGCCAGCTGCGCGTGCCGAAGGGCACCAGCCAGTAGAAGATGGAGCGCGCGGCGCCCTTGGCCCCGGCGGCCGGGAAGGCGCTGTAGGCCACGCGGTCAAGCTGCCAGTTGAGGCCCTTGACGTACCAGACGACCCGGTAGGCCAGGCCGCCCAGGAACACGGCGAACACGACCCAGAGAAGGGGACCGGTGATGAACTCGTACATGTTCCGCTCTCCTTAGTGATGCTCTTCGTGGTGTTCGGCCTCGTGGTCCGCGTCGCGGGCCGTGACGAAGCGCCAGAGGCCCACGAACCCGAGCACGATGAGGCCCATGAGGATATAGACCGCGTTCTTCGCGTGCAGCATGAAGTCGTGGTAGGTGTAGAACTCCATGACGGGCCTCCTTTAGTGGGCGTCCTTGTAATCGGGGTGCTCGTGGAAGATGGGCATGCGGGTCACGATGAAGCGGAAGACCAGGATGCCGACCACCACCACGAACACGGACACGCCGATCTCGCCCCAGCTGGGGAAGTAGCGCTGGGCCGAGGGCAGCTGCCAGTTGAAGGCCACCAGGGACACGTTGAAGCGGTTCAGGACCACGCCGAACACGGTGAGCCCGGAGGTCCACTTGATGAGCCGGATGTTCCGCTCGCGCGAGCCGATGGCGTAGAGCAGGCAGGGCAGGGCCACGAAGCCCAGGACCTCCACGAGGTACCATGCGCCCCAGCCGCTGATCAGGTACTTCCAGTTGTTGTCCGCCCCCAGGGCGATGAGCTTGATGGCCAGGTAGCTGGCCAGGACGATGGACGCGCCCCGGGCGAAGCCCAGGATCACGCCGTCGTGCTCGGCGAGGTACGTGGCGTCCATCTTGTGGTGGAAGGGCTTGTGCGAGAGCGTGCCCTCGAAGATGACCATGGACAGGCCCACGGCGATGGCCGAGACGAAGAACTGGATGGGCAGGTAGGTGGAGTACCAGAGCGGGTGCAGCTTGGACGGGGCGATGAGGTAGAGCGCGCCCAGCGAGGACTGGTGCAGGGTGGAGAGCACCACGCCGAACACGGTCAGGAGCAGGGTCAGCTTGTGCACCAGGCCGCGCAGCTTCTTGAGCCCCAGCCACTCCAGCGCCGCCACCGAGTATTCGATGAAGAGCACGGTCAGGTAGAGGAACACGCACAGGCCCACTTCATAGAGCAGGGAGGTGGTGCCGGGCTGGAGGAAGATGGGGTAGGGCAGCCGCCAGGGCCGGCCCACGTCGTAGTGCAGGGCGAAGACCACCAGGGCGTAGCCCAGAAACGCCGTGAGGATGGCCGGGCGCACCGCGGAGTGGTATTTCTTCATGCCGAAGATATAGACTGCGGCCGAGGTGGTGAAGCCGCCCGCGGCCAGGGCCACTCCGCAGAGCAGGTCGAAGCCGATCCAGATGCCCCACGGGTTGTTGTCGTCCAGGTTGGTCACCGCGGCCAGGCCGCCGGTGAAGCGCATGACCGTCAGGTACGCGCCCACGAGCAGCACGACGCCCGCGAAGACGTTGAACGGCGTGAACAGGGATTTCTTGGCTTCAGAGGTCATCTAGGCGCCCTCCTCCTCTTTGGCCGCGGCCGCGGCCTCTTCGAGCGCCTTCTTGACCTCGCGCTCGATGGAATCCTTCTTGTCCTTCTCGGCCTGCTCCTTGGCCTTGGCGAGCTCGGCGTCGTTGTCGGCCTGGTTGGCGGCCACGGCGGCCTTCACGGCCTCCTTCTTCTCCTCGTCCGCCGTCTTGGCGTTGCGCTTGGAGATGGCCCAGATGCCGCCCAGCAGCGCGGGCCAGACCGCGGCCACCATGGGCACCACGGCCAGGGCGCCGGAGGTCAGCTCAGGGGCGCTGGTCACGCCCAGGTCCTCGCGCATGCCGATCTGGCTGAAGGGCACGCCCGAGAGATGGAGCCAGGAGGTGCCGCCCATCTCGCGCTCGCCATAGACGTGGTCCACATAGCGGCCCGGGAAGGCCTCGATGCGGGCGTGGGCGATCTTCAGGAGGTCGCTGCGCCTGCCATAGACCAGGGCCTCCTTGGGGCAGGCCCCCACGCAGCCGGGCATGGCCAGCTCGCCGGAGCTGATCTGCGGGTGGCACATGGTGCACTTCATGACCCGCGGGGTCAGGGGCTCGTCGTACTCGTAGGCCGGGATGTTGAAGGGGCAGGCCACCATGCAGTAGCGGCAGCCCACGCAGACCGAGGCGTCGTAGGTCACGGAGCCGTCGGGGTTCTTCTTGAAGGCGCGCACGAAGCAGGCCGAGGCGCAGGCCGGCTCCAGGCAGTGGTTGCACTGGATCTTGCGGAACACCGGAGCGCCGCCGCCCGCGGGCTGGTAGCGGTTGACCACGGTGTAGGCCTTGGCCGAGGTGCGGCGCTCGGCGTCGAGCACCGTCAGGTCGTCGAAGGGCTTGGCCGGGGCGGGCAGCTTGTTCACCTGGTTGCAGGCGGCCTCGCACTTGCGGCAGCCGATGCAGCGGGTGGCGTCGAAGAGGACGGCCTTGCCGTCGGGATATCCTTCGAAATGGGCGTTGCCGGCGGCCTGGGCCGGGGTTTTCCCCAGCGCCAGTCCCGCGCCTGCGACGCCCATGAGGGCCAGGAACTTTCTGCGTCTCATGACGGACTCCTGTATTCTGGCGTTCCCGCTACTTCTTGCGGGGCTTGTGGCAGCCGTTGTTGCAGTCGGTGGCCACCGGCTTCTCGAGCTTCATGGCCTTGTGGCAGCCCATGCACTGGTCGTGGTAGGCGGCCTTCAGGCCGGGCCGCGCCGGCTCCTTGGCGGAGAACGGCTTGGAGTGGCAGCTGGCGCAGGAGGGCGGGGTCTTGGAGGCCGGGCTGTTGTGGTGGCAGCCCATGCAGACCGCGCCCTGGTCGCTGTGGAAGTAGCCGGCCAGACGATCGTCCTTCATGTTCTTGAGCAGCGTGTTGACGATCTTGCGGTGCGGCAGTTCGCTGGGCTCGTACTCGTCGGCCAGGGACTTGATCACCACCTTCTCGGGGATGTCGTCCTGGGCGTAGATCTGCGCCTCCATCTTGCGGGCGGAGAGATACGGCTCGGCCAGGGTCTTCTCCTCCTCGATCTTCATGGTGGAGAGGGCCGCGGGGTCCAGGGCGGGCATGCCCGCCGCGGGCTCGGCATGGCACTTGGCGCAGGTGGCGGCCGCGGGCTTGGCCACCTTGTCGGACTGGTTGTGGCAGCCCGCGCACTTGGGCTCGGCCTGGCGGGTCTGGTGGCAGCCGGCGCAGGAGCGGGTGGTGTCCATGCGGTGCATGGCCTGCTCCAGGGTCACGAAGTTGCTCTCCTTGGTGCCCTGCACCGTGTGGCACTTGGTGCAGGAGTCCAGGGCCTTGTGGTGGCAGACCCGGCAGGTGTCGTTCTGCTGCTCGTGGACCTTGTGGTCGAAGGGCACGGGCCGCATGGCATAGACCTTGGAGCCGTCGGCCAGCTTGGCCTTGTCCACGTTCACGCTGATGACCGCGGCGTCGGGCTGGTTGCGCTTCATGCGCGGGAGCTCGCCCGCCTTGTCCAGGGCCTTCTTGTTGTTGGCCTTGATGGCGGCCTGGGACTCGGAACCGTGGCAGCCCGCGCAGCGCACCGGGCCGGAGGCGATCTTCCCGGCCTCCATGGTCTGGTGGCAGAGCACGCAGTCGTTGTGCGCGGCCTGGCGGAAGCTCTTCACCTCCACGCCCAGGGCCTGGTCCTTGACCGGATTGTCCAGGTGGCAGTAGCGGCAGGTGCCTTCCTTGCCCTTGGCCCACACGGTCTTCTTGGCGGCCTTGTCATACTCGTGGTGGCAGCGGCCGCAGTTGTCCTTCTCGCCGCTTACGGGCGAGGGGATCTCCCGGGATGCCGAGTGCCGGTAGTGCAGGACGTTGGTGAAGCCCATGCCCAGCTGGGTCCCGGCCGGGGCCTTGGGGTTGTGGCAGGCGCGGCATTCGCCGTCCTGCGGCCCGGCCTTCTGGCCCTTGGCCGCGGTCTGCTTGTGGCAGGCGAGGCAGTTGTCGTGGTAGGCGGACTTCAGCGCGGCCGCGCCCCCGTCCTTGACGCGCATGAACTTGAGAACGAGCTTGCCGTTCTCCTCCTTGTGGCAGGCCGTGCAGTCCTTGCCCGCCTTCTTCACGGCGTCCGAGTGCTTGTCGTGGGGGAAGGCCACGGGCGGCAGCTCGAGCTTGCCGTACGCGGCCATGGTCTCGATCCGGATGACGTCCGGCCGCTCGGCCGAACCCTTGGTCTCGTCCGCCCCTCCCGCTTCGATGCAGAACACCGACACGGCGGCGAACGCGCACAGGATTCCAGCCCATTTCAGCAAAGGTCTCGCCTTCATAACATCCAGTCCTCGCACCTCTTTGATTTGATGGACAAAGAGCCTCCAGACTCCCCCGGGCGGCATGGAATGTCAGGCCGGCGGCGACGCCCGTGAACGCCTCCGGACCCTGCGATCGAGATACGTGCGCCCCGGTTCGTGAGGCCGGGGCCTGGGGAAACGGCGAATGCGGGAATGCTCTCCTGGGAATCAAATCATACTGTTTAGGTATGAATTAATTCCTACAAAGTCACTATGAAATTGTGAAGGATTCGTCAAGGGAGTTCCCCCTACAATGGTAGGATTTTTTTCAGAAAGACCGGAATAGTGCGGAATTTCTCAATCTATTTCTTGGACGGCGGATCAAAGGGCGAGCCCCCGGCCGGGGACTCCAGGGAGGGCGCGGCAGGGGCCGCGTCAAAGGGGGTGGGCCGGGCGGCCTGTCCCGGGGCAGGGTCAAAGGGCGAGGAGCCCGGGGCCAGGTTCTCGGGTCCGGCCGGAGCGCCGGGCTTCACCGCGCGCCGGATGTCCAGGCCCATGCCCCGCCCGGTGCGCTCGAAGGAGCCCGTGGCCAGGCGCAGCGCGCCCATGGGCTCCACCTGGATGGCGGCCGTGGCCTGCACCGGGCAGCGGCTCTCGCAGGCCCCGCAGCCCACGCAGCGGTTGCCCAGCACGAAGGGCACGGTGACGGGCGAGGAGTCCACCCGGCGCATCTCGATGGCCCCGTAGGGGCAGACCTCCTTGCACACCAGGCAGGGCTTGCCCCATTCCCAGGCCAGGCACTTCTGGCGCAGGACAATGGCCGTGCCCATCTTGGCCCACATCTTCTCGCTGAGCGGCAGGGGCCGCACCGCGCCCGTCGGGCAGACCCGGCCGCATTCGGCGCAGTCCGGGTCGCAGGCCCCGCGCCGGGCCATGGCGACGGGGCTGAACAGACCCCAGGCCCCGGCCTGGAGCCAGGCGGGCTGGAGCGTGTTGGTGGGGCAGGCCGTGATGCATTCGCCGCAGCGCAGGCAGCGGGCCAGGAATTCCTCCTCGGGCAGGGATCCGGGGGGCCGCACCCGGTCCGGGTCCACCACCGTGCCGCTGACGCCCTCGGTGAGCGCGGGCGAGTCCAGGCCGGCCAGGGCCAGGGCGGCCAGGCCCGCGCCGGACAGGCCCGAGGCCAGGAACGTCCTGCGTCCGGGCACGAAGGATTCGGCCCCGGCCGAGGCCGGGAAGAGCCGGAAGCGCACCGCGCCCTCGGGACAGACCCGCACGCAGCGCAGGCAGGCGATGCACTCGCGGAAATGCGTCTCGGCCGGGTTCTCGGCGATGGCCCCCATGGGGCAGGCCCGGGCGCACGCGCCGCAGCGGGTGCAGTCCTGGGACACGCCGCGCCGCCAGGCCGGGCGGCCCGAGAACAGGGCCAGCAGGGCCCCGGCCGGGCAGAGATGGCGGCACCAGAAGCGCGGGGCCAGGGCCAGGAGCGCGAAGAGCAGGGCGAACAGGGCGGCCACGAAGAGCGCGGTCTCGAAGCGCGGCACCGTGACCACGGCGAAGCTCGCGGCCCGCCAGTCCATGGCCCGGGCCAGGGGCCGCAGGGCGCCCAGGCCGGAGTCCAGGCCCAGCCGGACCACGGGGAAGACCGCCAGGCCCCAGAAGCGCGTGACCAGGGGCATGGGCGCGAGCCAGGAGACCAGGGACACGCCCAGCAGGGACGCGCCCAGGCAGGCGGCCAGCAGGCCGTGCTTGACCCTGCGCAGGCCGGGTCCGGGCTCGGCGTTCTTCTTCTTTTTGATGCGGAAGACGCGCTGGGCCAGGTCCAGGGTCGCGCCCATGGGGCAGATGTGGCCGCAGAAGAAGCGGCCCACGAACAGGGCCGAGGCGATGACGATGAGTCCGGCGAGCATGGCCGGGATCACGGCCCGGGCCGCCAGCATGGAGCCCGCGGCCCCCAGGGGGTCGAGCCAGAGGAACAGGTCCGGCGTGACGCCCTGGGCCAGGCGGAACGAGGCCAGCCAGAGCAGGGCCAGGAAGGCTCCCAGGCTCAGGGTCTGGAGCACGCGCTGGAGACGTGGGGCTTTCACGGCGTTGGGCCGGTCCTTGTCCTAGGCCTGCACCGTGACCACGGTCATCTTCTCCACGTCCAGGCGGCCCAGGCCGCGGTCGGCCGCGTAGCGGATGTGCCGCACCTGGGAGGGCGCGACTTTCTGGCCGTACCACTCGGACAGGAGCACGGCCTGGGCGTCGGCCGCCACCATGTCGCGGGCCGCCAGCACCGTGTCCAGTTTGGCCACCGGGCCCGGGCCGTAGGGGCCGCCCGAGGTCATGACGCTGGTGGCGTCGATGACCACCAGCTTGACCTTGGGCTTGAGCAGGGAGGCCAGGTCCACGATGGCGTCGTCCAGGCCGATGCGGTGGAAGCTCTCGCGCTCGTAGATGAGCCCCATCATGCCCTTGAGCGACAGCGTCACGCCCGTGGCCCCGTGGGACTTGGCCTTGGGCGCGGGGATGAGCACGTCGGCCTCCAGCACGTCCTGCATGACCATGGTGGAGGGCAGGACCTTGGCTCCGGCGATGTCGGCCTTCCTGAAGAAGCGCTCGTCCTTGAGGGCGTGCACGCAGTCCTTGTCGATGGCCTCGCAGGCCGCGGCGATGCCCGAGAGCTTGAGGCAGCCCGCGGGATCGGCCAGGCAGTTGTCCAGCACGAGCACGCGGGAGGCCCCGGCCTCCTTGCACAGGCGCATGAGTTCGGCGATGACCGCGGGGTGCGTGTTGGCCGCGGATTCCGGGCCCGCGGCAAAGCTCATGTTGGGCTTGATGACCACCTTCTGGCCGGGCTTGACGAAGGCGGCCATGCCGCCCAGGGCCTCCACGGCCTTGCGCGTGGCCTCGGCCGGGCCGCCCTTGGCCAGGGCGATGTCCGGGGCCGGGGCGGCCAGGGCCGAAAGGGGCGCGGCCTGGGCCGCGGCCAGGGCTCCGGCGGCGGCCGCGCCCTGCTTCAGGAAGTCGCGCCGGGTCAGGCGCGTGGGGCTCGTAGGCATGGGGAATACCTCCGCTGCCCTCAATACCCGTTCTCCCCCGGGTTGAAAAGGCCCGCCGGGAGCCGCGGGAAAAAGCCTTTGAAACCCGTGAGCCCGTGGAGTATGAAACAGGGTCTCGCAACTGCCCACAAGCCGGAGGCGGACATGATCCCCGTACCCAAGGACTTCGTTTTCGCGGCCGCGGCGGCCGGTTTCAAGAAGGCCGACAAGCTGGACCTGGGCCTGGTCCTGAGCAGACGCCCGGCCCTGGCCGCAGGGGTTTTCACCACCAACAAGTTCCAGGCCGCGCCCGTGCTGCTCTGCAAGGAGCGCCTCGCGGCCACGCGCACGGCGCGCATGCTCCTGGCCAACTCGGGCCAGGCCAACGCCTGCACCGGCGAGGAAGGCCTGCTCAACGCCAGGCTGGCCTGCGAGCTGGTGGCCAAGGCCTGCAAGGTGGAGCCCGAGTCCGTGCTGCCCGCCTCCACCGGCGTCATCGGCAACCAGCTCAAGCTGGACAAGTGGCGCGACGCCGTCCCGGCCCTGAAGAAGAGCCTGGGCGCGGCCGGACCCATGGAGTTCGCCCGCGCCATCATGACCACGGACACCTTTCCCAAGCTGGCCTGGGGCAGCCTCAGCGTGGGCGGCACGGAAGTGCGGCTGCTGGGCATGGCCAAGGGCTCGGGCATGATCGCCCCGAACATGGCCACCATGCTCGGCTTCGTGCTCTGCGACGCGGACGTGGAGCCGGACTCCTGGCAGGAGACGCTCAAGGCCTGCGCGGACGTCTCCTTCAACCGCGTCACCGTGGACGGCGACACGAGCACCAACGACTGCATCCTGGCCCTGGCCAACGGCGCGTCCGGGGTGCGGGTCTCGGGCCGCGAGGCCAACGCCGCGCTCAAGGACGCGCTCTGCGAGATGCTCCAGGCCCTGGCCTACATGATCGTGCAGGACGCCGAGGGCGGCACCAAGGTGGCCCGCATCACGGTAAGCGGGGCCAGAAACGACGCCGATGCGGACCTGGCCGCCAGGGCCGTGGGCAACTCGCCCCTGGTCAAGACCGCGCTCTTCGGCCAGGACCCCAACTGGGGCCGCATCGTCTGCGCCGTGGGCCGCTCGGGCGCGGAGTTCGACCCGGACGAGGTGACCCTGGCCCTCGGCGAGATCGTGATCTTCGAGAAGGGCCGGCCGGCCCAGGGCGACCTGGACGGCATCCTGGCTCCCTTGATGCGCAAGCAGGACATCGACATCCGCGTGTCCCTGGGCAAGGGCAAGGGCCGGGCCACGCTTTTGGCCTCGGACCTCTCGCGCGACTACGTGACCATCAACGCGGACTACAGGAGCTAGGCATGGGCGCTCCGCAGGACCGGTCCAGGCTCAAGCGCATCGCGGACTTTTTGTTCGAGGCCGGGATGCTGCGCAAGACCCCGCGCACGGGCTACCAGTTCCTGGGCACGGGCTCGGAGAACGTGGCCGAGCACTCCTTCCGCACCGCGGTCATCTGCTACGTGCTGGCCCGCATGTCCGGGGCCGACCCGAGCCGCGCCGTGCTCCTGGGCCTGTTCCACGACCTGCACGAGGCCCGCATCGGCGACTTCAACTACGTGAACCGCATGTACAACACCGCGGAGCGCAGCCGGGCCATCAAGGACGCCGCCGCGGGCACGGGCCTTTCCGAGGATCTGCTGGAGCTCTGGCGCGAACTGGAGGCCTCGGACACGCCCGAGGCCCGGCTGGCCCAGGACGCGGACCAGATCGACCTGATCCTGAACCTCAAGGAGCAGTCCGACCTGGGCAACAAGTACGCGGACAAGTGGCTGGACTCGGCCGTGCAGCGCCTGCGCACCGAGCAGGGCCTGGAGCTGGCGGCCATGATCCGGGAGACCGACCACACGGACTGGTGGTACCTGGGGCCGGATCCCTCCTGGTGGGCCAACAAGAACGGCGGCCGCAAGATCAAGGGCTGACGGGCCGCCCGGAAATCCGCGAGGGCTGAGTGCCCTGAAAGAAAACGCGCCTCCCTGCGACCCTGCGCAAGGAGGCGCGTTTTTTTGAACGGCCTGCGGGAGCGCGCTCCTCAGGCCGATTCGCCGTGCCGCAGCACGGGATAGGGCGCGGCGCTGTTCTTCATGGCCGCGCCCAGCCAGGCGATGGCCTGGCCCAGGTGGCGCATGTTGCGCAGGCCCTCGTCGTCCTTGGCCGCCTGGCCCGGCTCCAGGCCGTGGGCCAGGTTCCAGTACGTGGAGCCCGGCACGACCATCTGGGAGATGAAGAAGAGGTGGTTGATGGAGTCGAAGACGTGCACGGCCCCGCCCCGGCGCACGGCCACCACGGCCGCGCCGATCTTGCCCGCCAGCAGGCAGCCGTTGGCCATGGCCACGAAGCCCGCGCGCTCGATGAAGCTCTTCATGTCCCCGCTCACGTCCGCGAAATAGGTGGGCGAGCCCAGGAGCAGGGCGTCGGCCTCCAGGGCCTTGGCGAAGACCTCGTTGAACACGTCCTTGTCCCCGAACACGCAGCGCTTGTCCTGCTTCTCCCAGCACTTGAAGCAGGCGCGGCAGCCCTGCACGGGCCTGCCGCCCAGCTGCACGATCTCGGTGTCCCAGCCCGCCTGGGCCAGGGGCTCCAGGGCGGTCTCCAGCAGGAGCCGGGTGTTGCCGTCCTTGCGCGGGCTTCCGTTGATGGCGATGGCTTTCATGCGAATCCTCCGGATGGGTTGGCGTTGACGCGCCATGGCGCGACGGCTATGGAATACCTGTTGCCTGCATCCGCGACAAGTACGGTTATTTTTGTAAGGTACTATCACTTTGTACAGTGAGGAGGGGGCATGAGCCTGTCCTGCGCCGTGAAGCAGCTGAACGGCAAGACCTACCGCTGCTTCTTCGAGCTGGCCCTGGCGGTCATGGGCGGCAAGTGGAAGCCCGTGGTGCTCTATCACCTGGGCAACGCGGGCGTGCTGCGCTACGGCGAGCTGAAGCGCGGCATGGGCGCGGTCACGGACCGCATGCTCACCCGCCAGCTGCGCGAGCTGGAGGCCGACGGCCTCATCACCCGCCACGTCCATCGCCAGGTGCCGCCCAAGGTGGAATATTCCCTCACCGCACAGGGCCTGGGCCTGTTCCCGATCCTCTGCGCCATGCGCGACTGGGGCGCGGGCTACGAGGCCGCGCGCGGCGGGGCCGACGTGCTCGTGCCCGGCGAGCCCGAGCCCCTGGAGGGCCGCGCCCTGCATCCGCGCTACGCCGGGCAGGCCGGCTCCTGACCCCGCCGAGTCCTGGCAGAGGAATCACGGCTTGCCCTTGAGGGGGGATTCGGTTAGGCTTCGAATTTGTTTCGCCGGGCCGTCCGGAGAGAGAACGTCCTGCAAACCACGCACAGGGAAACATCGCATGTCCCAGGCCCAGAAGGGGATTCTCGCGCCGGTGACCGCCTTGGGCGCCGCCACGCTCCGTCTCGTATCCGAGATGGGGGCCATGTTCCTGTTCTTCGCCGACTCCTTCCGGCTCATGTTCTCCTCCTTCGGCCAGATCCCCAAGACCGTGCGCCAGATCTTCTTCATCGGGGTCAAGTCCATCAGCGTCATCGCGCTCATCGGGCTCTTCACCGGCATGGTCATCGGGCTGCAGACCTACTACGCCCTGTCCAAGTTCGGGTCCGAGGGCTTCCTGGGCGCGGCCGTGGCCCTGTCCCTGGTGCGCGAGCTGGCCCCGGTGCTCACGGCCTTCATGGTCACCGGCCGGGCGGGCTCGTCCATGACCGCCGAGATCGGCGTCATGCGCATCACCGAGCAGGTGGACGCCCTGGAGATCATGGACATCAACCCCATGAGCTACCTGGTGAGCCCCAAGCTGGCCGCCTGCCTCATCAGCTTCCCGGTGCTGACCACGCTCTTCGACCTCATCGGCATGGCCGGCGGCTACCTCACGGGCGTCACGCTCATGGGCGGCAACGCGGGCGCCTACCTCTACCGCATCGACTCCTCCCTGGACTGGGAGGACGTGTCCGGCGGCTACATCAAGTCCCTGGTCTTCGCGGTCATCGTCTGCACGGTGTGCTGCTACCAGGGCTATTTCACCCACCTGCGCAAGGACAAGGGGCCCGAGGGCGTGAGCCAGGCCACCACCACGGCCGTGGTCGCGTCCTGCGTGCTCATCCTGGTGGCCGACTACGTGCTCACCTCCATCCTCTACTAGGCCCATGGACCGCGCGAACCGCTACGACATCCGGCTGGAAGGGCTCACCGTGGGCTACGGCGGCAAGGCCGTGGTCTCGGACGTGAACGTGGCCCTGCCCGGCGGCGAGATCACCGTCATCCTGGGCGGTTCGGGCTCGGGCAAGTCCACCCTGCTCAAGCACATCCTGCGCCTGCATCGGCCCATCGCCGGCCGCGTGACCATCGGCGGCCACGACATCTTCGGACTCTCGCGCAACGCCCTGCGCTGCCTCAAGCAGCGCCTGGGCCTGCTCTTCCAGGACGGCGCGCTGCTCGGCTCGCTCACGCTCTTCGACAACATCGCCCTGCCCCTGCGCGAGCACACCCGGCTCAAGGAAAAGGCCATCGCCGAGATCGTGCGGGCCAAGGCCGGGCTGGTGGGGCTGGCCGACTTCCTGGACTATTTCCCGAACCAGCTCTCGGGCGGCATGCGCAAGCGCGCGGGCCTGGCCCGGGCCATGGCCATGGACCCGGAGATCCTCTTCTGCGACGAGCCCACCTCGGGCCTGGACCCGGTGAATTCCGCGGCTCTGGACGACCTGCTGGTGGAGCTCAAGCGCCGCTTCGACATGACGCTCGTCGTGGTCAGCCACGACCTGGCCAGCATGCGGCGCATCGCGGACCACGTGGTGGTGCTCGGCCGCGGCTCGGTGCTCTTCGACGGCAGCCTGGCCGAGCTGGAGGCCACCACGGATCCCTACCTGCGGCGCTTCCTGGAGCGCCGGGCCGAGGAGGGCGCGGGCGAGATGCTCACCATGCCCAAGCTCGACCCCAAGGTCATGAAGATCGATTGCAGCAAGTACCTGGGCGAGCAATCCTGACGCCCGCGAAGGAGAGGCCATGAAGAAATATTCCAAGGAAACCTCGGTGGGCGTGTTCGTGCTGCTGGGCCTCCTCGGCATCGCCTACATGAGCATTAAGCTCGGCAACCTGGGCCTGTTCACCGACAACTACATGACCCTCAAGGCCGCCTTCACCAACGTCTCGGGGCTGAAGATCAACTCGCCCGTGCAGATGTACGGGGTGGACGTGGGCTACATCGACGGCATCCAGCTGGACCTCTCCGGCGACATCCCCCTGGCCCGGGTGAGCATGAAGGTTTACAAGAACATCGACATCCGCGACGACGCCACGGCCTCGGTCAAGACCAGCGGCCTCATCGGCGACAAGTTCATCGGGCTCACGGCCGGGGCCGTGGGCAAGCCGCTCAAGGACGGGGACTCCATCTTCGAAACCAATCCATCCCTGGATTTGGAGGAGCTCCTGGCCAAGTTCGCCACCCCGAGCGTCAACAAATAAGCTCAAGAAATGACACGAATACACTTGCCAGCCGAACGGGAATCGCATATGCCGAGCGCAATGAAACGCGTGATTCTTTCCCTGGTGCTGGGCCTGAGCCTGACCTGCGCCCTGGCCGCTCCGGCCCTGGCCGACGCGCCCCTGGCCACGGTCAAGGAAGGGGTGGACAAGGTCATTGCGGTGTTGCAGGACCCGCAGTATAAGGGGGCTAAGGTCATCGCGGGCAAGCAGCTCGAGGCCCTGCGCGCGGTCATCAAGCAGTACTTCGACTTCACCGAGCTCACGGCCCGCGCCGTGGGGCGGCCCTGGCTGAAGTTCTCGCCGCAGCAGCAGAAGGACCTGGTGGACTCCTTCCAGGAACTCCTGGAAAAGACCTACCTGGGCAAGTTCGAGGGCTACAACGGCGAGAAGTTCGACTACCAGAAGGAAATGGCCCAGGGCAACCTGGCCTTTGTCCAGAGCCAGGTGACGGCCAGCGACGGCAAGATCCTGGCGGTGAACTTCCGGCTCATCCAGAAGGACGGCCGCTGGTTCATCTACGACGTGATCGGCGAGGGCATCTCCATCATGGAGATCTACCGCAGCCAGTTCGCGCAGGAGTTGCAGAACGGTTCTCCCGACAGCCTCATCGGCAAGGTGAGGCAGCGGGTGGCCGACATCGCCGCGGGCAAGGCCGTGGCCGACGAGAAAGCGGTGCTCAACGACGCGGCCAAGCAGGAACAGCCGACCGCGGCGAAACAGTAGGAGCGGACCGGAACATGGGCAGATCGATCGTGCGTGTGGGCCTGCTGGCCATCGGCGCCTTCGTTCTTTTCTGCGGCGTGGCCCTCGCGGCCGACGACCAGGCCGTGCTGGGCAAGGAGCTGGCCCAGATCGACAACGCCTACGCTCCGGAACTCTGGGACGCCTCGGGCAAGACCCCCACGGGCGAGCCCTCCGTGGGCACCGAGTCCATCGCCCCGGACTCCGTCCCGGGCTGGAACCGCTTCTGGTTCCAGTTCAACGACAAGTTCTACTACTACCTGTTCAAGCCCGTGGCCCAGGGCTACGGCTACGTCCTGCCCGAAAAGCCCCGCACCTGGGTGGACAACTTCTTCCACAATCTGCTCTTTCCCATGCGCTTCGTGAACTGCCTGCTCCAGGGCCAGTTCCGGGCCGCGGGCGTCGAGACCTCGCGCTTCATCGGCAACACGGCCTTCGGCTTCGGCGGCATGTCCCGCTTCGCCTACGACCTCAAGCCCACCCAGCCCACGGCCTCGGGCGAGCGCGACCTGGGCCAGACCTTCGGGGTCTGGGGCATCGACAACGGCACCTACCTGGTCTGGCCCTTCGTCGGCCCCTCCACGGTGCGCGACACCTTCGGCTACGCGGGCGACTACTTCATGCGGCCCACCACGTACCTCAACCCCTGGTACTGGTCCATGGGCGCCACGGCCTACGAGAAGCTGAACAACCTGTCGCTGCGCATCGGCGAGTACGAGACCCTCACCGAGAGCGCCATCGACCCGTACACGGCCGTGCGCGACGCCTATCTCCGCTACCGGGCCCAGAAGGTCAAGGAATAGTCCGGACCACATGCTTCTGGCGGTGATCTCGGACTCCCACCTGGGCGCGCCAACGTCCTGGCTGGAGTCCGTCTATGCCCGCCACCTGGCCCGCGCCGACGCCCTGCTCCACTGCGGGGACGTGACGGGCCGCTCCACCTGGTCCTTCTTTCTCCAGCATCCCAATTTCCACGCCTGCCTGGGCAACTGCGACTGGGACCTGGGCGACGCGCTCGCCCCCGTGGTGCGCTTCGACCTGGCCGGGCTCTCCGTGGCGGCCATGCACGGCTTCGGCAACCGCTCGGGCGTGGGGGCGCGCGCGGCCGAGGCCCTGGGCTCCCAGGCCGGGCTGGTCTGCTTCGGCCACACCCACCAGCGCCACTTCTCGGCCCACCCGGGCTTCTTCCTGCTCAACCCCGGCTCCCTGGGCGAGGGCTCCCTGGCCCTGGTGGAGATCGAGCCGGGGCAGGAGCCGGTCTGCGCCTTCATCGATGTGGATTTGAGCTAGCGCTCTTCGCATCGTTCCGGCCCAGGCCGTTCAAACACCCCGCGGACAAGGCGCAAGAAACGTCCAGGCCCGGCGCGCAGGATATCCCCGCGAGGGTCTGGACGTTTTGCGGCAGCGCGGCCAGCGGGGATGTTTCAACGGCCTGACCTGTTCCGGCACTGGTCCATGAACGCCTCCAGAGCCAGGTCCGAGGCCGGGTGCGCCCCGCCGTCGAAGGCCAGGGCCAGCACGGGGAGATTGCGGGCCGCGGCCGCCTCGCGCAACAGCGCCGTGGCGATGGTGCCGGGCATGCAGCCGAAGGGCATGGCCAGGACCACGCCCGCGGCCTTGGGCGCCAGGTCCAGGGCCTTGCCGATGGTCAGCACGGCCTCGCCGCGCACGTCGCGGGGCAGGTAGGCCGCGGCCAGCTCCAGGAGATGCTCCACGTCCGGCTCGTGGGCGGCCAGGGAGCCCCCGGCCTGCTCCAGGCGGCGGGCCACGGCGTCCTGCACCTTGCGCCGCAGCAGGAGCTTCAGGTGGCGGCCCAGGTCGCGGGCCAGCCGCGTCTCGCGCAGGGACACGCTTGTCACGTACTGCACCCACTCGTCCATCCCGGCCAGCCGCACCTCGCCGCCCAGGGCCTCGATGCGCCGCACCAGGTCCTGGTTGGAGAAGCGGTTGTGGCGCACGAAGATCTCGCCGGCCAGGCCGATGAGCGGCCGGGGCTCGCGCTTGCGGGCCACGCCCGCCAGGGTGCGGCAGGCCCGCGCCAGGAAGGCGGCGATGTCGGCCTTGGGGTCGGCCACGTGGCGCTCCAGCCCGGCCGCGGCCACGGCGTAGAGCCGGTCCGCCTCGCCCCGGTCCAGCTCCACGGGACGCACCCGGTGCAGGCAGCGCTGGAGCACGTCGAAGGCCACGATGGCCTCCCAGCAGCGCCTGGCGAAATGCTTCCCGGCCCCGGCCAGGTCGCGGTAGAGCCGGGCGTCCTGCATCGGCGAATAGACCGGCACGTCCCCGGCCCCGGCGGTCTCCAGCACCAGGCGGTGGTGCGCGGCGTACTGGCCGAAGCGGCAGGGGCCGGATCCGCCTGGCATGAAGAAGGCCGAGCGCTCGGGGTCGAAGTCCGGCGAGAGCGCCTTGGCCAGGAGGTCGGCCGTGGTCACGGCGCAGGGGTGGCACTCCTTGCCCGAGACGTAGGGCCGGGCCAGGTCCATGGCCGCGGCCGTGGTCTCGGGCAGGACCCGGGCCTCGACGCCGCAGGCGCGGAAGGCCGCGGCTATGCCCAGGCAGTGGTCGGACATGCGCGGGCCGTAGAGCACGCGCTCGTGCAGGCCCGGGTCGCGCCGGCGGGGCTTGGGCCGGGCCAGCCGGGCGGGCGGGGCCAGGTGCGCGATGCTGTCCAGGAAGGCCTCGCAGCGGGTGAGCAGCCCGGCGTCCGCGGTGTGCTCGTCCATCTCCAGGCAGAGCATGGGCTTGCCCGCCATCTCCCGGTCCAGGTCCTTGTCGATGAAGGAGTCCGGGCCGCAGGAAAAGCTGCCCAGGCGCACGGCGAAGAGCCTGGGGTGGCCGCGCACGAAGCGGGCCGCGGCCAGCAGGGAGCGGCCCGAGCGCCAGTACATGCCCTCCAGGCCGGAGTCGTCCTCCGCGGGCAGCATGTCCTGGGGCAGGGTCTGCACGCCCAGGGCCGCCAGCTTGCGCGGCAGGTCCAGGTTGAGGCCCGGGTCAAAGGCGTTGTAGGCCCGGCCCAGCAGGGCCACGGCCGGGGCCTCCAGCCCGTCCAGCACGGCGCGGCCCTTGTCCCGCAGGGCCTGCTCGAAGCGCTCCTGGGCGGCGCGGGCCGCGTCCAGGGCCGCGTCCAGCTCGCGGTTCGCGACCCCGAAACCGGCGAAGGCCGCGCGCAGGCCGTCGCGCAGGAAGCCCGGGCCCAGGTCCGTGCGCAGCACCGGGGCCAGGACCTTCACGGCCGAGCCCTCCTGGCGCAGCCGCGAGGCCAGGAGGAAGGGGAAGCTCTGGGTCAGGGGACAGGGCAGGCGGTCCGGCTGCCCGGGCTCGGCCAGGTTCACCACGCAGGGCGCGAAGAGGTTCAGGCCCTGGCGGGCCAGGGTCAGGCAGTGGCCGAAGGCCGCCTTCACCGGGTGGCAGACGTCCGCGGCCAGGGCCTGGCCGCCCAGGCGCACCATGGTCCGGCTGGTGCGGCCCGTGGCCACGGGCTCGAAGCCCAGGCCGCGCAGCAGGGCGGCGTAGAAGGGGAGCAGGTCGTGGGCCAGGAAGACCAGGGGCAGGCCCAGCTTGCCGCGCGGGGCCGGGCGGCCCGCCTGGGACCGCAGCTCGGCGAAGAGGGCCTGCTCGCGGAAGGCGAAGAGGTCCTCCATTCCCTGGGGCGCGCGGCGGCGCTCGTCGTATTTGTCGCAGCGGCCGCCGAAGAGCAGGGGCCGCTCCTCGCCCTCCAGCCGCACCCGGTTGATGGCGCAGGCGTTCTCGCAGCCGTCGCAGGTGAAGGAGTCCAGGCCGTAGGACAGCCGGGCCAGGCCGAAGCCGCGGAAGGAGGTTTCCGCGCCGGTGCGCTCCATGTGCTCGCGGGCCAGCAGCGCCATGCCGATGGCCCCGGTCACGTCGTGGTGCGGCGGCACGACGACCGCGCGGCCCAGGTGGGCCTCGAAGGCCGCGGCCACGGACTTGTTGAAGGCCGTGCCGCCCTGGAACAGGATGCGCCGCCCCACGGGCCGGGCCCCCACCACGCGGCCCATGTAGTTCTGGACGATGGAATAGGCCAGCCCGGCCAGCAGGTCCTCGCGGCCCGCCCCGCGCTGGAGCCGGGAGGAGAGCGCGCTCTCCATGAACACGGTGCAGCGCTCGCCCAGGTCGCAGGGGGCCTCGGCGGCCAGGGCCAGCTCCTGGAAACGGTCCTTCACCGGCACGCCCAGGCGCTCGGCCTGCTCCTCCAGGAAGGAGCCCGTGCCCGCGGCGCAGGCCCGGTTCATCTCGAAGTCGCGCACCCGGCCGTCCCGGATGCTGATGTATTTGGAGTCCTGGCCGCCGATCTCGAAGACCGTGTCCACCTCCGGGTCCATGAACACCGCGGCCCGGGCCTGGGCCGTGATCTCGTTCTTGACCAGGTCGGCGCGCACCAGGTCCGCGATCATGGAGCGGCCCGAGCCCGTGACCCCGGCCCCGCGCACGCTCACGCGGCCGCCCAGCTCGCGGTCCAGCTCGTCCAGGCCGCGCAGCACGGCCTCGATGGGCCGCGAGGCCGTGCGCAGATAGCGCTTGGCCAGAAGCCGGCCCCCGGCGTCCACCAGGGCCAGGTTGGTGGAGATGGAGCCCACGTCGATGCCGAGCCAGGCCGGGACCTTCTCCCCGCCGTCCGGGGAGAAGCAGGCGGCCTCGGGCGTCAGGTGGCGGTCCGCGAAATCGCCCCGTCCCAGGGGCGCGCGCCGGGCCTCGGCCGGGGCCGGGGCGGCCAGGGCCCGGTCCAGGGCGGCCAGGTCGCAGGCCGCGCCCTGTCCGCGCTCCAGGCAGACCCGCGCCGCGCCGATGGCCCCCATCTGGGCGGGCAGCTCCGGCACCAGGAGGTCCGGCAGCTCGAAGACCTGGCGGAAGGCCTCGGCCACGGCCGGATTGAGCGCCACCCCGCCCACCAGGGCCACGGCCCCGGGCAGGTCCCGGCCGCGCACGATGGAGCCGCGGAAGTTGCGGGCCACGGCCCGGCAGAGCCCGGCGGCCATGTCCGCCAGGGGCGTGGCGACCTGCTGGAGGTGGATGAGGTCGGATTTGGCGAACACCGAGCAGCGGCCCGCGATGCGCGCCGGGGTCCGGGAGCCCAGGGCCAGGGCCGCGAACTCCTCCAGGGACAGCTTCATGCGCTCGGCCTGCTGGTCCAGGAAGGCCCCGGTGCCCGCGGCGCAGACCGAGTTCAGGGCGAAGTCCCGGAGCGTCACCCCGCCCGGGCCGTGTTCCAGCAGGAGCAGCTTGGAGTCCTCGCCGCCCATCTCCAGCACGCTGCGGACCTCGGGGTGCAGGGCCTCCACGCCCAGGGCCGTGGCCGTGAGCTCGCTCACGTGGGGCGCGGCCAGGACCCGGGCCAGGAGCTTGCCCGGCCCGCCTGTGACGGCCAGGCGCAGGTCCGGGAAGCGCTCCAGGGCGCGGGCCAGCATGGCGCGGGCGCAGGCCAGGGGGCGGCCCTTGTGGCGGGCGTAGATGCTGTGGAGCAGGCGGCCGTGGGCATCGAGCACGGCGAGCTTCACGCTCACCGAGCCCAGGTCCAGGCCGCCGGAGTATTCCTGGGTCATGGCCGGAGGAGGATGTTCTTGTTTCCGCGCCGGAAACTGCGCGGAGCGGGCCTCCCGGGCCAGGATAACGCCAAGTCGGCCCGGGAGGCAATGTCGGAATCGCTACTTCACGCCCTTGGCCTGGAGGAAGGGCGCGTATTTCTTGTCCGTGCCCTGGATGTGGCCCACGAGCCACTCCTTGAGGAAGCGCATGATGTCCATGGTCACCTTGGCCGTGCCCTTCTTGAGGGCCGCCTCGAACTCCATGACCTTGGCCTCGAACTTGCGGTGGATCTCGGCGTGGGACTTGGCCTCGGGGTAGCCGTGCTGGGCGAAGAACCGCTCCTCCTGCTGGAAGTGCTTCACGGTGTAGTTCTTGAGCCGGTCCACCACGTCCAGCATGAGCTTGTCCGAGCGGCGCTGGCGCATGGCCTGGTGCAGCTCGTTGATGAGGTCCACCAGGACCTTGTGCTGGTCGTCGATGGTTCCGATGCCCACGGACAGGGCCGGGGTCCACTCCACCAGGCGGTCGGAGTTCAGGTTGTCGAGCTTGCCGCTGGCCAGGCCCTGGATGATCATGTCCAGTTCCTCCACCAGGCCGGAGACCTCCACCAGGGCGTGGGAGGACTGCTCCATGCCCTGGGCGGTTTCCTGGGCCACGCGGGTGACCTCGCTCACGGCGCGGTTGATCTCCTCGCCCGCGGCGGACTGCTCCTCGCTGGCCGTGGCGATGGAGGAGACCTGGAGGGCGGTGTCGTCCACGATGCCCACGATCTCCTCCATGAAGCGGCCGGAGTCCGTGGCCTCGCGGGCGCTGTCCACGATGTCGCCCGCGGCCTGCTCCACGGCGGTGACGTTCTCCTGGGCCCGGGCCTGGATGCGCTCCACGGCGTCGCCTACCTCCTTGGTGGCGGCCATGGTCTTTTCGGCCAGCTTGCGCACCTCGTCGGCCACCACGGCGAAACCGCGGCCCGCGTCGCCGGCCCGCGCCGCCTCGATGGCCGCGTTGAGCGCCAGGAGGTTGGTCTGGTCCGCGATCTCGTTGATCACGGTGATGACGCGGCCGATGCCCTCGGCCTGCTGGCCCAGCTGGGCCATGGTCTCCTTGAGGTTCAGGATGCGGTCGCGCACGCGCTCGATGCTGGCCACGGCCCGGCGCACCCCGGCCGCGCCGGTGGCGGCGTTCTGCTTGGAGTGTTCGGCGCTTTTGGCGGCGCTGGCGGCGTTGCGGGCCACCTCGATGATGGTGCCGGTCATCTCCTCCATGGCCGTGGCGGTTTCGGTCATGCGGTCGCGCTGGACCTCCACGCCCTGGCTCACGCTGTTGACCCGGCCGGTGAGCTCGCCGATGGCCGCGAAGATCTTCTCGGACACGGCCTGGGCCTTGGCCGCGGCCGTGTTCATGTTGGCCAGCAGGGTGCTCACCTCGGCCTCCTCGGCGCGGGATTTGGCCAGGGCCTCCTCGGCGCTGCGGTGCTGGCGCAGGGCCTCGGCCTCGCTTTCGCGGCAGGTCCTGCTGGCGTCCTCCAGATGGGCCACCATGCCGGTGAGGGCGGTGCGCAGGTCGTCCATCTCGCGCAGGAAACGGCCCGTGAGCGCGGCCTTTTCGCCCCTGGCCACGGCCAGGGCGTAGTGGCGGATGGCCTCCAGGGGCGCGGTGAGCCGCGCCCGGATCTGGATCAGGGCGAACACGGCGAACAGGACGCCCAGGCCCAGGATGCCCGCCTGGACCATGGTCCCGGCGCCGAACAGACCGGCGAGGCAGGAAAGGCACAACAGGAGAAACAGGCCGCCCACGGCGGCGAAGATACGGACTTGAATCGACATAATTACCCCCGATGCTGCTCGGGAACGATCTAGCTCCGGGAGGCCCGGTTCGTCCAGCCTTGGCTGGGGGAAAAAAATAAAGAAGAGACGGCTGGCCTCAGGCGTCCGCCCTCTGCGGGATGAGCCAGGCCCGCCACAGGGCCAGGACCGCGAGCACGGCCGGGCCGGGCGCGTAGAAGAGGTCCGTGACCAGGCCCAGGGTGAGGCAGGCGGCGAACACGCCCGCGCCGAAGGCCGTGGGCCGCCGCAGCACGGGCAGGGCCAGGCCGCAAAGGACCAGGGGCGCGGCCGCCAGGCCGAAGGAGGCGGTGAGGCGCAGCCAATAGACCTGGATGTCGGCCAGGCTCACTGCGGCGCGGTGGCCCATGACCAGGAGCAGGGGGCTGGGGTCCGGGGCCGCGTCGGGCGGCAGCACGGCGTCCAGGGGCAGGCCGGTGACAAGGCCCCAGGGTTCGCTGCCCAGGGTGTTCAGCACGGCCATCCACTGCCGGGGCTGGTCGGCCAGGCCCAGCAGGGCCGAGGCGTCCAGGGGCAGGGCCAGGGACCCGGCCACCAGGAGCAGGCAGAGCAGGAAGGACCCGCTGCGCCGCAGGCGCGAGCCCGGGCCGAAGAAGAGCAGGGCCCAGCCCGCTGTGAACAGGGCCATGCGCGCCAGGCAGGCGGTGAGGCCCAGCAGGATCAGGGCCGTCCAGGCATCGGCGGGCGGGGGTTCGGGCTCGTCCTGGGCCCGCAGCCCGGCGCAGAGGCAGAAGAGCAGCAGGCAGGAGACCGGCCCGCTGCGGCCCAGGCGGGCCGGAGGCAGGGGGCCGTCGCCCAGGATCAGGGCCAGGAGGAAGTCCGCGGCGCAAAGCAGGCCCAGGATGCCGCCGCAGCGCAGGAAGGCCTTGCGCGAGGGCGGGCCGAAGCTGGCGGCCCAGAGCCCGGCCAGGAGCAGGAAGGCCGGGGGCGTGAGCTCCGCGATCCAGGCGGGCGAGGGCCGGAGTTCGCGCAGGGCCGGGGCGGCGTAGAGGAACAGGGCCGCGGTGGCCACGGCCAGGAACAGGGCCTGGGACAGGAACGAGGCCGGCCCCTTGCGTTTCTGGAACAGGACGCCCAGCACGCCGAGCCAGGCCAGGCCGAACCACAGGCCCTGGGCCGCTGCCTCCGAAAGCCGGGCGCCCTCCGGCCCCATCCAGGCGGGCAGGGCCCGGGCCAGGGGCAGCACGAGGCAGGCCAGGATCAGGGGCGCGGCGGCGAAGGCCGGGGCCAGGAAGCGCATCATGACCCGCGCAGCGCCCGGAAGTGCCTGCGCGCCCGGCGCTTGAGCGCCAGGCGTCCCATGTGGGCCGCGTCGCCGGAAAGGAACGCGGGCGGGTGGAGCGGATCCGCGCCCAGGAAGAGGTCCAACACGTGCACCGTGGGATGGCTGCCGGACAGGGTGCGCAGGCAGCCGGTGCAGGCCACGGCGATGGGCCGCTCCCCGGCCTCCTCCAGGCGCTGGGCGCGCCAGTATGCGGGCAGGCCGCCGCCCGTCAGGCCGGCCAGGCCGCCCGAGCCGCAGCAGGTGCTGCGGTACCAGGCGTGGTTCATCTCGGACACGGCGTGGCCCGAGCCCCAGACCAGGTCGCGCACGGAGCGCAGCACGGGTTTGTCCAGCCGCCAGGGGCAGGGATCCTGCACCGCGATGTCCAGACACTCCTGGTCCGGGTCCTGCTCCCGGGCGTCGGCCACCGGGGCCAGGACCTCATAGACCGTGCTCACGGCGAACGGCGGCTCCGCGGCCCGCAGCATGTCGCGGCAGCCCGCGCAGGGCGTGAGTATCTCCTCGACGCCCAGGGCCGCGATGCGGCCCGCCAAGTCCCGGGTGCGGGCCAGGGCCTGGCTGCGCAGGCCCGCCGTGGCCGAGGGCCAGGAGCAGCAGGCCAGGACAAAGGCCGTGGGCTCCAGCTGGTCGAGCATCTCGTACACGGCCCAGGCCGTGTCGGGCCGCGCCCCGGCCAGGTTGCAGCCCGGGAAGAAGCCGCGCTTCGCGCCCTTGGGCGCGGCCAGGAAGGTGTGGTTGGCGCTCAGCTGCCGCGCCTCGTCCGCCAGCTTGGCCCGGAAGGGCTCCAGGGAAAAGGCCCCGGAGGCCGCGTACTCGGCCCGGAGCAGGCGCAGGAAGCCGCAGACGTCGGCCTTGCGCGGGCAGGCCTGGCTGCAGTGGCCGCACAGGGAGCAGAGGAAGGGGAGGGCCGGGTCCAGCTTGCCGGCCAGGGCGTCGCGGGCCAGGTCGTGGGGCAGGCCGCGCTCCTTGAGGAGCGGGCATTCCTTGGAGCAGATGGTGCAGGAGTCGCAGCGCTTGAGTATCTCGCGGGCCGCGTCCCGGGCTTGGGTTCCGAGCGTCATGGGCACAGGGTTACGGCCCGGGGCCGAAAAGAGCAAGAGGGAAGCTCAATCCGCGTTCAGCTGCTGGGCGAAGCAGAAGCCGTTGCCGCCCCGGCGCTTGACCACGTACATGGCGCGGTCCGCGGCCGAAAGCAGGCTGTCCTGGTCGCGGCCGTCGCGCGGGGCCACGGCGATGCCGATGCTGGCCCCGGCCAGGTACAGGCCGTCCTCCAGGTGCGGGGCCTGCATGGCCTCGCAGACCTTGGCCGCCACGGCCCCGGCGTCCTCGGGGTCCAGCAGGTCGCTGAGGATGACCACGAACTCGTCGCCGCCGATGCGGGCCACGGTGTCGGTCTCGCGCACGCAGGCCAGCAGCCGTTTGGTGGCCTGGCGCAGGACGCCGTCCCCGAACTGGTGGCCGTGGGTGTCGTTCATGGCCTTGAAGCGGTCCAGGTCCAGGTAGAGCAGGGCCGTGAAATGGCCGCTGCGCCGGGCCTGCTTGAGGGCCTGCTCCAGCCGGTCGGCGAAGAGCTGGCGGTTGGGCAGGCCGGTGAGCTGGTCGTGCAGGGCCAGGTGCCGGATGCGCTCCTCGCTCTCCTTGAGCCCGGTGATGTCCTGGGCGTTGATGACCACCCCGCCGCCGGGCAGGCGGGCCATGCGGAAGCGCGCCCAGCGCAGCAGCCCGTCCCCGCCCTTGAGGCGCAGGACCCGCTCCGGCGGCTCGGGGGTTTCCAGGTCCGCGCGCCAGTCCTGGAGGGCGGCCTCGCGCTCGCCCGGGTCCTCCAGGCCGCATTCCAGCCAGCGCTCGAAGCTGGTGAGCTCCGCGGCGCTGCGGGCGAAAAGGCGCTCCATGCCCGGGCTCATGAACAGGACCTTGCCCTGGGCGTCGGCCACGGCGATGCCGTCGTGGGAGTGATGGAGGATGGCCGTGCGCTCCACCACCTGGCGGTGCAACCGGGCGTAGAGGGCCTCCAGGTCCTCGGTCATCTTGTTGAAGGCCCGGGCCAGGCTGCCCAGCTCGTCGGAGGTCAGCTCCGGGGCGCGGGCCGAAAGGTCGCCGCGGGACACGGCCAGGGCCGCCCGGGTCACCTCCAGGATGGGCCGGGCCACGCGCCGCGAGATGAGGCGCATGCCCAGGGCCAGGATCAGGGCGGCCAGCGCGCCCACAGCCACCAGCAGGCCGGCCAGCCGCCGCGCCGGGCCGAAGGCCTCGTCCTGGCTCATCTCGGCCAGAAGCGCCATGCGGTATTCCGGCAGCCAGCGGAAAACCCCGACGACCGGCACGCCCGCGTAGTTGAGGTAGGCCCCGTTGCCGTTGATCCCGGCCAGGGCCTGGTCGATGCCCTCGGTGTGCACCCCGCGCACCGTGCCGGTGCGGCCGATGGCCTCGGTGGTCACGAAGGTGTTGAAGCTGTCCACCAGGTAGGTCTCGCCCGTGTCCCCCAGGCCCGCGCGGTCGCGCACCACGGCGTCCAGGTGCTCCAGGTTGAGGTGCTGGGCCAGCACCCCCAGGAGCGCGCCGCTGGCGCTGCGCAGGGGCACGGACACGGTCATCACCGGCCGCAGGGACTCGGGCGAAGGGTAGGCGCTCTGCAGGGACAGGCCCAGGCGGCCCTGGATGTAGTAGTTGTAGGTGGCCCGGAAGCGGCCCACGCTGGAGGGCCGGGAGGAGGCCAGAACCCGGCCGCCCGTGGGCGAGAGGAGGAGGATTTCTCCCAGGTCCGGCCGCTGGGACGCGATTTCGGCGAAGAAGGCCGAGAGCCGCTGGCAGGCCGGGTCCCGGGCCGGGTCGGCGTCCAGCGGCGGCGGGTTTTCCGGCAGGTGGCGGTTCTGGACCAGGTCCGCGGCCAGGAAGAGCAGGTCGCGCCGCCGGTCCTCCACCCAGAGGCCCAGGCTGCGCTCCTTCTGGGCGGCCACGGTCTCCATGCTGGCCAGGGCCTGGGCCTTGAGGGCGTTCTTGCCGCCCAGGTAGGCCGCCGCGGCCACCAGGATCACGGTGAGGCCCGAAAGCAGGAGGTAGGCGCAGACCAGCCGGGCGGTGAGACTGGAACGCCAGGCCAGGAGCCCGCCCGGGGGAGGGAGCTGCGGCGTCCGCTCATTCATCGGGCTGGATCTCCTTCTGGAACACGGCCCGGCCGTCCTGGATGCGTACGATGACCACGCTGCGTTCCGGGTCGCCCGTGCCGGTGAAGCGCATGGTGCCGCTCACGCCCTGGTGCCGCCCCAGCCCGGTCAGGGCCGCGCGCAGGGCCTGGGGCTGGGCGCCCCCGGCCTGCTGGGCGGCCCGGAAGAGCAGCTGCATGGCGTCGTAGGAGAGCGCGTCGTCCATGCTCGGGGTGCGCTGGAAGCGCTGGCGGAAGGCCTGCACGAAGTCCCTGGTCTCGGGCGTGTCCCGGTCCAGGACGAAGTTGGTGCTGAAGTACGCGCCCTGGGCCGCGGGATCGCCCAGGGTGGCCGGGTAGTCCCAGCAGTCCGTGCCCAGGATGTCCGGGGCCGCGTCCATCTGGCGGGCCAGGCGCAGCTGGCGGTTCAGGTCCGGGGCGAAGTTGGGCAAAAGCAGGACGTCCGCGCGGGCGGCCTTGATGCGCGCCAGGCGGGAGGCGAAGTCCGCGTCCCCGGTCAGGTAGGCCTCGAAGGCCGGGACCTCGCCGCCCATGGCCGTGAAGGCGTCGCGGAAATACTGGGCCACGCCCCGGCAGTATTCGTCGGTGGCGTCGAAGAGCACGGCGGCGCGGCGCGCGCCCAGGTCCTCGCGGGCGAAACGGGCCAGGGCCCGGCCCTGCACCGGGTCCACGAAGGCCGCGCGGAACACGAAGGGCTTGCCCCGGGTGGTTTCCGGGTTGCTGGACGAGGGCGAGATGAGCAGCACGCCCGAGGACTGGGCCAGGGCCCCGGCCGGGATGGCCTGGCGGCTCACGAAGGGACCCACCACGGCCGAAACCCGGTCGCGGGTGATGAGCTCGCGCACGGCCACCAGGGTCTCTTCCAGGCGGTTGTGGTTGTCGCGCAGCACCAGGGTCACGGGCAGGCGCTTGCCCCCGGGCATGGCCAGGCCGCCCTGGGCGTTCACCTGCTCCGCGGCCAGCAGCGCGCCGTCGGCGCTCACCGGCTGGCTGTCCGAGGTGATGGCCGCGGTGAAGCCGATGCGGAAGTCTTGCTCCGCCGGGGCCGGGGACTGGGAGCAGGCCCAGAACGCCAGGCAGGCCGCGAGCAGGAGCAGGGCCGGTGCGGGGATGAGGTTCGCGCGCATAAGGCCCTCGCGGTTGCGGGTCGCCCCGGGCGTCACTCGCCGGGGGTCATCTCCTTGTAGAAAACTGCGCGGCCGTTCGCAATGCGCAGGATCGCCGCGCTCTTTTCCGGATCGCCGCCGCCCCGGTAGAGATAGACCCCGCCCGCGCCGTCCAGGGTCTCCACCTCGGCCAGGGCCCGGCGCACGGCCGCGGGGCCCGTGTCCGCGGCCTGGGCCAGGGCCTGGGCCGCCAGGAGCACGGCGTCGTAGGCCAGGCAGGCCGTGCTGTTGGGCGTGCGCCTGTAGGCGGCCTCGTAGCCCGCCACGAAATCCCGCGAGGCCGGGGACTCCATCTCCGAGGCCCAGGTGCTGGAGAAGAAGGAGTTGTCCAGGGGCTCCAGGCCGGGGCCGGAGAGCATTTCCCAGCCGTCCCCGCCGATCAGCGTGGCCGTGACGCCCAGAGCCCGGGCCTGGTGGGCCTGGAGCGGGACCTCGTTGTGGTAGTTGGGCAGGAAGAGCACGTCCGGCTTGCTCTGGGCGATGTGCGTGAGCTGGGCGGTCCAGGAGGAGTCGCCGGTGACGTAGGGCTCGAAGGCCGTGATGGTCCCGCCCATCTCCTGGTAGGCCTGGCGGAAGCTTTCGGCCAGGAAGCGGTTGTAGTCCCCGGCCGAGTCGTAGAGCACCGCGGCCCGCCGCGACTGGAGGTCCTTGCGCGCGAACTGCGCCAGGACGCGGCCCTGGAAGGCGTCGGTGAAGGGCATGCGCCAGACGAAGCGCTTGCCGCGGGTGGTCTCGGGGTGGGTGGAGCCCGGGGTGATGAAGGGGGTGCGCAGCTCATCGGCCACCCGGGCCATGGGGATGGCGTCGCGGGACAGGAAGCCGCCGATGACCAGGGAGGCCCGCTCCTGAAAAACGGCCCGGCGCAAGGCCTCCAGGCCGCCCTCCACGGACGCCCCCTTGTCGATGACCACCAGCTTCAGGGGCTTGCGTCCCTCGCGGGTCATGACCCCGCCCTGGGCGTTGATCCGAGCGCAGGCCAGCTCCACGGCGTCGCGGGTCACCGCGCCGATGTCCGCGTACTCGCCGGTGAGCTGGGCTATGAGCGCCAGACGCACGGCCTCCGGGGGCGGGGTCTGTTCGCGGGAGCAGGCCGCGGAAAGGAGCAGGAACAGGCAGAGCAGGGCCGCCGCCCCGCTGCGGGAAAATATGTGTTTCGCCATGCGATTCGTCCTCTTCAGAGGAGCGATTCTATTCCAGAATTCGAGTTTTGGGGAAGCGTTTTTTGCATCCGGCGGGATTGCTTGAACCACGGGCTCGGCGTAGAAGCCTGTCATGGACGGACGCATCCATGTGTTCTTCACGGGCGGCACCATCGGCATGACCCCGGCTCCGGGCTGTCCGGGCGTGGTCCCGGGCGGGACCTTCCAGGGCCTTCTGGAGAACCTGGCCCGGCCCCCGGCGGGCCTGCGCCTGGAGCCCTTGGCCTGGGCCGACAAGCCCAGCCCGCACATGACCCCTGCGGACATGCTGGCGCTCTCCCGCGACCTGGATCAGGCCCTGGCCCGGCCCGGCTCGCGCGGGGCGGTGGTGCTCCACGGCACGGACGTGCTGGTGGAGACCGCCTACCTCCTGGACCTGACGCTCACTTCGCCCCTGCCCGTGGTCTGCACCGGGGCCATGCGCTACTACGCCGAGTGCGGCTTCGACGGCCTGCGCAACCTCATCAATTCCCTGCGCGCCTGCCTGGCCCTGCCGTCCGGGAGCGGGGCCAGCCTGCTCATGACCGACCGGCTCTTCGCCGCGCGCACCGCGGTCAAGGTGAACTCCCTGAACATCGACGCCTTCGAGGCCCGCGAGGACGGGGTCCTGGGCTCGGTGGCCGGGGAGAGCATGGTGCTCTCGCCCCGGGCCGCGGCCCCGCGCAGCCGCCGCGTGCTCTCGCCCGCGCACATGGAGGCGAACGTGCCCCTGGCGGCCTGCGCCACGGGCATGGACGGCGCGGTGCTGGACTGGCACCGGGAGCAGGGCGCCCAGGGCCTGGTGCTGGAGGGTTTCGGCGCGGGCAACGTGCCGCCGGGCCTGGTCCCGGCCATTGAGCGCTGCCTGGCCGCGGGCCTGCCCGTGGTCCTGGCCACCCGCTGCATCGAGGGCGGGGTCTGGCCCCTGTACGCCTATCCCGGCGGCGGCGCGGACCTGGCCGCCCGGGGCGTGCTGCTCTCCGGCCGCCTGGGCGCTCCCCGCGCCCGGCTCCTGCTCATGGCGCTGCTGGGCTGCGGCCTTGCCGGCGACGAGCTGCGCCGGGCCTTCACGGAGATGGCGGCCTAGCGGGACCCTTTCCTCCCGCGCCTCTTTCCGCTACATGCCGGGGAGCAAACGAAGGAAGGACCCATGCTTGACCTCAAGTTCGTGCGCGCCAACCTGGACGTGGTGCGCCAGGCCCTGGCCAACCGCAATTCCAAGCTGGACGTGGGCGAGTTCGCGGCCCTGGACGAGCGCCGCCGCGCCCTGCTCCAGGAAGTGGAAGGCCTCAAGGCCGAGCGCAACGCGGCCTCGGGCGAGATCGCCAGGCGCAAGAAGGCGGGCGGGGACGCCGCGGAGATCCTGGCCCGCATGGCCCAGGTCTCGGAGCGGGCCAAGGCCCTGGACGCCGAGCTGGTCCAGGTGGAGGCCGCGGAGACCGACTGGCTGGCCTCGGTGCCCAACCTGCCCCACGAGTCCGTGCCCCTGGGCAAGGGCGAGGAGGACAACCCGGAAGTCCGCCGCTGGGGTCAGCCCCGGGTCTTCGACTTCCCGGTGAAGGACCACCACGACCTGGGCTGCGGCCTGGGCCTGCTCGATTTCGAGCGCGCGGCCAGGCTGGCGGGCTCGCGTTTCGCCGTGCTCTACGGCCAATTGGCCCGGCTGGAGCGCGCCCTGGCCGCCTTCATGCTCGACGTGCAGACCATTGAGCACGGCTACCTGGAGGTGCTGCCGCCCACCATCGTGAACCGCGACTGCCTGTTCGGCACGGGCCAGCTGCCCAAGTTCGCGGAGGACCTCTTCCACCTCACGGACGAGCGCGGCTTCTCCCTCATCCCCACGGCCGAGGTGCCGCTCACCAACCTGCACCGGGGCGAAGTGCTCTCCGAGGACGACCTGCCCAAAGCCTTCTGCGCCCACACCTCCTGCTTCCGCTCCGAGGCGGGCAGCTACGGCAAGGACACCCGCGGCCTCATCCGCCAGCACGAGTTCCGCAAGGTGGAGCTGGTGCGCTACGCCCATCCGGACACGTCCTTCGAGGCGCTCGAACTCATGACCGGTCACGCCGAGGCCATCCTGCGGAAGCTCGGGCTGCCCTACCGCGTCATCGTGCTCTGCACCGGCGACATGGGCTTCTCCTCGCGCAAGACCTACGACCTGGAGGTCTGGCTGCCGGGCCAGCAGAAGTACCGGGAGATCTCGTCCTGCTCCAACTGCGGCGACTTCCAGGCCCGGCGCGCGGACATCCGCTTCAAGCCCAGGACCGGCAAGAAGACCGAGTTCGTGCACACGCTCAACGGCTCGGGCCTGGCCGTGGGCCGGACCCTGGTGGCGGTCATGGAGAACTACCAGAACGCGGACGGCTCCATCACCGTGCCGGACGTGCTGCGGCCCTACATGGGCGGCATTGAGGTGATCGCAGGCCGTTGAAAAAATCCGCGATGGCCGCGTTGCGTCAAAAAACGCACATCCTCGCGCATTGGCGATACGCGTCGGACGTGCGTTTTTTTGCGCCTTGCCCTCGCGTTTTCTGCCTGTAGAAAAGGACGCTCCCCGGTCGAAAGGCCGGTCCACGCGGCCATGAAAAAAGGCGGGACCGTGCAGGCCCCGTCTTTTTCTTGTGCATGTCGCGTGCGCGTCATGCGCCGTTGAAGCCTTCCAGGAGCAGCGCCCTGGGGTCCTCGGCCCGGGCCAGCTCCGCGGCCTGGAACACGCGCTGCACCGCGCCCTTGCGGAACACGGCCACGGCCTCGCCGAACTGCACGGCCTCGTCCGGGTCGTGGGTCACCAGGACGAGCCGGGTGTCCAGCCGGGCCAGGGCGCCGGCCAGCTCCTGGCGCAGCTTGAGGCGCAGGGGCTGGTCCAGGGCCGAGAAGGGCTCGTCCAGCAGGAGCGCCTCCGGGGCCGGGGCCAGGGCCCGGGCCAGGGCCGCGCGCTGCTTCTGCCCGCCGGAGAGCTCCGCGGGCAGGTGCCGGGCCTGGGCCGTGAGGCCGAAGGACTCCAGCAGCCCGCCCACGCGCCGGCGCATCTCCGCGCCGGGCCTGCGCCAGAGCCGGGTCAGGCCGAAGAGCAGGTTCTGCTCCAGGGTCAGGTGCGGGAACAGGGCGAAGTCCTGGAACAGGAAGCCCATCCGCCGCCTGCGGGCGGGCACGTCCACCCCGGCCGCGGAGTCGAACAGGGTCCGCCCGCCCACCTCCACGCGGCCGGACTCGGGCCTGAGCAGCCCGGCCACCGCCTGGAGGGTGAGGGACTTGCCCGAGCCCGAGGGGCCGAACAGAACGAGCCGCCTGCATTCGGGCAGGCTCAGGCCCACGTCCAGCCGGAAGCGGCCGGCCGCGCTGGCCACCGAGGCCCGGAAGGTCAGGTTCATTTGCGCTCCGCGTCCCCCTGTCCGCCTTACGGCTTGGCGAAGCCGCGGGCGGCCAGGATCTTCTGGCCCTCGGCGCCCACGAGGAAGTCCACGAAGGCCTGGGCCAGCTTCTTGTCCCTGGCCCCGCTGGTCACGGCGATGGGGTAGGTCACGGGTTTTTCCAGCTCGATGACGGCCGTTACGGCCACCTTGGCCCCGGCCTGCTTGGCGTCCGTGGCATAGACGAAACCGGCGTCCACCTCGCCGCGGGAGAGGTAGTCCAGCACCTGGTGCACGTTCTCGCCCATGACGCACTTGGCCGAGAGGCCGTCCCACAGCCCGGCCGCGGTGAGGGCGGCCCTGGTGTAGCGGCCCGCGGGCACGGAGTCCGGGTTGCCGATGCCGATGCGCTGCACCTTGGGTCCGCCCAGGGCGGCCATGGACTTCACGGCCGGGGCTCCGGCGGGCGTGGCGATGACCAGGTCGTTCTTGGCGAAGGTCACGCGGGTGGCGGTGTCGATGAGGTCCTTGGACACGGCGTCGTCCATGGTCTTCTGGTCGGCCGAGGCGAAGACGTCCACGGGCGCGCCCTGGGCCATCTGGGCCAGCAGCGGGCCCGAGGCCGCGAAGTTGAAGGTCACGACGGCGCCGGGGTTGGCCTTTTCGAACAGCGGCTTCAGGTCCTGGAAGGATTCGGCGAGGCTGGCCGCGGCCGAGACGATGAGCTCGCCGCACCAGGCCGCCGGGGCCAGGACCAGGACCAGGGCCAGGGCAAGGATCAGTCTGCGCATGGGGAACTCCTTCATGTTTTCGGTTTCACCAGTTTGGAGGTGGCCGCGAGGATCGCCATGCAGACCACGGAGATGACCAGGACCATGACGTTGGCCTGGCCGTCGTTGCCCGCCTGCACCGCGCTGTACACGGCCAGGGACAGGGTCTGGGTCTTGCCGGGCAGGTTGCCCGCGATCATGAGGGTGGCCCCGAACTCGCCCATGGCCCGGGCAAAGGCCAGCATGGTCCCGGCCAGGATGCCGCGCAGGGCCAGGGGCAGGGAGACCCGCAGGAAGACCTCCAATTCGCCAGCGCCCAGGGTGCGGGCGGCGTTTTCGCAGTTCCTGGGCACGGACTCCAGGGCCGCGCGCGCGGACTTGTACACCAGGGGGAAGGCCACCACGGCCGAGGCCGCCACCGCGCCCTGCCAGGTGAACATGAGGCTCACTCCGAAGGTCTCCAGGAGCCAGGCCCCGAAGACGCCGCGGCGGCCCAGGAGCACGATGAGGTAGTAGCCGAGCACCGTGGGCGGCAGGACCAGGGGCAGGGTGCAGGCGGCGTCCAGCCAGTCGCGGCCGGGAAAGGCGCGCAGGCTCATGGCGCGGGCCAGGCCGACCCCGGCCAGCAGGGCGAGGAGCGTGCCCAGGGCGGCCACCTTGAGGGTCAGCAGGAGGGGGGGCAGGGTTGCGGCGAGCATGGGCGGCGCGGAAGCGGCCTATCTCCTTCCGGCGCAGCAACGGCCGCGGCGGATCCGCCCGGTCACGTAGGGCGCGGCCGCCAGGCAGAACACGGCCCCGGCCGCCACGGGGTGGCAGGTGGCCAAGCCCAGGCCCGGGATGAGCAGGAAGAAGGGCGCGGCCCGGGTCCGGAACTCGCGGGCCTTGAGGCGTCCGAAGAAGGCGCCGCCCCCGTACACGTCCAGCACGAAGAGCAGCAGCGCGCCCAGGACCAGCAGCAGAAGGATGTGCAGCGGATTTTCCATGTCGCTCCTTCATCAAGGACCGTGCCATAAGCTTAACTAGTTGTTTTTGCTGAAAAAGATGTGATAGATGTAGGCCGGGCCAGGATTTTTCTTACAAATCTGTCGGCCGCGCAGGCCTTTGTCCTTCAATTTCGTGGGCAGGAAAGGCGGCTGCCCTGGCATCTGCTGCCACGAAATGAATAAAACCCGTGACAGTGAATCCTATTTCCATGTTCCATGTATGCTTTTCTTGGTGAGCGCGGTCAAATCCATCACGAAAGCTGGAAAAGGGGTGCCGGTTCAAGAACGGGAGAGATCGGGAACGGCGGCCGGTGCATTTCCTGAGCCGCGTGGCGCGCTGGCGGAGGGGTGAAGGATACATGCATCGCGCCGCGGCATGCGGGCGGGCCTTCGCAACGCGCGCGGCGGGCGACTTCCGCCTCGCGATCCCGGCTGCGGAAGATGTCGTTCGGGCTTCCGGCCTGTCGCTCCGGGCCGTTCGCCGCGCCGCCGGCCCGTGAGCGGTCGCTTTTGCGCGGCCAGCGGTAAGCAGTCACTCGCGGGCAGGAGCCCGGTACGCTGGAAGGCCGATCCCGTCCGTTGGCCGAAAACGGATCGCATCCCTCTTGCGCCTCCTCTAGACAGGGGCCGTGGGTCCGGGCGGAGGACCCGATCCGCGGCAGCAACCTGAAGCAATGGAGGGACGCGATGGACGCGAACCGGCAACCGGACGAGGCCCTGTTCCAGGAACTGGTGAGAAGGAAGTGGACGGTCTCCCTCGTCCTCACCGCGATCATGCTGGCCACCTACTACGGCTTCATCCTGGTCCTGGCCTTTGCCAAGGACGTGCTGGCGGCCAAGATCGGCGAGGGGCTGTCCATAGGCATCCCGGTGGGCGTGCTGGTCATCCTCTCGGCCTGCCTGCTCACCGGCGTCTATGTGGCCTGGGCCAACGGCCCCTATGACCGCGCCGTGAAGAAAATCCTGGAGAACATGAGGGGGGAGGGAAAATGAACGACTTCACCAGCAGCATCGGCCAACCCAACGCGGTGTCCATCGGCTTCTTCTTCCTGTTCGTGGCCGCCACCCTGGTCATCACCTGGTTCGCGGCCAAGAAGAGCCGCTCGGCCTCGCAGTTCTATGCCGCGGGCCGTAGCGTCACCGGCCTGCAGAACGGCCTGGCCCTGGCCGGGGACTACATGAGCGCGGCCTCCTTCCTGGGCATCGCGGGACTGGTGGCGCTCAAGGGCTACGACGGGCTCATCTACTCCATCGGCTTCCTGGTGGGCTGGCCCATCATCATGTTCCTCGTCGCCGAGCCCCTGCGCAACCTGGGCAAGTACACCTTCGCCGACGTGGTGGCCTACCGCCTGCGGCAGAAGCCCGTGCGCATCGCGGCCTCGGTGGGCTCGCTCATGACCGTGGCCTTCTACCTCATCGCCCAGATGGTGGGCTCCGGCTCCCTGGTCACGCTCATGTTCGGCCT
>Ga0067045_1028102_pt1 | contig 43235 bp, 37 predicted proteins | sample TerdegcTABiofilm_FD_59184 | JGI IMG/M metagenome (GOLD analysis project Ga0067045, IMG submission 59184) | Combined Assembly of (Gp0054472, Gp0054536) Wastewater bioreactor microbial communities from Singapore -Terephthalate degrading... | reverse complement strand
TTTATCCATTAAAAAAGAAGAGGTATTGAGGTATTATGTTTAGAGAAATGCGTAGAAAGAGACAAGAATTATCTCGGGAGGAGAGTATTGCCATACTGAATAGATCTACTTCAGGGGTGCTGGCTGTTTTAGGTGATGATAATTATCCCTATGCGGTTCCCCTTAGTTTTGTATATGATAAGACAAGGATTTATTTTCATTGTGCCAGGGCTGGACATAAGTTAGAGGCGATTTCGCAAAATAATAAGGTCTCCTTTTGTGTGATTGATGAAGACAAGGTAGTGCCAGAAGAATACACTACCTATTTTAGAAGTGTGATCCTGTTTGGTAGAGCCAGGATCTTAGATAATCCAGAGGAAAAAAGGGAAGCCCTGGAAAAATTAGCGGCAAAATATTTCCCCTCTGATGAGGAAGGACGGAAGAAAGAGATAGAGAGACAATTCCAGAAAGTATGTCTAGTTGAAGTGGTTATTGAGCATATGACCGGTAAAGAAGCTATCGAGCTGGTCAGAAGGAGAGAGAAATAGTCCATTCACTAGATCATATAGATATAGAGAACCGTATCCTGTTTATATGTGTATATTGTTGAGTATAATTTCTATCGGTTTTACCAGAGGTTGAATCTATTAGCTGTTGTGGAATTTTGTAGTACTAAATTACTGAATAATAAAGATCCTACTATTTTACAAATGTATTGGACGCAAACAAATTATTGAAATTAATAAAAATTTATAGTATATTATTATATTATAGATAGTATATTAATAAAAATTAACTCCATAAAAAAATAAAGTCTTCCATAAATCGCTACTAAAAGATATTTGTAATTATTGAATATAGTACATTTTTAAATTTCTTATCCCTTAATAAGGTGAATTCTTAAAATTCTTAACCTATATAAAATAAGTACATTAAACATATATTTTATAGGAGGTATTATTTCTTTTGAAAACATGGCAGTTAATTAATAGTTTTATTGAAAATAAATTTTCTAAAATACAAAGAATTTTATTGTTTATAATATTATCAGGTATTGCAATTTTAGTATTTGTTCAAGTAATACTTCGATATGTTCTTAAGCATCCATTAATGGGAATAGAAGAATTACTTCTTTTTCCAACTATCTGGTTATATTTTCTTGGAAGTGCTAATGCATCTTTAGAACATACTCAAATTAAAGCCAAAGTGATCGATATTTTTTTAAAAACATCTACATCAATCAAAATTTCCAGAATTATTATGGGAATCATTTCTTTAGTAATTAATTGTTGGTTAGTCTATTGGGCTTATCAATATTTTCAATACGCAAACCGTGTACAAAAGTTAAGTGCAACTCTCTATATTCCATTGATAATTGCTGAATCTGCTGTTTTTTTGGGATTTATTCTAATGGCAGTTTATATTTTTTTTGAAACTATAAATTACATTTTTATGCCTTTATCTGAATTCAAATTAGAGAATTTAGATTAATCTATTTCTTAGCTTGTAGGAGGATAGAATAAGAAATCAATGATAACTATAGTTCTTTTTGATATGTTGGTCTTAGTTGTTTTACTAACTTTAGGAGTTCCTCTTCCTTTATGTTTTGGCGGAGCTTTACTTTTCATGAGTTTTTTTGTTCCAGTTTCAATGAAAAGTCTTTTTGTTTGGGGATTTAATCAGATTATAAATCCTATTTTATTGACTATACCGCTCTTTATTCTTGCAGGCGGTGTAATGAGTGAAAGTGGAATCGCAAAATATCTATTAAATTTTGTTAATGTATTTATTGGTCGGATAAAAGGTGGGTTAGGTGTGGTTTCTGTAGTAACCTGTGCAATTATTGGTGCTATTTCTGGAAGCGGTTTCACCGGGGTAGCAGCTATTGGTCCAATATTAATTCCGCAGATGATAAATGAAAAATATCCTCAGGGTTATGCTTCTGCACTAGTTACTTGTTCATCTATATTAGGTTTATTAATTCCGCCTAGTACAATCTTGATAATTTATGGCTGGGTAACTGAAACTTCTATATTAGCTTGTTTTTTATCTACGGTAGGGCCGGGACTACTTATTGTAATAGTATTTTCTATAATGAATTTATTTTTTGCTCGTAATATGCCCTTAATTCTTAGCCCATCGTTAAGCAGAAAAGAAAAGAAACAACAGATATTAAGTAGTACTTGGAAAGCTCTCCCTGCATTATCGATGCCAGTTATTATTTTAGGAGGCATTTATGGCGGAGTTTTTACCCCCACTGAGGCAGCAGCAGTGGCAGTGATTATTTCATTACCTATTGGCTTTTTAATATACCGAGGTTTGAAATTGAATAATTTTTATCGACTTGTAGTTGAATCTGCAACTTCGGTTGGAACAATAATGATCATGATTTTATTAGCTCTAATGCTAAGCCAGGTTTTTGTTATGAATAGAATTCCTCAAGCAATCATTTCTTTCATGTTTGGAATAACCACCAATAAATTTTTACTATTATTTATGATTAACATTCTATTATTTATTATAGGGATGTTAGTTAATGATGCTACTGGTATGGTGTTAGCAGCACCCTTATTACTTCCCTTAGTAAAGGAGTTGGGAGTTAGCCCAGTACAATTTGCAGCAATAATGGGTACAAATCTAGCAATGGGTGGAGTCACTCCTCCCTATGCAAGCATACTTTACCTGGGGATGAGGGTAGGTAAAGTAGAGTTTATTGATATCTTAAAACCAACTATGATATTTATTCTTTTTGGCTACGTCCCTGTTGTATTCCTGACTACCTATTGGCCACCATTATCTTTATATATTCCAAGATTATTAGGGTTTGTTCCCTAAATTAAAAAATATTGATTTATTAATTTAGTTATTTATTTTATTTTTATAAAAATAGTAATTATTGGTTGACTATAAATATTTGCTTCTAACACAACTAGAAATTTGTAACTTAGAAATGGAGAGGAAAAATTGTGAATAAATTAAAAGTTTCAATTCTGGGATCAGGTAATGGTGGTCAAGCTCTTAGTGCTCATTTGGCAATGAAAGGAGTAGAAGTAAATTTATTTGAGCATCGAGATTTTAAAAAAAATATTGAAGTAATATCTACACGAGGAGGTATTGAGCTTTATGGAAGGTTAAAAGGATTTGGAAAGATAGCATTAGCAACCACCAACATAAAGGAAGCCGTTGAAGGCACTTCAGTTGTTATGATTGTGGCTCCATCTTTTGCTCAAGAAATATTTATTGAAATGGCCGCTCAGTATCTTGTTGATTCACAAATAATCATGTTAATCCCCGGGAACTTTGGATCCTTTGTAATCAGCAAAATACTTAAAAAGAATGGTAAAAATTTAACTATTGTAGAAACAAATACATTACCTTATGCCTGTCGAAAAATTGAAGAAGGAAAAGTAAATATCTGGGGAGTTAAAACACATATCTCCATTGCTACCCTTCCAGCATCGAATATTAGAGAAGTACTAGAACTATTAAATAGTTTTTTTATAATTCCTCTTTATCCCCTAAAGAATTCACTAGAGATTAGTTTTTCCAACCCAAATATGATTGTACATTGTCCTACCATGATTCTTAATGCTGGAAGAATAGAATCTTCTAATGGTGATTTTAAGTTCTATAGTGAAGGCATGACTAGATCGGTATGTAAAGTAATGGAAAAAATGGATAAAGAAAGGATAACAGTTGGAGAAAGGCTAAATCTTAATTTACTTTCAACTTATGACTGGTTAAAAAAAACTTACAATCTTACAGGAGATGACTTACATACGTTATTAGCTAACAACCCGGCATACAGAGAACATGGACCTGATGCTCCCAAAGATCTTAATCATAGATATCTTACTGAGGATGTACCCCATTTATTAGTTCCCATTGCTTCTTTTGGTAAATTAGTAGAGATACCAACTCCAATCATCGATTGCATTATAACCTTGGCTTCTGTAGTAAATGGCACTAATTATTTTGAGACTGGGAGAAATATCGATAAATTAGGCTTATCAGGAATGTCAATAAAAGAGATTCTAGATTATATCTAAATGAGAGATTCTTATTGCCTAAAAATAAACTGATCAATTATTCAGTTATTGAAGGATATTTTTTATGGTTTCAAGTCAAAGGGTATTAAGTATTTTTGACATACTCGGACCAATAATGATTGGACCTTCCAGCAATCATACCGCGGGAGCGGTTAGAATTGGTAAAATTGCCAGAATGATTTTTGGTGAAGAGCCTAATTTGGTGAAACTTTATTTTTATGGTTCTTTGGCTGAAACTTATAGGGGTCATATGACTGATGCCGCAGTAATTGCAGGATTGTTAGGCATGGAAATTGATGACCCTAAAATTCAAGATTCATTGCTAATAGCCAAGCAAAGACAAATAAAAATAGAAATTTATACCCAATTAATTTCCGATAAAAATCCAAATACTATAGAGCTAGAGTTAAAATCGAAGTCTTATTCAATAAAAATTAATGCAGTTTCTATAGGAGGAGGAGAGATTGTAGTCAGTAAGATAGATGAGTTTGATGTTGACATTAGTGGAAATAGGGATATGGTATTAATAATTTTAAGAAAAGAAAAAATTAAGCTCATTGAAAAAGTACAACAGATGCTTGGGGAAAATTTGATTTTCACCGAAACTATTCCTGGAAATTCAGGATATTTGGTCTTTTTTTATATTGAAAATGTTATTAGTCAATCAAAGTTAGAATCAATAATTAATATTAAAGAGATAGATTTTATAAGAATCATTAAATCATTATATTCATACAAATTAAAAGATGACCGTCCTTTATTTACCACTATTAATGAAATGTTATTGATTGCAAAAAATAATAAAAAATCTCTTCCCCAAGTTATTATTGAATATGAATCAAAAAGGAGTGGTTTGAAAGAAAAAGTAATTCGGAATGGTATTGAACAAATATGGAAGACAATGAAAGAAGAAATTAACCAAGGATTGTTTATGGATAATCGACTTATTGGAGGCTTAATGGATGGTAAGGATGCCAAAAGGCTTTATCATGCTTTAAGAGAAAAAAAACTAATTTGTGGAAGGCCACTATCTTTAGCCGTGGCAAGGGCAATTGCTTGTGGTGAGGTGAATGCTTCCATGGGAAGAGTGGTAGCTGCTCCTACAGCTGGTGCAGTAGGTGTCATTCCTTCAGTTATTTTAACTGTAGCGGAAAAGCTGGGTTCCAAGAAGAAAGACATTATTGATGCTCTTTTAGTGGCAGCCGGAATTGGTCTTGTCATAGCTTATAAAGCACCCATATCAGGAGCTATGGGTGGTTGTCAGTCTGAAGTAGGTGTGGCTTCAGCAATGGCTGCAGCAGGTATAGTGCAACTTGCTGGAGGTAATGCAGAACAAATAACACATGCAATGTCAATGGCATTAAAAAATTTGTTTGGCCTGGTTTGTGATACAGTCGCCGGACCGGTAGAAGTACCGTGTATTAAAAGAAATGTAATTGGTGTAGCTAATGCATTTGCTGTGGCTGATATGGCTTTAGTAGGAATAAAAAGCATAATTCCCCCTGATGAGGTTATCGATGCACTGAAAAACATTCAAACTCTAATGCCTATGGAATTAAGAGATACTACCCTGGGAGGATTAGGAATTACTGATACTGCTAAAAAGTTAAAGAAGCAATGGTTGAAAAGGATAAAATAGAAAGAAATAAAATTATGAATATTAATTTTGAAAGGAGTTAAAAATGGAAACAAGATTATTTAGCAAATCAGATATTAAAAAAGTGATTTCAATGAAGGAGGTAGTAGAAATAGTTGATAAAACTTATATTGGATTTGGGGAGGGTAAAGTAGTTAATCCTACAAAAGTTGGTTTAGATCTGGGAGAAACTGCCCCCTGGCCACCATATAAAGGTTTTATGAATGCAATGCCAGCATATGTTGGCTGGCTTGATTCCGCTGGCATTAAATGGGCTGGAGGCTTTCTGGATAATTATAAACTAGATTTGCCTTATATTACAGGAATAATCTGCTTAATTAACCCAAGGAATGGGCAATTTATAGCAGTGATGGATGGAGCAGAAATTACTAACATGCGTACCGGTGCCCAGGCAGCGGTTACGCTAAAATATCTTCATAATAAGAAATCAATAAAAATTGGTTTATATGGGGCTGGTATGCAAGGGCGTTACCAAACTATGGCTATATCTCAAATTTTCGAAATAAAAGAATTAAAAGTTTATGACATCAAGAGGGAAGCATCTGAGAAATTTGCGCAGGATATGAAGAGCATAGTTTCTGGTAGTATTATTATTGTTGATTCTCCTGAAGAAGCTGCGGATGGCGATGCTATAATTTGTGTTACTCAATCAAAAGATAAATTTGTAAAAAATTCTTGGGTAAAACCAGGGTCTATATTATTTGCCATGGGTTCTTATCAAGAATGTGACGATGAGTTTATTCTTACCTCTGATAAAATTATTGTAGATCATATTGGACAATGTCTACATCGAGGTGCATTAAAAGAGCTTAGCGAAAAAGGACAGATAACCGAAAAAAATATTTATGCCACGATAGGTGAAATTGCTGCTGGGAAGAAAAAAGGAAGATCCACGGATAAAGAACGTATACTCTGTATTCCCATAGGTACCGGTGCAATGGATATAGCTGTGGCAACTGTAGTATATCAACGTGCAGGAGAGAAAGGACTTGGTGGAAAGTTTGATTTTACATCATAGAATTAATTATTTCTTTTTTTAAGATGTTCTGTACTTTTTTCGAATAAATTAATCAGAAAGTAGGTGATGCCAATATATAAAACAAATGATAAATAATAAGAAATTAGAGATTATAATATGAAAAATCAGGAGGAAAGGTATATGAAAAAATCAATAAGTATACTATTAATATTAATAATAGTTTTATCCTTATTTGTTATTTCAGGAAATGCAGCAGATTATCAATGGAAGATACAACATATTAGACCTATTGGTACATCCATCGATAAGGATGTAAATTGGTTAGTGGATCAAATAAAGGAAAAATCTAATGGTCGTATAGTAATTGACATTTATCCTGCTTCTCAACTGGGTGATTACACGGTGGTTCAGGAACGTGTTGGATTGGGTGATGTAGAGATGCAATTAGCTTGTCTAGGTACCACAATGGATCCCGGACTGATGATTCAATCTTTGCCTTATATAGTAAGCAATTGGAAAGAAGCTGGTGTATTATATACAACCGGTAGTCCATTAATGAATGTTGTAGCTGATTTATTGAAAAAACAAAACTTGAAGTTAATATCTGGATGGCCTTGCTATTTTGGGGGAATATGCCTGACTAAAGAACCTCCGGCCCCAGCTGACCCTGATATACCTAAAAAAATAAAAATAAGGGTACCACCACAAAAATCATTTGAATTATGCGCGGATGCATTAGGCTATCTGGCAACCCCAATAGCATGGTCAGAGGCTTTTACTTCTTTACAGACCGGGATTGTAGATGGAGCTATTGGTGCAGGAGCAGAGGGTTATTATTCTAATTTTAGAGATCTTGCAAAGTATTATCTTGCAGTTAATGATCATTTTGAGATGTGGTATTTTTATATGAACCTTGATCTTTGGAACTCACTTTCCCAAGAAGACCAGCAGATTATACAAAACCTAGGATTTGAATTGGAACATAAACGCTTTGCTATTGCTGAGGAAGAAGAAAAAGCTAATGAACAAAGGCTGAGAGATTATGGCATAAAAGTAATAAACTTTACAGATGAAGAACTAGCTAGATTTGCTAAAAAGATTAAGGAAAATGTATGGCCTAAGTTAAGGAATGATATTGGTCCTGAGATAATGGATGCTGTATTAAGTAAGTAAATTCCCTTTACTTAAGAGTTAACAATGGAAAATCTCAAAATTTTTTTAGGGCTACTATATGAAGGTAGCCCTTTTATTTTTTAAAAAATATTATATATAGCTATAGATGCTAGAGTAAACGATAATATGATTATTTATTAACAAGAAGTAAAAACGTAGGGATTGGTAAATGATAAAGAGAGCTGGTTGGTTTTATTTTGAGTAAGATTCTATACTGTTTTTACTATTAATTTAAAATTTACTCTCTGAGTATGTTTTATATTGAGAATTAAGGGATTAGGTACTATTTAAAAATCAATTCATGATTCTTTATAAAAATATTATTAATTTTAATCTATTAATCAACTCTTCCGGAATATAAACCATCTTATATTTGTAAATGGTATAAGCAAAAAAAGCAATGAGGACTTACCTTAAGGGCTATTCCCGCTTGTTTTCTGTTTCACATTATAATATGATGATATATAAGGGAGTAGGTATATTTATTAAACACGCTTGAAGGGAGAGCAGAAATGCCCATTAAGATAAAGCGTATTTATGAACCACCTGCACCACAGGACGGATATCGCGTTCTTGTGGATCGACTCTGGCCTCGAGGTCTTTCTAAGGAACAGGCAAAAATAGAGGAGTGGCTTAAAGAAGCTGCTCCTTCGGATTGGCTGCGGAAATCTTTCCATTCAGGTGGATTAAGCTGGAATGATTTTGAAAGAAATTATTTGTTGGAACTGGAGAGATATGGGGAAATACTAAAACCTCTGGCAGATCGTTCCAGGAAAGAGCAAGTTACCTTGCTGTTCAGTTCTAAGAATGAAGAGAAGAATAATGCCTCAGTTTTGAAAAAATATCTGATGAAATTAGAATCGAGATAATAACTATTTTTGATTAAAAGACGATTAGAATGATACGAGGTATTGTTAATGCTCGTTAATTAAGTAACTTTTGAAAGCAATTTTGCCAACAAATTCTTTAGGTTTATATATTTAGAGGATAGTTGCAGTGATTTTAAATATTTAGTTTTCTTTATCCATAATTTGCATTATTTTCAAGATGTGTTTACACATCATTATTATTTCCTATAGAAATAGGATACTATTTGTCCCGATTTCGGGAAAGCTAATTTACGCTTACCATTTAAAAATTTCTGGTAGGGAATCTTACCGTATAGCAGTTTACCCAAAAAATACAGGGGACGGTTCTCTGTATCAGGCTGCAACTATAAGTAAAATAATTAAGAAGGTGAAAAATGAAAAAGGAAAATGATAATTCAAGACTTAAATCTCCTATAGATTTGAATAGACAAAAAAAGATTCACCGGAGCGATGATATTAAAACAATTTACGATTTTGACTATCGATTAATTAGTGAATATTTTTCCAAAGTGGAAAGACAAGGTCCGGGAAGTCCACAAGTAACTCTTCAGGCATTAATCTTTATTGATAACCTCACCGAGAACTCACAAATTGCCGATATTGGATGCGGAACAGGTGGACAAACTATGGTCATAGCACAAAACGCTCCAGGGAAGATCACCGCCATTGACCTCTCTCTAGATTATATCAAGAGGTTGAATAAAAGAGCTAAACAGTTGAATCTTCAAAACAAAGTAAAAGGTATAGTGGGCTCAATGGATAACCTTCCATTTCGAGAAGAAGAGTTTGATTTGATTTGGTCAGAAGGAGCGATTTATATTATTGGCTTTAAACGCGGTTTGAACGAGTGGCGAAAATTCTTAAAAAAAGGTGGATATATTGCGGTTACAGAAAACACCTGGTTTACTGAGGAGCGACCTGCTGAGATTCAAAAGTTTTGGCAAAAAGCCTATCCTGAAATAGACACGATTTCGAATAAGGTTGCCCAAATGCAAAAAGCAGGATACATGCCAATTGCTACCTTTATTCTACCTGAGAATTGTTGGACAGAACATTTTTATCCACCGCTGGTGGCAGCTCGGGAAATCTTTCTGAAAAAATACGCAGGAAATCAAGCTGCTGAAGATTTTATAAAACATGAAGACTATGTGAAAGAACTATACTACAAATATAAAGCGTATTTCGGTTATGCCTTTTATATCGGAAAAAGGATTAAATGATACCAGTAGTGATACAGGGGACGGCAGACTGTGTGGAAGATAAGATAAAGAGAAGGTTCTCTATTTGGTATGATATTTGAATGACCCAAAGGAAGAGAAAAAATAAAGATAAAATTGTAATAGAAAAAGGTGTATGGAGTTTAAAATTAAAAAAACAAACCTAAATAAAGAAGAGAGGTACCCAAGGGGTGCGAGTGTATATTATTTCTCAGGGACCGGAAACTCTTTAGTTGTTGCCAGAGATATTGCTGGAAAGATTGAGGGGAAACTTATTGCTATTCCTCAGTCTATTAAGGTAAAAAATATCCATCCCGAAGGAGATATCCTCGGAATTGTTTTTCCTGTTTACCATCAGGGATTGCCCAATATAATTAACAGATTTGTAGATAAATTAGATAAGTTAAATGAGAAGTATATTTTTGCTGCTTGTACTTATGGGGATAGTCCAGGGATTTCTTTAGAGTATTTAGATGAAATCATTAGGGAAAAAGGAGGAAAGTTATCAGCGGGTTTTGCAATAAGAATGCCCTATAATTATGTGGTTCCATCACTGGTTCTCAAAGATTTTTTCAGGTCTTTTAAACTCAGAGATATAAATCCCGATAGATGTGAGAGAATGTATGATGATTGGAAAAAGAAAGTTGAATATATTAGTGAGATAATAAAATACAGAAAGAAAGTAAAGATAGAAACAGCAGCGTGGGTAATTGAGAAGATGGTAGATTTTTTTAATCTGAGAGAAATCTTACAGAAAAGAGTATGGCTAAAAATTGCTAATTTTCAGGGAAGTACAACTCTCTCTTTCCGCGATAGTATTCAATTAATGGATTATGGTTTTCAATGGGATGAAAAATGCAAGGGATGTGGCACCTGTGTTAAAATATGTCCAGTTGATAACATTATAATGGAGAATAACAGACCTGCCTGGCAGCACCATTGTGAACAATGTTTTACCTGTCTACAATGGTGTCCTCAAAAAGCGATACAATTCAGTAAGAGAACCCCTTTCGGGAAAAGGTATCACCATCCTGAGGTGAATCTGTCAGATATGATCTTTCATGATACAGGGGACAGTTCTCGGTTCGACCCTGTTTGATGGAAGTTTTCTTATGGTTAAAAAAGTATTACTATAATTAAATAGTCTGACCTCTCTTTTTCGCTTTTAAGCTGGATATAACCATACCCGCTTGTTATAATAAATATTAGCCGAAAGAAGGAGAAAGAAAAGTGTTATGAGTAAGATAGTATTTTTCAATATCCCAGCCTATGGGCATACCAATCCTACCATTGAAGTGGTACGGGAGCTGTGCAATAAAGGAAATGAAGTATGGTATTATTCTTATAGAGCGGTCAAAGAAAAAATCGAAGATACAGGTGCTAAATATATAGAATGCGATCAGTATCTACCAGAATTTAAGCCTGAGGATGAAAAGAAAGTTGGTAAGGACTTTGCCGCTTTAATTGAAGTGATAGTGGATACAACCTTGAAGATGGAAAAAACGGTCTGCCGGGACTTATCCATTTTACAACCGGATTGCATTGTGTCAGATTCCGTCTGTTTCTGGGGAAAATTGTTTGCTAGGAAGCTTAAAATACCTTTTATTTCCTCCACGACGACCTTTGCTTTCAACAAATATTCTGCTAAATTAATGAAACCAGGTTTCCGGGAAGCTCTACGCACGCTCTTTGGGTGGGCAAGGATAAACCGCAAAATGAAAGAACTTAGGGAAAATGGATATGAAGTAGAAAGCTTTGTCTCTCTTATTGGAAATGATAATGAAACTAATACCATTGTCTATACTTCTAAAGAGTTCCAACCGCTGGCAGATACATTTTCTGATAAATTTGTTTTTGTAGGCCCTTCCCTTAAAGAGGTCAAAACTGACCTTATGGATAAGAAAAGGCCACTCATCTATATATCCCTGGGCACAGTACTTACTAAGAATAAGGGATTTTACCGGAACTGCATAAAAGCTTTGGGGGATAAGCCATTTGATGTTATCATGTCTATAGGCGAAGAAACTGAGATAGAATCGCTGGGGGAAATCCCTTCGAATATTGAGGTTAAAAACTGGGTTAACCAGATTGAAATACTCCAGAGAGCTAATGTCTTTATATCCCATTGCGGAATGAATAGTGTTAATGAGAGCCTGTACTTCGGTGTTCCCCTAGTGACATTTCCTCAACACAGTGAGCAAGGATTGGTGGCTAAAAGAGTAGTTGACTTAGGTGCTGGCATTCCGCTAAGGAAGAATGACCCGGATATGATTAATAAGGCTATCCAGGAACTACTGACCAATGGATCTTATAAAGAAAGAGCCAGAAAAATTGGAGAAGGATTCAAGGAAAGTGGAGGAGCTAAAAAGGCGGCCTGTTTTATCCTTGAAGTGATAGATAAGGAGAAAAAAATTTTTTAACCGAATTGATAGTGACTTAGATTATCAGGAGATGATCTGGAAAATCATCTCCTTTTAATTGCGAAATCAAATCAGGAATATATAGAAGATCGATTGACTTTTAATCAATTTCCCTTTAAGAAGAGGGGGTAATTTTTTATATTCTCGATAAGAGTAGATTCCAAGATACAATATAGCAAAGCAAGTGCAAGATATAGCCAATATAAAGCTAAATGATTTATTAATAATACCGGCTAGAATAAAGATAAGACTGCTTAAAATAAAAACAAAACCTTTTGTTCTTAGGTCAAGTTGATAAAAATTAGGAAAGGAGAGTTATTTTAATGGAAGAGATTGAAATTGTAAAAGGTTACCTTCCTGGCTCAATTGGTAGAGTAGTTGAACTTCATGGAGTATATTATCATTTTCACTGGGATTTTACCCTTTTCTTTGAAGCGAAGATTGCTACTGAGTTATCAGAATTTCTTAAGAGATATAATAAACAGCGAGATGGTTTCTGGACAGTATTATATAAAAAAAATATTGAAGGTTCTATTACTATTGATGGGCAAAATGCTGAGCAGGAAGGAGCACACTTACGGTGGTTTATTATCTCTGATATTTTGAGAGGTAAAGGCCTAGGAAATAAATTAATTCAGGAGGCCATAGATTTTTGTAAAGATAAGAAGTATAAAAAAATTTATCTCTGGACCTTTAAAGGTTTAGATGCAGCAAGGCATCTGTATGAAAAAAATGGCTTCCAGCTCGTGGAGCAAAGTGTAGGTAAGCAATGGGGTACGGAGGTAACCGAACAAAGATTTGAATTGTGGTTATAAGTGGATAGCTGGAGACTGGGATAGCAGAGAGGGAGTTATTATCCATTAAAATCGGAAAAAAATAGAATCTTTTAAAGAAAGAGATTATACCAGAAAATCTTTAAACCTTAAAAATATACCGAGAGAATAATTCCTTTAAAAGGAATTATTTTGTATAATTTTTGTAGATATTCTTGACTAATTTTGTTATAATTTAAAAAATTATTATTATGAAATTAAGATAGGTAAATATACACTTTTAATCTACCAGGAGGGGAAATAGATTATGTTAATAAACACAGTTTTAGATGCCATTGGAAAGGTGCCCTTAATTCAACTAAAGAGAATGTCCTCGGGAAATGTATTTGTAAAAGCAGAGCATTTAAATCCCGGAGGAAGCATCAAAGATAGGGTAGCAAAATATATTATTGAAAAAGCGGAAAAAGAAGGAAAACTAAAACCTGGAATGACTATTATTGAGGCTACCTCCGGAAATACTGGTATCGGAGTAACTTTAGTGGGAGTGCTGAAAGGTTATAAAGTGATCTGTATAATGCCTGAAAATATGAGTGAGGAACGCAAGAAGATCATTCAGGCCTTTGGAGGAGAAATCATTTTTACTTCTGCCCAGGGGAGTTTAGCTGAAAGCGTAAGGAAGTTGAAAGAGATAACCAGTAGTGAAGCGGGAAAATATTTTATTATTAATCAATTTTTCAATCCAGATAATCCTGAAACTCATTATCGGGGGACCGCTCCCGAAATTTGGCAGGATATGAAGGAAAAGGTAGATGTCTTTGTGGCGGGGGTAGGAAGTGGGGGCACTCTCCAGGGAATGGGAAAATTTTTAAAAGAAAAAAATCCGAAGGTTAAGCTGGTTGCCGTAGAACCCAAAAATTCATCAGCACTACTCCATCGAGAACCAGGTCTTCATCAAATTCAGGGAATAGGGGATGGTTTTATACCAGATGTCTTAGATGTCAATCTGGTGGATATGGTTTTTACAGTAAGTGATGAAGATGCCATTGAGACGACCAGAAGACTTGCTAAAGAAGAAGGATTATTGGTGGGCACCTCATCGGGGGCAAATGTGTTTGCCGCCCTGCATATGGATAATGGTAGAAATAGAGTAGTTACTGTATTACCTGACCGAGCAGAGAGATATTTCAGTACCGCTCTTCTGTAAAGAATAGGTTCTTTATATTTTTTTGGATCCTTTAATCTTTACCATCTATTAGTTTATATTCCGAAAAGTTTGAACAAGAAGGAGTTTCCCGACATTTCTTTTGAAGAAAAATACCTATCTTTACCATTAATCCTCCAAGATGATTTAAGATAAAATAGAGATGAGAAGAGGAGGTTTTATTTTTCGGTCGCATCTTTCTTATCAATCTTTCCAGATCTGCTTCTTTAAGTATTTCCTTGTGTTTATATTGAGCATACTCATAAAAAAATACCCAGTTTTCCATTCTTTTGCCTCCAGTAAGAAATATTTGACAAAGAGTATAACCAGTATTTATAATTATGATGGTTATACTATAACACAAAAAATATAACCTGTCAATACCTTTTTGCTGGTTATAATTAGAGAGAGTAAATTAAATGAAGAAAGAGAAGAAAGAAGAAGTTTGCTGGAAAGTAAGCGGAAATCTTTGTATAGATTTTATAAACACTTTAGAATGGAGAAGGGATAAGCTAAAAAAGATAGAAGGGCTTCCTGATTTTTCTGCTGTGATTCAATGGAGTAAATATTGCAAGATAATAGATAATAATCATGCGCAAAGTATCATTAAAAAAGCTTTACTGGAACCACTACTGGCAAAAAAGGCTTATCATAAAGCCATTGGATTAAGAGAGCTACTATATAATATTTTCTCCTCTATGGCCAGAACAGGAAAAGTCTCCCCTTCAGATCTGGCCCTTTTTAATCAGTTTTTATCTGATTCTTTAGGTAAATTATGGAGTGTAATTCCTTATGAGAGAGGGTTTGTTTGGTCTTTTAATTTAGAGAAAGATTCCCTGGATTTCTTCCTTGGTCCAATATTGAAATCCGCTGCCGATCTCCTGGTTTCTCCTGAATTAAATCGGGTGAAACAATGTGCTAATAATAATTGTGGCTGGTTATTTATAGATAAGAGCCGTAATAGGAGCAGGCGATGGTGTAGTATGAAAAGTTGTGGCAATCGAGCAAAAGCGCATCGACATTATTTAAGTAGAAAAAGTAGAAAAGATTAAAAATGCTCACCGAGATTAATTAATTTAAAAAATAAAAATCTATAACTGTAGGACCCAGAGCAGAGTGAAATTTTTAAAAAAGGTGAATATGATAATAATTTTAAGGAAAAGAAAATAGAAAAGGAAGGATTAAATGATAAAAAAGAGAACTATCCACTGGTACTTTCCTTGTTTGGTAGTAATCATTAAAGTATTCTTCTTAAGCTATGTATTTTCTTCCCCCTCGTTTGCTTTAACCAAGTCCATTCCATTTTATACTTATCAAATTATCCACGAATACCCTCATGACAAAGATGCTTTTACGGAAGGTCTGGTCTTAGAGGATGGAGTATTATACGAAGGAACGGGTCTTTATGGTCATTCTACTTTACGCAAAGTAGAATTAGACACCGGTAAAATTTTACAGATTCATCACTTGCCCAGTAAATATTTTGGTGAAGGAATAACTATTTACCAGGACAAGATTATTCAGTTAACCTGGAAATCTTATCTTGGTTTTGTTTATGATAAATTTAGCTTTAATTTGATAAAAGAATTTAATTATTATCCCTATGAAGGATGGGGCATTACCTATGATGGTAGATATTTAATTATGAGTGATGGTACTTCCGTATTGCATTTTTTCGATCCCGAGACTTTTCAGGAAGTAAAGAAGTTAGAAGTATCAGCTAATGATTTTAAAATAAGCAAGATTAATGAGCTAGAATATATCCATGGGGAAATCTATGCCAACATCTGGCTAACTGATTATATTGCTCGGATCAATCCCTTGACCGGGCTAGTAGTGGGATGGATAGACCTAAAGGATATTCTTGAAAGAAAGCAGACCAAAACCACCGAGGATGTTTTAAACGGCATTGCCTATGATGAAGAAAATGGCGAGCTATTGGTTACCGGAAAGTTCTGGCCTAAGTTGTTTGGAATTAAGATAGAAAGTAAGGAAGGGAAATCACCTTAAGGAGGGAGCTATTATTTCTCTGCATAATTTTAATATCTTAAGCTGATTTTAGTTTAGAAATCTTCTTTTTGCAGGCTCAGAATTAATCAAGATTTAATTTTTAAGATTGGATAAAATTAATTGATAAATAGAATCTCTCTTTCCAGAGTTAGCAGTAATATTCTTGTATTTTAATTTAGATTAAAGTAAACTATTTATGAAGCCTTCTGGTGATTTCTTATTAAAGAGAGGCGGAATTATTCCTTATTTCTTAATTATTTTTATCATTTTTTATAAGAAATTAATATCAATCCATAAGCGTAATTTAATTATCTTTTAAAGATAAAAGGTAATTTTATAGAAGATAACCATATTAAGAAAAATAAAGAAGATCTTATCCTGAATAAAGTAGAAAGAATATAATACTGCTCTTGGTTAAACTGACCAGATGGCTTTAAAAGAATTAATAAATTATAAGTTTAATATAGGTGAAATATATGAAGAGGTAAGAAAAGATGAAGGAATCTTGGCAAGATGAGTTAGAAAAGTTATCTAAAAGAGTCAAAGAATTAGAAGACTCAGATTCCCAACATCGAGAATTAGAAAGATCTTTATTGGAAAAAGAACAAAAATTCCGAATTATAGTAGAAAATAGCCTGGAAGGTATTTTTATAGAGACCTTAGAGGGGAAGATACTGGAGTGTAATCTGGCAGGAGCTAAGATGTATGGTTACACCCCAGAAGAAATGGTTGGATTAACTATTGCCGATTTAGTCCCCGAAGAGTTTGCGAAAGATTTACCTGAGGTAGTTACCGAGCATGAAACTACCCGAGGAGTTTTTGTATCTCGCATAAGTAAAAAAAAGAATGGTGAGGTCTTTCCTACCCAGATTGCTACTAAAATTATTCATATCGAGGGTAAACCCAGGCTTTTAGCCTATGTCCGTGATATTTCTCAGCAAAAGGAAATAGAAAAAAAATTAAAAGAGGCGAGAAAAGTATTTGCCAGCCTTTTTAATAGCAGTCCCTTAGCCCTGGTTTATATAGATAAAAATTGTCAAATCTTAAACATTAATCCCAGTTTTACCCGGCTGTTTGGTTACCACTTAACGGAAGTTAAGGGTAAGAATATTTGTAAGGGATTAATTCATCCTCCAGATAAGATTGAAGAGGGAGTAGTGGTAATCAAAAAATCCTTGAAGGGCTCTTACTATACCGAAACGGTAAGGAAGAAGAAAGATGGCACCCTCTTCCCGGTGGCTATTTCCAGTGCGAGGGTGGTAATTGATGGTAAAGTTCAAGGGGTAATAATAACCTTTCAGGATATTACTGAACGGAAAAGATTAGAGGAAAGGTTAGAAAAGCTTGCCCACTTTGATGTCTTTACTGGTTGTTATAATAAGGAGTATGGCTTAAGTCTGTTTGAACGGCAGATTAAGATATCTCGACGGAATGCAACTCCTCTTCTTCTATGCTATGTGGATATAGATAATGTCAAATATATTAATGATAATTTTGGTCATCGAGAAGGAGATGTAGTCCTGAAAAAAGTTGTCCAATTATTTAAATCTATCCTGAGAGAAGTGGACATCATCTGTCGACTGGGAGGAGATGAGTTTTTGTTGGTCTTTCCAGATAGTTCACTAAAAGATGCTCCCAGAATTCGAGAGAGGTTGTTAAAAAATTTAGAGAAGCTGAATAATAAACTGGCTAAATCCTATAAGATTAGTTTTAGTATTGGCTTTTCAGGTTACGACCCAGCTAATCCTTTATCTATGGATGAACTCATTCAATTAGCTGACCAGAAAATGTATGAAGATAAAAAAAATAGAAAGAAGAAATAGCCAAAATAGATTAGAGACTTAAGGTGATAAAAGAAGACTCCTTTTCTTAAAAGAAATATAACTTTAGTCTAAGCAGACTGAATAGAAAAGCTGATTTTGATAAACATAAAAATAAAGGGAAATTGAAGAATGAAGATATTGGCAGTAGATTACGATGGAGTGATTGGTGATAGTGCTTTGAAATCCTTATTCATTAGCCATAATGCTTATTGTCGGTATTTTGGTTCAAGAGTAAAAAGCAATTTTGGAGGAAAATTGTTTACTTTTGATAATTGGGAAGAGATGAAAAGAAAATATAAAAGAGAAATGGATTATTACCGACAATTAAGGTCATATGTTGAATTCTCCAGTGATTTTTTCGTTATCATCAAAATAATTGAAGAGCAGATTCAGATAAATAACCAGCAAGAATTTATAGATTATCGTAATCAACTTAAATTTGATTACCAATTCTTCCAGGCTAAATTTTTTGAAGAAAGAGATCGATGGCAGAAAAAGGATTTTGAAAAATGGTTTTCTCTCTCCCCAGTTTTTAAGCGAGTGGTTCAGGGGATTCAAAAATTTTTGCGGGAAGGACAAAAAGTAGTCATTGCCACATCCAATCGTAGAGAATCTATTTATCCAGAATTTCAACCGAAATATATAGGATTTACCATCACCCTAAAAGATATTTTTGATAAAGATTTTGGTCAACATAAATCAGAACATATGCAAGCTATCGCGAAGAGGTACGGAGCTAAATTAAATGAACTTTATTTTGTTGATGACCAGTTAAGTTATCTAATGGGAACCAATGTTCTAGGAGTAAATGTTTTTTTGGCGGGTTGGGGGTATTGTACCGAGAAACATAAGGAAGAAGCTAAAAAAGAAGGAATAACGGTAATCGAGAGAGAAAAGGATTTTTATCCGGTATTAAGGAGATTTCTGGATAAAAGTTAAAAATTTTCTTAAAATGGGAAATATTAAAATAATAAGGGATTATTTTAAAGAAAAGATAACCAGAGGGAAGGAGGAAATGGAAGATGAAATATTTCACTAAATTTATTAACTTTTTTTTCTTCATACTTATCCTGATAATTTCTCCTTTAATAGTGATTTATAGTCAAGATATTTCTATAGAAGAACTTTATTTTAAAGGCGTTGATTTGCTAGAAAATAAGAAAGAATATGGGGAAGCAATGACTTATTTTCAAAAAATTATTGAGTTAGATCCTGATCATCCAGAAGCTTACTTTCAGATGGGAGAGGCATGGAGAAATTCCGGTGATTTTGAAAAGGCAATTATTAATTATAGTCAAGCTATTAAATTAAGGCCTCATTACAGTTCAGCTTATTATGGATTAGGTCTTTCCTATCTGCAAACTAAAAAAAATATTGAAGCGCTGGAGGTTTTTAAAGAGGCAATTCGCCAGGAGCCTGACTATGCCCGGGCTCACTATGGTCTGGGATTAGCTTATTATAAACTCGAAAGATATGGGGAGGCTATTTCTGCCTTTGAACAAGCTCTTATCCTGGCGCCCCAGGATGCGCAAATATATTATAATTTGGGTCTTACTTATGAGAGGATTGGTGAATATCAAAAATCGATTGATTATCTGGAAAAAGCAGTAAGTATTAAACCAGATTATGGGAAAGCATTTTACCATTTAGGCTTGAATTATCGAGAGATAGATAAATATTCAGAAGCTATTGAAAATCTGGAGAAGGCAGCTGTTTTATTAACAGATTCTGCAGATGAAATCTATTATCTTTTAGGTTTACTATACCAACAAATAGAAAAGGGAGAGGAAGCAGCTATAGAGAGTTTTAAAAAAGCTACCCTGCATAATCCCCAGCATGCCGATGCCTTTTTTTCCCTGGGTTGGTTATATAATCAAAAAGGAGAATACAATAAGACTATCGAAGCTTATCAACAGGTTGTCCAGATTGATCCGGAATATAATCATATCTATTATAATTTAGGCTGGGCTTATGTAGAAGTTAAAAAATATGCAGAGGCGATTGAGGCTTTTCAGAAGGCACTGGAAAAGAGTCCAGATGATGCAGATATTTATTATGGTTTAGGATGGGCTTTCAGCCAACTGGAAGATTTGGAGAATGCTACTAAATTTTTTGTTCAAGCTATTCGTCTTCAACCAGATTATATTTATGCCCACTATGGTCTGGGAATGATTTATCTCGCTCAGGGAGAGAGGGCTTTGGCTTTAGAAGAATATAAGGTGCTTAAGAATCTAGACCAGAAGATAGCTGATCAGCTCTTTGAGTTGATTTATAAGTAATACTAATCAATAAGCGCGACACACTTGCCAGAGTATTGGCTAATCTTTATCTATCTCTCCAACCATTAGAGCGAAAATACGAGATAAGTCTTTTTTACAGAGGATTTTTTAACTACTATAAAGTATGAATTTTTATCTTCTATCTTTCGAACTTTTGTGCACAAGATTAAAGTATGTACTCTCTCAGGAAAGAGTGGAGTTTAATTTTAACCAGGAAAAGATATAAACCAGGATAGAACAGATGATTTTAAAAGGGAGCTGTTTATGAATTATTATGAAGAGAAGATAAAGAAGTATATAGAAGATAATAAGATAAAAGCAGAACATTTTTCCTTTAAGACTTCCTGTCATTCGGTGGAGGAGGCAGCTAAAACCATCAATGCTTCAGCAAGCGATTTAGTAAAGAATATTTGCCTGATAGATAAAGCAGGGAATTTAATAGTGGCCATAGTAAAAGGAGAAGATAGAGTAAGTACCAAGAGAATAGGAATGATTCTTGGAATCGATCCTCCCCGGCCAGCTCAACCACAAGAGATTTTGGAAAAGACGGGTTATCTTTGTGGAGGTGTTCCTTCCTTTGGATACCAGGCTACCTTTTTTATTGATCCGAAAGTATTAGAGAAAGAAATGGTCTATTCGGGGGGAGGTTCCGACCGATCTTTAATCAAGATTTCTTCTCAGGAATTGGTAAAAGCTAACCAGGGGAAAGTGGTAAGGATAAGAAAATAAAATTCAATTATCAAGAGATATAATTTTAGATAGTTTATAATTTCAGGATGATTGGGCAATAAATAAGATTCTCATAAAGAATTCATTAGAATAAGTTTGTTAAAAAAGAAAAAAGGTAAAAAATGAAAAAAAGAAATTATTTAAATCAATGGCTCAATAAATTTAGGAAGTCAAAAAAAGAATTGATTATTGACTCCGACCAGCATAAAGAAGAGGAAGAAAAGGTAGAAATAAATAACCCCCCGCCAGAGAATTTTACTCCCCCCATCCAGGAGGAAATTCTTCCTCAAAGTCGACTGGAATTTATTGGAATATTTAAGAATTCACCCAAAGCACTGGTATATACTGATTTGGAAGGTTATATTCTAGAAGTAAATAATAAATTGGAAAAACTCCTGGAATACTCCCAAGAAGAACTGAGAGGCAAGAAGATATTCCAGTTCTTTATCGATTACCCGGGGCAATTTTTAGATGCTCTGCAAAATCACCATAATATAGAGGCTATAGTTAAGAAGAGGAATAACAAAACTATCTGTGTTTCCCTTTCCTCATCAGTTAATCAAGTAAAAGGAAAGATTATCGGCAAGATATGGTTATTGGACGATATTACCAATCGTAAAGTAAATGAAAATATTAATAATGTATTGTATAGTATTTCTAGGTTAGCCAACTCAGATATTCCTCTATATAAATTTTATACTTTAATTCGGCGAGAGATCAGTACTGTTGTGGATACTACTAATTTTTATATTACTCTCTTCAATGAGGAAGAGAATCAGCTTTATTTTTCCTTTTATGCTGATGAAACAGGTGAAAGAGACGAAGATTTTTTTATTTCCAGACCTGACCTCTCGGATAGTATCTTTGGTTATATCTTCAAAAAAGGGGAGTCTTTATTATTAAATTACCGCGACTACAAAAAGATGGTTGACCAGGGAGATTTTGTTTCTCGGGATGTTATTACCAATAAGCAAGCCTGGTTAGGTGTTCCTTTAAAAGTAGAAAATAAGAGCATTGGCTCAATGGTATTGCGAAGCTATACTAATCCTAATATTTATTCCTATAAAGATGTAAAATTAATGGAATTTGTATCTCAACAAATTGCCGCTGTAATTGTGAGAAGGCAGACGGAAGAAAAGATTAAATTTTTTAATTTATATCGGTGTTTATCCGGATTGCCTGACCGGGGTTTAGTATACGAAAAGATAAGAGAGGAGATATTCCGAGCGAAAGAGGGAAAATATAGATTTTTAACCTTATTTATGAATATAAATGGATTCAAAGAAGCTATAAATAGATTTGAAGATCAGCAGGACAATTTACTGTCTCAGGAAGTGGCCAGAAGACTTAATACACTTTTACGAAAGACTGATCACTTATGTCGTTATAGCGAGAACGATTTTATTATATTACTATCTCCCCTTAATCAATCCCGGGAAAAGACTATTGATTTAGTGCAAAAAATATGTTCTTCTCTCATTGAGCCAATTTTTATTAAGAACAATCAAATCAATTTAACAACCAATATAGGAATAGCTTTATTCCCGGAGGATGGAGAGAAGGAAGAAGTTTTACTACAAAGAGCTGAACAGGGAATGTATGGGTCTAAACAGAAGGAAAAAAACGAACAGGTGAAGTAGATAATGAAGTAAAATAGTATTTTTATTAATCAAAAGACTAAAAGAGTAAAAATTGATTATGAAAAATTTTATCAGGAGAGATTAAAATGAGACAGAAAAAGAAGATTTTGGTGATCTTTGCCGGGGGGACGATAGTGAGTAGTTTTCAGCGGAAAAATAGGATAACCAGTCCAGATAACCGAGCCTTTGCTTCGCTCCAGAGTGAGATAGAAAGGTTTTTTGAGGACAAGAGAGTGGAATTAATTTTTCAGGAACCCCTGGGTATTCCGGGCGAAGATAGCTCTAATCTGGGTCCTGAACACTGGATAAAGTTTACTTCTCTAATTATCGAAGAACTATCGCGAAAGCTTGATGGTGTGCTGATCCTTCATGGAACTGATACTATGGCCTATCTGTCTGCCTGGTTGAGTATTTGTTTTCCCCTGGTTCCTTTCCCCATAATTATCACCGGTAGCCAACTTACTTTAGATTATACTCCAGAGGATGTGATGGTGAATTTACGAGGAGCAGCTCAGGTAGTATATTCTGGTTTTTCTGGGGTCTGGATTTATTGCAACTGGAAATTGATTCCCGGAATGCGTGCCCATAAAGCTCATGCTCTCCATCCTGATGTATTTATTACTATAAATGGCACACCAGTCTATTTTAATCCTGATTGGGTGATCAAGAATAATGAGACAGATCTTTCAGGCAAGATAGAATATTCACCCCCGCAAGAATTAAATACCATCCTTAAATATAACCAGAGTAAAGTAAGGGATATCTGTAAAAAAGTAAGTTGGTTTCTATGTCTTCCGGGGATAGAGCAGGAGTTGAGTAAAGACAAGAAAATAGTATGTGTTTATGGTTTTGGGGCAGGTAATGCACCTACCCAGGTATTGGACTATTTTCGGTCTTTTTTCACCTCTGGAGAGAAACCCAGAATAATAGCCTGTAGTCAGGCAGAAGGAGATATTAAAAAGCCCAAGTATTACAAGGATGTAGGTATTGCCTGGTTAGGGGAAGACAGATTTAAGGTCTGGAGCCAGATGGATTATCCGATAGAATTCATTCATGCTTTGGCTTGTTTTTCTTTGTTAGTTTCTTATGATAGTCCGGATCGTATTTTATCTAAGTATTTAGAGAGGATCTTTTGACTTAAGAAAGCCAGAAAAAGTTAAAAGATAAGTTATTAAATTTTTAAATCTGTTCTATAAGCCCCCACCAAATTGGCGAGCTTAGAGACCTCTTCGGGATGGGCGAAGAGAGCACAGGGTAAGCCGTCAGTTTCTAATAGTTGTTTATTTTTACGTATTTCTTTAAAAAGAGGACTAGCTAACGCTTCTCGTAAGCTAGAAGAAGTAAGATTGTGCGTGGCAATATTGGATACTGGACAGGGGGTAAGATCTCCTGCCGGAGTAATGTGGGCGAAGCCTCTTCCAGCTGATATACATCCACCAAAATATTCCTCATCACCAGGAGAATGAATAATAAAGATGGGTTTAGTAGAACGATATTTGATGATTTGTCTTCTAAATTCTTTTCTTTCCTCGGAACTAAGCAGGAATGAATAATCTGATAAATTATTTTCTGCAGAAGAATTGAGGAAGTTATCTACTGTTTTCATTTTTAGTGGAGTTACAGGGAGTGTCGGGGGGATATATTCAATTAAAAAGAGTATCCGGATATTTTGTTTAATTAAGTTATCTATATTTTTAGGATCTATCCAGTAATTATAGTTTGTTCGAGTTATGGTAGAAGAAATTCCCGTGGGTACTCCTATTTTATTTAATCGGTGAATTGTTTTTAAAGCCTTTTCGTATACCCCACTTCCTCTTCTCTGCGCGGTAAATTCAGAGCTCCCTTCTATGCTAACAATTATAGCCAAATTAGTCGAATCTTTAAGAATTTGGTAATCAGTCTCCGCGAGAACGGTTCCGTTAGTAAAGATAGTAAAGGTTAGGTCCTTGAATTCTTCACAAAGATTAATTAATTTGGGGAATAAGAAAGGTTCTCCTCCGGCAATTATATACAGAAATATCCCTAATTCTCTTGCTTCTTGTAAGATTTTTTTCCATTTTTCATAATCTAATAGAGGTGAGAAAGGATTTTTAGTTTTGGGATAGGGGGCAGGTTGGATATTTCCGGCGGTATGAGCATAGCAACCTAGGCAATTAAGGTTGCAGTATGGCGTAATACTGATGATGAGGGTAGAGGGAATCTGTAAACCATTTTTTAACTCCCTTTCTCTTATTTTATGGGCGTTAAGGTAGGAATGATATAAAGGAAAATAACTTTTTAGGTAGCGAGGATGAAGAATAGCCCAGAGAATTAATTTTTTCCTGATCTGAGGATTTATCTTATCCAGAGTTTCCTTGATCATTTTCAAGTTTTCTTTATTTAGAACATTTTTAAAAGTTTTAGAATACATTTTCAGTGAACCCCTGGATAACCTCCTAAAAGATAAAAGATTTGAAATATTATAACATTTAGATTCGGTAGAATCAAATGCATCCCACTCTTACTCCAGGAAATTTTTATAAAATATTTTTTTTCGGCATAAAAGAGGATTTTCTATAATTTTATAGAATAAATAATAAAATAAAATGGTAAGAAAAAAAGCCGGAAATAAACTAAATGAAGAGACGATTTTATCAGGTAATATTAATTTAAAAATAAGTGGCATAAAGTAATAAAGATGTTTTAAAAGGTTTAATCTTAGCTCTCCTGATTAAAAAAGAGGTGGAGGTTATGCGAAAAGGTCTTTGTTTTATTTTAATGACCCTTTTACTCTTGGGCTACTTTATTTCTCTATCTTCTGCCGATGGTGGTTTATTTACTCAGCTGTATAAAGATATCATTGAACCAAATCAATTGGCTATGATGGTCTTTGATGAAATGGTAGAGAAGATAATCTTTCAGATAGATTACCAGGGAAATACTAAAGATTTTGCCTGGATTATTCCAGTGCCCGCTTATCCAAAATTATTTTATGTGGAAGATGATATATTTTTTGAGCTATATAAATTAACTAAAAGCTCCTCTGGGTTTGGTTGTGGATGGGGTATAGGTCAGACCGACTTTGATCCAAATGATGAAGGAATACATATTTGGGAGGAAAATCAAGTTGGCATTTATTATACTACTACTTTAACTGCCTCTGATCCCCATGCTTTGTTAACCTGGTTGAATGACAATAATTATGCCTTCCCGGCAGAAGGTCAGGAGATACTCGATTATTATATACAAAAAGAGTGGTTTTTTATCGCCATGAAGATTCAATTTGAAGAGGCAGAGATTAATATCGATGATTATTCGGGGGCTATTCAGCCCATCGGGGTAATGTTTTTTTCTGAGGAAATAATTTATCCCTTAAAAATAAGTGCTTTAAGTGCTCCTTCCTGGGGAACTGAGGTATTAATCTATGTTTTTTCTGAGGGAAGGGTGACTTTTAGCGGAGCACAGGAAGAGTATTCTGCCACAATTACTCCTGCTCAATTGAAGGAATATCCTATTTTGCAGAATTTAATAGATGAAACCTTTACTTTAACTAAGCTTAGAAAAAATTTCAGCTCTGAAGAGATGGCGGAAGATTTAATTTTAAGCTTGGTACAAAGAAATATCAAAATAAGTTCAGTATTTGATCTTAATTCGCCCTTGAGTCAGGTAATTTTGTTTATAAGTGTTTTTATATTCTTTTTAAAGAAAAGTAGAAGAAGTTAAAAAATTTTTACTGGAATTTGGTGATTTTTACAATAAAAGGCAAGCGAAGGGATTAAAGAGGGGAGGTGAAAAAAGAAATGGCTGAGAAATACCGGTATATAGACCTTACGAAAAATGCCCCTTCACCAGAGTACTATTTCTATTTGAATAATGGAAAAAGGTTAAAGAATATCGCTGAATTAATGGAAAGTTTAAAAGAAATGGGTCAGGATTTATTTTCTTACCACGTTAATGAGCGAAATAATGACTTTGCTAACTGGATTGGTGATATATTTGGAGAGAAGGAGTTAGCTCGTCGAATACGCCTTACTCGCTATCCGAGTAGTATGTTGAAATCAATAGAGAAGTATATCCAGAGATAAAAGGGCTAAATATAATATTCTCTGGTTAAAATTTAAAATAGTGTAGAAGCAAACACATTTTCTATTCCCATAAGGAAAAAATATTTTTTTATTCTATTTTTGGCTTCAGGATAAGGATGCCCAAAGGGGGAAGGGTCAGGGTAAGAGAGTAATCTTTTTTATGGAAGGGTATCTTTTTTGCTTTGATCTGACCTAAATTTCCCTGTCCACTCCCCCCATACTCTTTACCGTCACTATTTAATAATTCTTTCCAGAGGCCTGGAACAGGAACCCCAATTCTGTAATTATATCTAGGAATAGGAGTAAAATTGCCTACTACCAGGAGTAAGTCTTTTTTGTTTCTTCCTTTTCTAAGGAAACTTATTACACTATTTTCCCAGTCATCCGGATTTATCCATTCAAAGCCTGCGGGCTCGAAATCCAGCTCAAAAAGGGCAGGTTCATTTTTATAAAGATTGTTCAAATCACCTACCCACTTTTTTAAACCTTGAGGTAAAGGATCATGTAAGGTTTGCCATTCAAGACTTTCTTCGTGATTCCATTCTTTCCTTTGTCCGAACTCATTTCCCATAAATAAGAGTTTCTTCCCTGGATGAGTATACATATAGCCAAAGAGAAGACGAAGGTTAGAGAATTTTTCCCATTCATTGCCTGGCATTTTACCAAAAAGCGAGCCTTTTCCATAAACCACTTCATCATGAGAGAGGGGTAATAAAAAATTTTCTGAGAAGGCATACCAGATACTGAAGGTTAATTGATGATGATGATATTTTCTGAATAGAGGATCTCTGGAAAAATAATTTAGGGTATCATGCATCCAGCCCATATTCCATTTCATGCCAAATCCCAGACCACCCAGATAAGTTGGCCGGGAAACCTTAGGCCATGCTGTTGATTCTTCAGCAATAGTTTGCACCGAGGGATATTGTTCATACACTATTTCATTAAGCTTTTTCAAAAAATCAATAGCCTCCAGGTTTTCTCTACCTCCATATTTATTAGGAATCCATTCTCCTTCTTTTCTTGCATAATCCAGGTATAACATAGAAGCTACCGCATCAACCCTTAGACCATCGATATGATATTTTTCTAACCAGAAGAGGGCAGAACTTAAGAGAAAGGATCTTACTTCATTTCTTCCCAGGTTAAAGATACGACTTTTCCATTCTGGGTGGATACCTTTTCTGGGGTCAGCATGTTCATAAAGGTAAGAACCATCAAAGTAGGCTAATCCATATTCATCAGCGGGGAAGTGTGAGGGTACCCAATCTAGAATAACCCCAATTCCATTCTGATGAAGGCATTCTATGAGATTCATAAATTCCTCCGGAGTTCCATATCTGCTGGTAGGAGCAAAATAACCAAGGGTTTGATAACCCCAGGAACCATAGAAAGGATGTTCCATTATAGGTAAGAACTCCACATGGGTAAACCCCATCTCTTTAATATATTCTATAAGGCAATCAGCCATTTCCGTATAGGTGAGAAATCTGCTATTCTCCTGATCCATTCTTTTAAAAGAACCAACATGAACTTCATAGATGGAAATAGGTGATAGCAGGGAATTCATCTTCTCACGATTAGCCATCCATTCCTGGTCCTCCCATTTATAATCTAAATCCCAGACCAGGGAAGCCTTTTGTGGTGAAATTTCCCAGTAGAAGGCAAAGGGATCACCTTTATCTACTGTATAATTATCGTACCGGGAGATAATATGATATTTATAGTAAGAACCTTTTTTTACATTGGGGATGAAACCTTCCCAGATTCCAGAGCCATCTTCTCTGGCTTTAAGAAAGTGCAGGTCGGGTTTCCAATCATTGAAATCCCCTCTTACGGAAACACTTCGGGCATTGGGAGCCCAAACTGCGAAATAGGTTCCCTTGACTCCATTTATTTCCATTAAATGAGAACCTAATTTATGGTAAAGTTTAAAGTGATTTCCTTCTTTGAATAGATATATATCATAATCAGAAAAGAGACTAATATTATATTGAACATCTGTGGTTTTTTGTTTCATATTTTTATCTTTCAGGAAAATTTAAATTCTAAAAGATTTAAATATTAATTAATCTATTTCTATCCAAAACGATAAGTTATTTTATAAAGGGCTTGAAAGTAGATAATTCCATAAATAAAGGTTGCTTTATATACCTAATCCGGGAAGAAAGAATTTTATATCCTTATCCATGATTCCAATCTTTCTCTTTCTTCCTCCAATCTTCTTTTTTCCTTCCTTTTATCGAGAAAACTAGAATATAGATGGAGAAGGGGTCTATCACTATCGGGAAGGACAAAGACAAAACCATCACTTTCTCTTAATTTTATTCCTTCTATTAATTCTTCTACCCGGGCTACCTCGGAAAGTTTCCTTAAGATTTCTCCTTTTAATTCCCAGGGACACTGTATTTCGGTATGGAGTGGATCCCTTTCCGGTGTTCCCTTTTTAAATTCAGCAAGATTCACTTCTAACCTGGAAAGAAGTTCAATTAATTTTCCGACTGTAAATATTCCATCGAAGAAAGGTAAAAAGGAGGGGAAGATAAATCCTCCTAGATTATCTACCGTCAGACTGGTTTTAGCAGCTTCTTTGATTAAATTATTGGTTCGAGTAGAGGACCAGTTTATTTCAGCTGGCAATTCTTTTAAGAATTGTTCCAGTTTAAAAGAGGAGTTTACTGGAATGGTAAGAGAAATTTTTTCTTGAGTAAATTTTAAAAGTTTACTAAAAATAGCTACTAATCTGGTATTGGAGAATACCTCCCCGCTTTGGTCAACAACAAAGACCTTCTCACCACCAGCATCCAGAAGTATCCCCAGAGCAGCCTGGAGAGATTTAACCAGAGTGGATATATTTTGTAAAGCTCTTTGAAATTCTACCAGAGATCTAACCGACCTCTTTCCATCCATATAGGCATTTAACGAAATAATTTCCAATCCGAAGTCTCCTACTATTACCGGGAAGAATAAAACAGAAGGTCCAAAAGAATAATCTATTACAAATTTCCAATTAGAATTTTTAATTGTTTTAATATCGATATTTTTTAAATAAAAGTCTCTATATGCTTCTACTACTCGCGGAGGAATTTCCAGTTTTCCTATTTCTTCAATGTCTGCTCTATAAAACTCTTCTCGGTAGAAAATTCTTTCTATCCCTTGCTGAATACCGGGAGAAAGATCAAATCCAGATTTATCAAAAAATTTAATATCTATAGTGTAGGGATCAAAGGGTGATCTCATAACATAAATCCCCCCGTTTCCACTCAGGGATCTTATGGCGAATCTTATCAGGGGTAGAGGAGAGGCTCTTAAATCAAATACATCAACTCCACTCCCCATAAAGCCAGCTATCATTGCCCTTTTTAACATTCTTGATGATTCATGGGCATCTCTCCCGGTAAAAACGCGTGACCCTTTGCCCAGATATGTTCCATAAGCGCAACCTAGTTTGGTGGCAAATTCGGGAGTAATTTCTATGTTATTTGCTCCGACGATGCCATAGGAACCAAAGAGAACTCCTCCCCATGTTTTTCCCCAGACAAAGCTACTGGAAACAATAGCTCCTTCCTGGACTTTTTTGTTTGGCCAGATAGAAACTCCTCGCTTTAATTTTACATTCTTACCAATTTCACAATTATCAGAAATAACATTTTCTCCTTCTAAAAGAGAATTATCCTTCAGTTTTACTTCTTTACAGATTATGGAATGATTGATTTTTACCTCTTTTTCTATAAGGCTATTCTCCCATAATATTGAATCTTTAATCTCGGAATAATCATCAATAATGACTCCGTCTCCAATAATGGAGTTAATTATTTTACTTTCGCCAATTTTTACCTTATTACCTACCAGGACAGTACCTTTTAAATTATCAATATTCTTTATACTGGATTCTTCACCAATCCAGATTTGATTTCCCCCTTCTTCGATTTTTTTGCCTTCTATTTCTATTTCGACTACCCCATTGAGAATATCATTATGCACCTCTCGGTAATCTTTTAAATTACCTATATCTCTCCAGTAACCTTTGGCTATATATCCATAGAGAGGAAGTTTTTTGGACAGGAGAAGAGGAAAAAGATTTTTGGAAAAATCAAATTCTTTAAAAGCAGGAATAAATTCGAAAATATCAGGTTCAAGAATATACACTCCAGTGTTTATGGTATCGGAAAATACCTCACCCCAGGAAGGTTTTTCTAAAAATCTAGTAATTTTCCCTTCTGGGTTAGTTAGCACAATCCCAAAGGGTAAAGGATTTTTCACTCTGGTTAAAATTATAGTGGAAAGTGATTTTTTCTCCTGGTGAAATGATATAGCTTCGGATAGATCAAAATCAGTTAAAATATCACCGGATATTACTAGAAACATATCTTTGAGCTTATCTTTAGCCAGGGTAATTGCACCAGCGGTACCAAGATTTTCAGAAGAGATAAAATACTCTATCTTAACTCCAAAATCTTTCCCCTCTTTAAAATATTCCTTAATGATCTCAGGTTGATGATATAGAATGACTTGTAAATCATCAAAGTTATGTTTTTTTAAAAGCTTAAGAATATAAGTCATTATTGGTTGGTTGGCTACGGGGACCATTGGCTTAGGTATATTAATCGTCAGGGGTCTTAATCTTGTTCCGAAACCGCCGGCCATGATTACGGCTTTCATCTTATTTCTCCTTAATCTGGTTATATAATCTTATATATTCCTGAGAAGAGGAAGCCCAGGAATAATCGCATTTTATTCCGAATTTCTGTATTTGCTGATATATTGGTTGGTGAGCAAAGATTTTAAGCGCCCTCTTTATCACCTCTAAAAGCTCAAAGGAGTTATAATTATCAAAGGAGAGGCCATTTCCACAATTGGTCTTTTCATGATAATCCTGAATAGTATCCCTTAGTCCACCTGTTCTCCTGACTATGGGTATGGAACCATATCTCAGGGCAATGAGCTGAGTTAGACCGCATGGTTCAAATTTTGAGGGGATAATAAAGAAATCACTCGCTGCGTATATCTGGTGAGAAAGTTCTTCATCAAATTTTATTACGGGAATAAATTTATCCTGGTAAATTTTGGCATAATCTTTTAATCTATTTTCATATTCCGACTCCCCTGTACCCAGGATAATAAAATTTAAGGGAAGATTCATTAATTCTGGAAAAATATCCAGCAGGAGATCGAAACCTTTTTGAGAAGTAATCCTGGAGACCATTGCAAATAAAGGTTTTTTCCAATCGAAAGATATGCCCAATTTTTGGAAAAGAAATTTTTGGTTTTCTCTTTTTTTATTAATATTTTTTAAAGAAAAGGGGAAGGGAATATATGGATCAGTCTCCGGGTTCCAGTAAGAATAATCGATCCCATTTATTATTCCGGTAAGATAATCCCTTCTTTTTAATAATAGATCATGTAAACCAAAACCAAATTCTGTGGTTTGAATCTCCTTGCTATAACTGGAGGAGACTGTACTAAGGAAATCTGAAAATATAATGCCCCCTTTTAGAAAATTTACCTTTCCATAAAATTCAAGACCCTCAATATGGAACAAACTTTCTGGTAAGTCAATCTCTTTTAGAACTTCCCGGGGGAAGATTCCCTGGTAGGAAAGATTATGGATGGTTAATAAGACTTTTTCTCTTCTTTCCGGAAAGAAGAGTGTTTTATATACTGGGATAAGAGAGGCTTGCCAGTCGTGAGCGTGGATAATATCAACACCTCCAGAATCGATGATAAATTTAAGTGAAGCGAGGCAGAAGAAGGCATATCTGAGATAATTGTCTAGGAAATCCACACCTTTTTGGTTGTAGAGTTCATCTCGGAAAAATAATTCATCATTTTCTACAAAATAGGTTTCGAATTCAGCACCATCATTATTTTTATAAATAGAATATACAAATTTCTTATCTCCCAGAGTAAGGGTACTGGAGGATATCTTCAGTAAAGGAATTTTTTTATCTTTGATAATCTTATAAAGAGGAAGAAGGGAAGATACTTCCACTCCCAATTTTTTAAGGTATTTGGGAAGAGTGCCCGCCACATCAGCCAGGCCACCAGTCTTGGCATAAGGAATAGCTTCTGAGGTAACAAAGGTTATCTTCATAGTTCAACCTCTCTTAGATAGGTAGCAGCATCTTCTGGATTAGTCGGGGTTATATAAAAGCCGGTCCCCCACTCGAAACCAGCTACTTTAGTTAATCTGGGAGTAATCTCTATATGGAAATGATAATAAGGAAGATTTAATTCATCCAGTGGTGCAGTATGAATCATAAGATTAAAGGGAGGATCATTCAAGGCCTTGGTGAGTCTTTGGAGGGTCCTTTTTAATATTAAAGCTAAGCTGGAGAGCCCTATTTTGGTAATCTGGGTATAGTCAGAAGCATGCTCTTTAGGAAGAACCCATAACTCAAAGGGAAATCTGGGGGCAAAAGGAACAAAGGAAACAAATTCTCCATTTTCTTCCACAATCCTAGCCCTATCACAAATTTCTTGTTTAATGATATCGCAAAATAAACACCTATCTTTATATTCGAAATATTGTTTTGAGCCTCTCAATTCCTCTGCCACCCTTATCGGGATAATTGGGAGAGCTATTATCTGGGTATGGGGGTGTTCAAGTGATGCCCCCGCTTGGGATCCTTTATTTTTAAATATAAGTATATATTTAAATCTTTTGTCTTTTCTGAGATCTATCATTCTATCTCTCCAGCACCATAAAATTTCTTCTATTCCTTTCTCAGGCATATTATAGATTTCTTCATAATGATTTGGTGTTTCGATCACTACTTCATGGGCTCCCACTCCATTCATCATATCATATAATCCTATACCCCTTTTATCTAATTCTCCTTCTATTCTCAGGGCAGGAAATTTATTAGGAACCACTCTTATCCACCATCCCGGTTCATCTTTTTTAGTCTCTGGTTTTCTATAACTCATAATCTCAGATGGAGTCATCTTCTCGTTCCCGGCCTCAAAGGGGCATTTAGACAGGTCTGCGGTCGGTTTTTCTTTTTCTATTTGGTAATCTGTAGGTCTTAAAGCCCTTTCGGTAGAGATGATTACCCATCTTCCAATGATGGGATCTTTTCTTAATTCAGGCATGATTAACCCCCTTTAATTAATTTTCTTATCAAGCTATCCAGTTTTTACTCAAATATTCTTCGTCAGGTAAAGTAAATCCACACATACCTCGTCCTGGTATTTTAGATATAGGTTTTTCCATAAAGATGTATAAGATATTAAAAAATATTTTTTCTCCCTTTTTAAATCCAGCCCTTAAAAAAGGTATTCCCATTTCCAGAACCTCCAAAAATTTCCAATCCACCGGGAAGTCCAGAGGTTCTTCTAATTTAAATTCTCGGTCTTGACAGGAAAATAAGAGAGAAAAATTACTGTCCTTATTTTTTAGATTTATTTTTATTTTAAAATTTTTAAAAATTTCTGCAGTTTTAGCAAATTTAATAAGGAAAAAAATCTTTTCTAGATCAAAACCAAATTTGATAAAATCGATAATCGGTTCGTGTATGACCATCATTCCATTTCCTGCTTCTCCCTTCAAATTTCCCGCGCTGTGCCATTCAAAGTAGTTAGTACATTTCCCATCAATTATTGGCTGAATGATCCATTTAGGTTCAAGAGTAATAATGGTCTCTTCTTCCTTTTTGATTATTGATTCTAAAAGGTAAGCAGGTACTTCTTTATTAAGAAGGGAGTATATGCTCATTAAATGAGTACGATAGATGAAATCAAACTCTATATTGGTAGTGGTTAAAGGCTTGGTTCCATACCACCAGTTCCAGTCTGAACCTTCAGCCGCAAACATTATCTTTTTCACCTTTCTTTTTTCTTCTGCACTAAAATTTTCAAAGTCATTTCTAACTTTTCTCAGGTAATCCCAGGATAGGTTATCTTCTTCTTCACCGATCCAGACTTTAAAGTCTCCATTTATCCAGGAACCGGTGGAAATGGTATCCAATCTTTCGGCCGGAAGGTTATTAATGGCTTCCTTAATAGTGGTCAGGAAAATATTCTTTTCCTCTGTCAGTGAGTGGTAAAGTTCTCTTAAGAAAGATATACCCCATTCTGGATAGAATTCCCAGGGATTCTCCCCATCCAGAATAATAGGAAGAATACCCGGAGAATCAAGAGAATCCTGGATATATTTTATTTTAGCGATTAGATCTTTTATCGCGGCAGAAGTCTTCATTTTTCCGTAATTAAAACCGATTAAGTCTGAAATAGTTTTGTCCCGGAAGATTATAACTATCCTTTTACCCTGGCATTCGATGAAATACGGTTTGTATAATTCCTTTTTATGGTTGATCTTTCTACATTTATAAAGAATATCCTCATCGGTAGCGCACCATTTAAATTCATATTTAGTGAGGAAAGGTAAAATTTCCGGAGAGATTGCTCCTTCCGGAAGCCAGGAACCAAAAATTCTACTTTCCAAATATCCTTCTGTTATCTCCTTACCCCATTTAATTTGTTCATCCAGATCCTCCGGTCGGGAAAAAGGTGGTTCTGGAATTGGGGTATCTTGGCATTGCCGGGCAATATCTGTATTGATTAATAGCGGCATAATAGGGTGAGTATAGGGGGAGGTGGAAATTTCAATCCTTCCTTCCTGGTAAAGTTCAGAGTATAAGGGCAGAATTTTCTTTATAATATCTTTCATCTTCTGGAGTACCAGTAATTTTTCCTGTTCAGAATAATTTTTACCTTTTTCTTCTATTCTTTTTAACTCCTCATCTTCATCCAGGGCATATTTAGAAATCCAGGAGAGATTGAAAAGAGTTTGCAAGTCCAGAAAATCTTGTTCTGAGAAAGAGTTTAAAACTTTAGCATCCTCAAATCTATTAAATTTATAACCTCTTTTCATAAGTAAATCTGCATATCTTGGTTTTTTATTTACCACTTTTTCCCAATTAACTCTGAAAAATCTTTCCAGAAGAGCAAATTTTTCTTCCTTGGTAAGTAAATCTGGTTTTTTTAGGGAAAGATCAAGATAGGCATCTTTAACTTCATTTTTTATATAATCTAAAGTTTGCTCAATCAGGGAGGGAGTAAAGTTAAAGGTTACTTTTACCTTTTCATTTTCTTCTACAAGTTTTGCCATGGTATAATAGTTTTTGGTTAGATGAAGCCTCACCCAGGGGAGTAAATATTTATTAAGGGAAAAATCTTTGTAGATGGGTTGGTGAAAATGCCATAGGAAGGTTACAAAAAGCTTATTCATTATTCTGTTTTGACCTCAATCTTCTTTCCTTTATAGTAAAATAGTTTATTGGTAATAACTACATTCTTTAAAAAGGAAGATTTTCCATCGACTAATTTCTTAAAAAAGAATGCCATACATTTTTATTATACACAGCTTAAAAGGATTAGGCAATGAAATATTTAGATCTATCTAATTATTTTATCTGAGAGAATTTATTCCATATTTAAGTCAGGGTATATATTCTATGTTAAGTCAAATGATTTAACACCTCTTTATGGTAATGGGAGTCATTTATTCATATTGACTATTGCATTATAAAGTATTCAATGATATTCTTTAAAAGTAAATTTTTGCAATTTTGCAAAAAAAACAAGTAATAATTAAATAAAAATTAATGGAAAGTTGTCAAAGGCAAACTATCCGAAAGGATAGGGCGCAAAGTCATGGGTCTAAGACTTTTATAGTTATGATTGCCAGACTGCCGATTTTTTTGTCTTGTAGTAGCCTGGCACTGAAGGTTTTCATTTTTTCACCAATTCTCTTATAAAATATAAAATATGAGTATATAGAAGGAATTTAGGTGGGAGAAAGGTTAGGGGAGTAACTACTCCAAAATTGGTAGAAACCAATGAACCGTAAAGGTAGTAAAAAGAAGACTAAGCCAGGTAGTAGTGAGCAATATAACCAGGAATTACTACAAAAGGTTAAAGAATTAAAGGATTTAATTAAGAATATAAGAAGGCAAAATAATAAGATACGACCTGATGCTGAAAAGCCTATCCAGTATTCCCAACCTCCTGAAAATCTTACCACTATCACTTTTCCTGCTTCTAAGGTTGAAGAATCTGAATTTTCCTATTCCGCAAATCATCCTTTTAAGATTGGTCTGAGGGGCTTGCTAGATAATAAATTTGGGGACATAATTTTAACCATTTCTCATCCTTTTATTATTACTGATGACTCAGGAAGGATTATCTTTTGGAATAAAGGAGCAGAAAAAATGTATGGCTTTTCTTCGAAAGAAGTGGTGAGCCATTTTTTGGAAAAAGTGATTATTGCAGAGTCAGATCAATATATTCTAAGAAAGAGACTGAATGATTTTGGAAAAAAAAATAGAAATGGCGAACTATATAAGATTTATGAATTGATGAGTCAAAAAAGTAATGGCTCTCTATTCCCCATAGAGTTGTCTCTTTCTAGTATACAAAGTGAGAATAATAATTATTTTCTGATTTTGGTTAGAGATATCAGTGGTAAGAGTAGATTAAAACATATCATAGATAATGTGGTGGACATTCTAATCAGATTAATTGAGTTACGAGATCCCTATACCGCTGGCCATCAGAAGAAGGTAACCAAACTGGCTATGGCTATAGCCCGGGGAAAAAATTTATCTCCACGAAAAATTGAAGCTCTGAGAATTGCATCCCTGCTTCATGATGTGGGAAAAATCAACATACCTATGGAAATATTAAATAAACCAGTGAAATTATCTACTTCCGAATTTGATTTAATTAAAAATCATTCTTATGCCGGTTATCAAATCTTAAAAGAGGTAGGATTTCCTCGGCGGGTAAGAGAAATTGTCTTCCAGCATCATGAAAGGTTGAATGGTTCAGGCTATCCTCGGGGTTTGCAGGGTAAGGAAATTTTATTAGAAGCAAAGATTTTGGCAGTAGCTGATGTGATGGAAGCAATGACTTCCCATCGACCTTATCGCCCTGCTTTAGAAATAAATAAAGCCCAGAAAGAAATAAGGCAACAAAGAGGTATACTCTTCGAGGCTGAGATAGTAGATATTTGTCTTAAAATCTTTCAGGAAAATAATTTTACTTTTAATTCTATTCCCACCAAAAATTCTCCCCGTTAATTAAATTTCTTTAACTCCTTTTGGAGACAATAATAATTTGTATTAATACTTAATAAAATTTTAGTTCTGGAAGGCTAGTAAATCCATCAGAATTAAAAAATAATGTGTTATAATAGATTTAGCTTATCTTAAATATTTTATCCATCAATAAAAATAATTTTTATTTTTATTGCTCTTTATTTATAGAGGAGTTAAAAGATGAGAAAAACGAAGATAGTGTGCACTATTGGACCAGCAAGTAATTCCTATGAGAAAATCAGGAGATTAATCAAAGAAGGTATGGATGTGGCTCGTCTAAATTTTTCTCACGGTAACTATCAAGAACATCTTCTAGTAATGGACCATATTCGTAAAGCTTCTGCCCTTATTGGTAAGCCAGTGGCTATACTGCAAGATTTAGAAGGCCCTAAAATCAGGATTGGAAAGATTAAAAAAGGAATCATTCTTTTAAAAGAAGATTCCCAGTTTATTCTTACCACCCGAAGAGTCCCGGGAGATGAAGCAGGGGTCTCAATTACTTTTTTAAATTTACCTCAGAGTGTAAAGAGGGGACAGCGTATTTTTTTAGCTGATGGTACTTTAGAGTTAAGAGTAAAAGATATTACCACCAATGATATTATCTGCAAGGTAATTAAGGGAGGCAAATTAAGTTCTCATAAAGGAATAAACATTCCCGATATGATTACTAATATTGCTTCTTTAACCGAGAAAGATTATCAGCATATATTATTTGGAATTAAACATAAAGTAGATTTTATTGGTCTCTCTTTTATTAGAAGCGCAGAAGAAGTAATCAGGGTAAGAGATATTTTAAAGGAAAAAGGAGTAGAAAATATTTCCTTAATTGCCAAAATTGAAAAAAGGGAAGCGGTAGAAAAACTAAAAGAAATAATCGAAGTGGTGGATGGAATAATGATTGCTCGAGGAGATCTGGGGGTAGAGATACCTTTAGAGACGGTCCCCTTGGTTCAGAAGGAGATTATCAAACAAGGTAATATATTAGGAAAACCTGTCATTACTGCTACTCAGATGTTGATGTCTATGGTTAATGAGGTTAGACCAACCCGGGCAGAAGTAAACGATGTAGCTAATGCTATTCTGGATGGAACAGATGCGGTGATGCTCTCTGAAGAGACTGCCATAGGAAATTATCCCTTAGAAGCGTTAATTACCATGAAAAAGATTAGCCAACGAACGGAGAAGGCAATAAATCATGGGAATATTTTAAGGGAAAGATCTCTTTCGGTAAAACCTAACAGTCCTGATGCGATCAGTTATGCGACCTGTCAAATTGCACTTAATTTAAAAATAAAGGCTATTATTACTTATACTTTTTCCGGAAGTACTGCCCGTTTAGTCTCTCGATATCGTCCACCAGTGCCCATTATTGCCGCTAGCACAAATGATGATACAGTGAGAAAACTAGCCCTCAGCTGGGGAGTATATCCCTGTAAATCTGATGAACTAGAAGATACTGACGATATGATCGAAAAATCCAAACTAATTGCTTTAAAAACAGGATTAGCCAGAAAAGGGGACAAGATAATTATTACCGCGGGAATTCCCTTTAAGATACCGGGAACTACTAATTTATTGAAAATTGAGACCCTATAATTTTTGGTTTAGCTTTTGCTTGTTTACCACTAAATTTATGCGAATGAGGTGGATAAGTTCAAAGGGAGCAAAACAATATGAAGGCGATGGTATTAAGAGAGATTTCTTCTATTCAAGAAAATACTTTGCAGATAAAGGATATACCTCTCCCGGCTCCCGGATTTAAGCAAATTTTAGTTAAGGTCTCAGTCTGTGGGATATGTCATACTGAATTAGACGAGATAGAAGGCAGGGTACCTCCCACCAAACTACCTATTGTCTTAGGGCATGAAATTGTGGGGAGAGTTGAAGAGCTGGGTCCGGGAACAAGTAAGTTCAGGGAAAAAGATCGGGTAGGTATTGCCTGGATAAATTGGGCTTGCGGGAAATGTCCTTTTTGTCTTCATGGGCAGGAGAATTTATGCTCTCAGGCTAAATGGACCGGAAAAGATGTGGATGGAGGGTATGCTCAATATATGGTGGTGTCAGAAGATTTTGCTTATACTCTACCAGAGAGATTTTCTGATGAGGAGGCTGCTCCACTCCTTTGTGCTGGAACGGTTGGTTATAGAGCCTTAAAACTTTCCGGCCTGGAAGATGGTAAGGTTTTAGGTCTTTATGGATTTGGTGCATCCGCACATATCATTATTCAGGTTGCCCGGTATATTTATCCTCACAGTAGAATTTTTGTCTTTACCCGACCAAACCAGATAGGACATCAAAACCTGGCTAAACAGTTGGGTGCGGATTGGATTGGAATAACCGGAGATACACCTCCGGCGAAATTGAACTGCGCTATCGATTTTACTCCGGTAGGTATTCCAGTGAAAGAAGCTTTGAGAAATTTAGAAAGGGGAGGAAGATTGATAATTAATGCCATTCGCAAGGAGACTCCCATTCCTGAATTGGATTATGCCCTGCACCTTTGGTATGAGAAGGAAATAAAAAGCACCGCCAATGTAACCAGAAGAGATGCTCAAGAATTTTTACCCCTGGCAGCAAAAATACCTATTATACCTAAAGTTCAAGAATTTAAATTCGAAGAGGCGAATAAAGCATTAATCTTGGTTAAGGAGGGAAAGATGCAGGGAGCAGGAGTGTTGAGAATAGCAAGCTAGGAGAAGGATAAGGATAAGGACAAGGATAAGAACTATAAAGAAAAGATTAAAGAATGATCAATCGATAAGAAATCTTTAATAAATAAGAAGGAAAAGCTGACCCTGTTGATCTAATATTTTTTCAATAATTTAAGTATTTTAGGAATTTTTAAATGGCTAAAGTATTTTTTTGGGGAACAAAAGGTGAGATTGAGGAAGAAAATCCTCAACACCAATATCATTCTTCAATGGCAATAGAGAATCAAGGTTTTAAATTACTAATAGATTATGGAAGAAAGCACCGAAGAGAGCTTGAGGAGATCAAACCAGATGCAATACTGATTACTCATGCCCATCCTGATCATTATATCTGGTTAGAAGAAGATTTAGAAATACAGGTTCCGGTATATTTAACCGAAGAAACTCTAAATTATGGGAAATATAAACCAGTAAATTATAAGATAGTACTGTCTGATCAGATATATGATCTTGGTTCTTTAGAAATAATGCCCTATCGCGTATTACATTCCATCAGGTGTCCAGCAGTAGGTTTTAAAATTAAAATTTTTAGCGATTTTTATATGGTTTATAATCCCGATGTAGTGGATATTCTAGAAAAAGATAAAGTCTTAGCCGGGGTAAGTCTTTATATTGGTGATGGTTCATCCTGGAAGACCAATTTGGTTAGGCGAAGAGGAGATCAATTTTTTGGTCATGCCAGGATTATCACCCAATTAAAATGGTGTAAGAAATATAAGATTAAAGATATTATCTTTACTCACTTAGGAAAAGAACTACTTGAAGGAGAGAAGGAGTTTTTAGATCAATTTCCCGAAGTTAAATTTGCTTATGATGGTATGGAGATATTAATTTAATTTCTCCAATTTTGATTATTAAGTTCGATAATTAAATAATGGTAAGAGGTGAACTATGGTGAATAGTGCCAAGGTTTATTTTACTGATTTAAGGGCGAAATCAGGAATGAATTTATTAGATAAATTGAGGGGGTTGGTTTTGCAAGCCGGGATAAAAAAGATTGACTTTCAAGATAAGTTTGTTGCTCTAAAGATGCATTTCGGAGAGCCAGGGAATCTTTCCCACATCAGGCCAAATTATGTAGCCTGTGTGGTAAAATTAATAAAAGAATGTGGAGGAAAGCCCTTTTTAACTGATGCTAATACTCTTTATCATGGGAAGAGGGCAAATGCGATAGATCATTTGAATACCGCAATGGAAAATGGTTTTAACCGGATTACCGTGGGGTGTGATGTCATTATTGCGGACGGATTAAAGGGGACAGAATACTATCTAGTACCTATCCATAAGAAATATTTTCAGAGCGCTAAGATTGGCTTAGCTCTGGTCAATGCTGATATTATTATTTCTTTGACTCATTTTAAGGGTCATGAAATCACTGGCTTTGGAGGTACTTTGAAGAATATTGGTATGGGAAGCGGTTCACGAGCTGGAAAAATGGAAATGCATTCTAGCTCTAAACCAAAAATAAAGCTTAATAAGTGTGTAGGATGCGGACAGTGTATTAAAAATTGTTCCCGGGAAGCCATTCATTTCGATAGAAATAGGAAGGCGGAAATTGATTACCAAAAATGTATTGGTTGTGGTCAATGCGTAGCAGTCTGTCAATATGGAGCAGCAGTAGCAGGTTCAGATGAAGCAAATAATATAGTATACGAAAAGATGGTAGAATATGCTTATGCAGTTTTAAAAGACAAACCTCATTTTCATGTAAGTTTTATTATGAATGTCTCTCCTTATTGTGATTGTTGGGATTATAATGATCTAGCCATTGTTCCGGATATCGGAATAGCAGCTTCCTTTGATCCGGTTGCCCTAGATAGGGCTTGCCTTGATCTGGTAAATAAGGCTCCTGCCATTAAAGGTTGTGTTTTAGAAGAAAGGGGATTCAGCATAGGGAAAGACAAATTCAGTACAATACATAGCAATACTGATTGGAGAGTAGGATTAAATTATGCTGAGCAGATAGGTCTGGGGACACAAAAATATGATTTAATTATGGTCCATTAGAGATAATAAAGGTTAAAAATTAATTAGCTATAAATTTAAAAAATTTGCTGGATTCTCTAAAATTTTATAAAAAATGGATAAAGAAGAAATCATCAAAAAAACTGAAAACTTGGTAAGAGAGATTCTTGGTAAGGATGGTACCGGTCATGATTGGTGGCATATTCACCGGGTAAGGAACCTGGCTCTAAAGATAGCTTGGGAAGAAGGAGCTGATGTATTCATAGTAGAATTAGTAGCTCTTCTTCATGATCTTGGAGATTACAAATTTTTCCAGGGAGATCAAAAAGCTGGAGAAATGAGAATAAGAGAATGGCTTGCTTCTCTGGAAATTTCACCATCATTAATAAAAAAGCTCATAGAAATGACTTCTCGCATTTCCTTTATGCATACCTTACCCCCCAGAGACAAAAAGGGAGATATAGAAGAATTTTCTAATCTAGAAATTTCCAGGGAATTAAAAGCAGTTATTGATGCAGATCGCCTTGATGCTATAGGTGCTATCGGAATAGCTCGAGCATTTACCTATGGAGGCTATTATCATCGACCCATTTAT
>Ga0067045_1028101_pt1 | contig 43280 bp, 29 predicted proteins | sample TerdegcTABiofilm_FD_59184 | JGI IMG/M metagenome (GOLD analysis project Ga0067045, IMG submission 59184) | Combined Assembly of (Gp0054472, Gp0054536) Wastewater bioreactor microbial communities from Singapore -Terephthalate degrading... | reverse complement strand
GAAACGCCGCGCTCCGACACTGGCTGGACTGTGCACCCCCCTATTTTCATCCAACCGCTGGTGAACGCCAGTTCATGGACAATTCCTCTGAAAATAGAAACCAGTTTAAGGAGTGAGCAGAGAGCAGAATAGTGAGCAGAGAGCAGAAAGTAGTAGAAGTTCCTGTCTCCTGCTCACCGCTCACGGCTCACCTTTGAAAAGAATGAAGGATGAGGGCGGAGGGATGAAATCTCCTCCCTTGAACATAGCGCTCTGTTTGTAGTCAGGCGCTTTAGCGCCGTCTGCCGCGCTGAAGCGCGTCACTACAAACTTGAGACGCTACAACGCTCCATCACGCCAGTAGCGCAACACCGTCTGGCGGCTCTCCTGCGCCCCGCGCGTCTCGTAGCGCGCCAGCGCCTCCCACAACCCCGGCACCGGGGAGACGTAGGTACCCGCTGCGATAGCCTGCGCCACCTCCTCCAGCCGTTCGGGCGGGAACTTACCCCGCTCGGCGAAGATGCGCGCCGTCTCCACCGGCTCGCGCCCGGTCAGTTGCGCGACCAGCCAATCGCGCAGCCGGCACAGCGCCGCATCGTCGGTGACCGGGAACCACTGCCGGGGCTCGGCGCTCACCAGCCAGGGGACCACCTCCGGCCAGGTGTGCAGGATCGCTTCCGCCTGGTGGTCCAGGTAGACACGCAGCCCGTTGTGGTGGATGGCCCGCTCCTGCCGCGTGGGGAACTGGCCGGAATAGAGATAGCAGGGCAGGTAGACCTCCCAGGCCCAGACCTCATCCCAGATGAGATGGTTGAGATAACCGCTCAAATAAGCAGCCTGATCCGGCGGCAGGCGGTGGGGATCCGCCAGGGTCGGGTAGGCAGCCAGCAACGTTGGCACCGCCCGCGCTTCCTCGCGCGGCGGGAACTCGTAAAAATGCGTCTCCGCCCGCGCCTGACCGGTGAGCACCTGCACATCCACAGCGGTCGCACCCAATAAAAAAGCGCCGGCCTCGGCCTGGAGCACGGTCCGGAGGGCTTCGGGCAACGCCTGATCCGCCAAAAAATTTCGGGCATAAACCAAATGTTGAAATGGTGTTGGCATAAGGCGAATTTTACCGCTAACTTTGACAGAGGCAAGCCAGGTTGTGGGCTTGCTCCTGCGCCCGGCCGTGCTACAATAAGCCTCCGATGCACGTCCAAAGCTTGAGTCTACGCCATTTTCGTCTCTACTCCCGGCTGGAGCTGGACCTGCCCGCGGCCCCGATCCTGTTGTTGGGGGCCAATGCGCAAGGGAAGACCAGTTTGCTGGAGGCGCTGGCCTGCTTCGCCCTGGGCCGTTCACCGCTGACACCGACCGAGCAGCACTTGCTGCATTGGGGCGCGTTAGAGGCCGGCCTGCCCTTTGCCCACCTGCAAGCCCAGGTAGTCCGGCAGGACCGGACGGAGCAGCTGGAAATCGCCCTGGAACGGACAGCCCAGAGCAACGGCACAGCCCGCCTGGTCAAGCAGATCCGCGTGGATCGTCGGTTAATCCGCCGGGCGGACCTGGCCGGGCACCTGAACGTCGTCCTGTTCCTGCCCGAAGATGTAGGGCTGGTCGGTGGCCCGCCGGCCGGCCGGCGGCGCTACTTAGATGACCTGCTCTCGCAGGTCTACCCGGCCTACGTGGAGGCGCTCAGCGCCTACCAGGAAGCGCTGGCTCGCCGGAACGCGCTCCTGCGCCATCTCCGCGACGAGGGGGGGGATGCTGCGCAGCTGGAGCCGTTGGAGGAAGTGCTGGCGCGGACCGGCGTGGCACTCTCCTTCTACCGGCAACAGCTGGTCAATGTCCTGACGTTCCATGCCGACCGGCTCCACCAGGAGTTAACCGGCGGGGCTTCGTGGCTCCAGCTGCACTATCAGCCCAGCTTTGACCTGCTGCACCCGCCCGCGCTCACGCTCCAGTTGGGATTGATGCCCGAAATGACCCGCCTGCCCGACGCCGCCGCGCTGGAAGCCGCTTATCTCAAGACGCTACGGCGGCAGCGGCGGCAGGAAATCGCCCAGGGGAGTACGCTGTTGGGACCGCACCGCGACGAGCTGCGCTTTATCTCCGATAATGTAGATTTGGGGACGTTTGGCTCGCGGGGGCAACAGCGGACGGTCGTGCTGGCACTGCGGTTGGCCGAACTGCGCTGGCTCCAGGCAGAAACCGGCGAAGCACCAGTCTTGTTGCTGGATGAGGTACTGGCCGAACTGGATCAGGCCCGGCGCGGTTACTTGCTGGCCCAGTTAGCGGGCGTGGAACAGGCCATTTTAGCCACCACCGATGCCGAGCAGTTTCCCCTGGCTTTCCGCCGGCAGGCACGGCTGCTGGAGGTGCGCGGCGGTGTAATCACAGCTATCAGGGATCAAGAATAAGGGAAACTGTCTCTCTATTCCTTGCCCGCCGCGCCCTTCACCACGAGGGGACGCTTGGCCGGCATCCCGGCCCGGCGGGGATACTGCGACGGGGTAGCCGCCACTTTGTCCAGCACCACCAGATAGCGGGTCTCGGCTAACCCGCGCAGTTCTACAGGCACCAAGCGCCTGACGCGCCCCCCCAGGGTGGTGATGGCCCAATCGGCGCTGTGAGTTTCGGCGACGGCATCCTCGCCCTTCTGAGCCAGCACCCGGCCCCCGATCTTGACCAACGGCAGCAAATACTCGGCCAACACCGGCATCTCCGCCACCGCCCGCGCCAGTGCCCAATCGTACCGCTCCCGGTGCTCAGGGGCCTGCCCCAACTCCTCGGCACGGCCGTGGATAATCGCCACCCGGTCCAGCCCTAACCGCGCCACGATGTGAGCCAGGAAATGCACCTTTTTTTCCGTGGCCTCCAGCAAAGTCAACCCCATGCCGGGACAGAGAATCTTCAGGGGAATGCCGGGGAAGCCGGCCCCGGTCCCCACGTCAATCACCGACGCCCCCGCAAAACGCTCACCCGGCTCCAACGCCCGCAGGCACGAGATAGAATCCAGGAAATGGCGGACCTGCACCCCCTCATCGTCGGTGATGGCCGTCAGGTTGAACCGCCCGTTCCATTCTACCAGTTGTTGATAATAAAGCCGGAAAGCCTCCAGCTGCTCTGGTTTTAGATTGATCTGCAAATCCTTTGCGCCGGCTACCAGCAAATTCACACCCTCACCTCTTGATCAGCAGTGATACCCATTATAACAGATGCGAGACAGAGTGAAAACCGGCCTGCTGAGAGGCGTTTCAGGGAAACATTAAGCCGCTGTCGTTTTTTGTTCCGCCAGCCGCAGTTTGACGAAGGCCCAGGGTGCTCCCAGCGCTGCCCATAACCCGAGGCAGGCATAGCGCACGTAACGAAAGAGCAACAGCGGCTCCAGGCCGGCGAAAACGGCTTTCAATCCAAACCGCAACCCCAACAGCACCGCCACACCCAACACCGCCCGCGCCACCAGCTGCCACCAGCGTCCTGGCACGGCAAACCTGACCCAACGCCGCTCCAGCGCCGCGCCGGCGCCCAGCCCTAACAGCACCCCCGCGATTGCAGCACCATCTTCAGTGCGGAAAAGTACCGCCAACAACACGGCCACCGCCGCAGTCAGCCCCAATTGCCAGGCCAGACTCTGGGCGGCCAGCCAGCGTTCCACCGGCGGCACCCACCAGAGGGCCAACCCCAACACCGCCGCGCCGAGAACATATCCGCCAAGCAAATCCGTGGGAAAATGTACTCCCGTATAAAGCCGTGACAGAGGAATCAATACGATGAGCAAACCGGCGACCACCCAGAGCCAACGGCGGCGCAGCTGCGCTGCCAGGTAGCCCCAAATCACGACGGTATTTTGTGTATGCCCGCTCGGCAGCCCACCCCCTGGGGCATTGACCAGTTGACGGACCCGCGCGTCGTACTCAAAGGGCCGGGGCTGGTTAGCCACCACCTTGGCCACGCCATTCAAGTAGGCGGAGAACAGAAATATCACGACCACGCGCAGCCCGTTGCGTCGGTCCAGACACCAGTAGATGAGTGGCAACAGCACCAGGAAAAATTCCTCCTCGCCCATAAACGTCAGGGCCTTGAACAGCCCATCCAGCGCCGGGCTGAACTGTTGCAGCCATAAAATCACCTTGATGCCCCAATCTAACACTGCCGCCATAAAAACACCTCCTGATCAATTTTTCAGCTTGCCCCACCCCAGGTGGATGACGGAACGAGGCCGGCCCCAGCCGGGAACCGGGCCAGCAAAGCCACGCAGCAGCCCTCTCAACTGTAACCGAGGCTCACGGCCCTCCCCCCTGACAAACATCTTAAAAGCTGGATGACACAACTCCCATTCCGGACCGCGCACAAAGATTACGTCAAGACTTACGCAAAAGGATGGATGGGTACACATGTGATAGTAGCTTCGGCCCGCTGGTGTACCACCGAAACGCCAACGGCGTTACTACGGCCCTCCAATACCACCGCCTTTTGCCTTTCCCCAAGTTGTTGCCTGGTCCTTCCTGGAGTATAATAGACCCGTTTCGTACAAAAGGAGCGACCCATACTATGCATGAACTGCCGGTGACGGAGGATATCCTCCGCATCGTGACCGACCACGCCCAACGCGCCGGGGCCACCCACATCAAGACGATCTACCTGGTCATCGGCGACCTGACCAGCTTCATAGACGAATCCATCCAATTCTACTTTGATATCCTCTCCCCCGGCACCCTGGCCGCCGGCGCCCGGCTGGATTTCCGGCGGATTCCCACCCGTTTCCGCTGCCGAGAGTGCCGGCACGAATTCACACCAGAGGGGAGGAATTGGCACTGCCCGCAGTGCGGCGCGTTAGGCGGCGAAGTCATCGCCGGGAAAGAGTTTTTCGTAGAGAGTATTGAGGTAGAATAGAGGAACAGGAAAACAAAGAGCGCCAGAAAACATCGCTGTTCCAAAGACATCCCGATTCTTGATTCCTTAGGAGGTAACCTTGAGTACAACCCAACCCACCACCCCCGGCCGCGTGCCGGTAATAGAAAAAATCTTGAGCGCGAACGACGAAGTCGCCGCCCGCAACCGGGCGCGCCTGACCGCGCGTGGCATTATCACCATCAACCTCATGTCGTCGCCAGGCGCGGGCAAGACCACGCTCTTGCTGGCGACGATTGCCGCCCTGCGGGGCCAGCAGCGCATCGGCGTGATTGAAGGCGACGTCGCCTCGCAGATAGACGCCGATAAAATCGCCGCCGCGGAGACTCCCGTCGTGCAGATCAACACCGGCGGCGAGTGCCACCTGGACGCCCGCATGGTGGATCAGGCCCTCGGCGCATTACCCTTAGACGAACTGGACCTGCTGTTCATTGAGAACGTGGGCAACCTGATCTGCCCGGTTGGGTTTGACCTGGGCCAGGCCTATAAAGTGGGGGTCTTAAGCGTGCCCGAAGGGCACGACAAGCCCTACAAATACCCCGCCATCTTTGAAGCGGTGGACCTGGTCGTCGTCACCAAAGCCGACCTGCTGCCCTACCTGGATTTTGACCTGGCAACGTTCAGGCAGCTGGTCGCCGGCCTCAACGCCCGTGCACCGGTCATGCCGCTCTCGGCCAAGACTGGGGAAGGTCTGGAGAGCTGGCTGGCCTGGCTGGCGGCGCTCCCCCGTCCTTGAGGGGGTGAGGGAAAATCAAAGCGCGGGAGGATGGGAAGAGAGCCTGATCCCTGCTTCCTGCTCTCCAATCCCTGTCTTTGAGGAGGTCTCTGATGTGTCTGGCCGTGCCCATGTTGATTAAAACCATCGCGCCGGGCGACCTCGCCACCGTGGAGATTGGCGGCGTGGAGCGGCAGGTCAGCCTGCTGTTAACGCCGGAGGCCAGAGTGGGCCAATACGTCCTGGTGCACACCGGCTACGCCATCAACGTCCTTGACGCCGATGAAGCGCAGGAGACGCTGAAACTACTGGCGGAAATCGGTGCGCTGGAGGGCGACGCCTGACGACACCCGACTTGTGCCGCCGTGGAGTACTGGCAAACGCCCAAGGATTGCCAACCCGTGAAATACATTGACGAATTCCGCGACCCGGCGCTGGCCCGGCAGCTGGTGGAAAGCATCCGCCGGCGGGCCGACCGCCCGATCCGCCTGATGGAATTCTGCGGCGGGCACACGCACGCCATCTTTCGCTTTGGCCTCCGGCAGCTGCTTGCCCCCCACGTGATCCTGCGCTCCGGCCCCGGCTGCCCCGTCTGCGTCACCGCCGCCGCCGACCTGGACCGCGCCATCGCCCTGGCGCAAGTCCCCGGCGCGATCCTTGCCACCTTCGGCGACATGGTCCGCGTGCCGGGCAGCCAGGGCGATCTGCAGACCGCGCGGGCTCACGGCGCTGACGTGCGCATCGTCTACTCCGCGTTGGATGCGCTGGAACTCGCCCGCCACGCCCCGGAGCGCCCCGTCATCTTCCTGGGGGTCGGCTTTGAGACCACCGCGCCGACGATTGCCGCCGCGCTCGTGCAGGCTGAGAGCGAAGCACTGCCCAACTTCTACGTCTTCAGCATCCACAAGCTGACCCCGCCGGCAATCCGGGCCATCCTCAACGCAGGCGAAGTCGCGTTAGAGGGCGTCATCGGGCCGGGGCACGTCAGCACAATCACCGGCAGCGACGCCTGGGATTTCCTGCCGCGCGAATACGGCATTCCGTGCGCCGTCTCCGGCTTTGAGCCGTTGGATATCCTTGGCGCGATTGAGGCGCTGGTCCGCTGCGTCACCGAGAGCCGGCCCACCGTGGTCAACGCCTACGCGCGCGGCGTCCGCCCGGCAGGCAACCGCGTCGCCCAGGAGCTCCTGGCGCGCGTCTTTGTCCCGGCCACCGCCGAATGGCGCGGCTTCGGCCCCATCCCAGAAAGCGGCCTGACGCTGCGGCCGGAGTTGGCCCACCGCGACGCCGCGCTGCGCTTCCCGGTGGCGGTAGCGCCGGCCCGCGAACCGCCCGGCTGCCGCTGCGGCGCGGTCCTGCGTGGCGTCTTAGAGCCGCCCGAATGCCCACTTTTCCGCCGCGCCTGCACGCCGCGCAACCCGGTCGGCCCCTGCATGGTCAGCGCCGAGGGCGCTTGCGCGGCCTATTTCCAGTATGCGGCAGTGGAATAAATCAGTTCAGTAATGAGGAGCTTATCCTATGAGTACTTTTTCATTCTCCGACCGTCTACATGCCGGCACACCCCTCGTCGCTGACGGCGCGACCGGCACCAACCTGCTCCGGCGCGGGCTGCCTGAGGGCACCCCGCCGGAACGCTGGGTTTTGGAGCGCCCGGAGCTGATCCAGCAGCTGGCCGCTGAATTTGTGGCTGCCGGCGCTGACATCATCCTCACCTGCACCTTCGGCGCGACGGCCCTGCGCCTGCGCCACGCCGACCTGGGCGACCGGATGGCCGAGATCAACGCCCGCGCTGCCGCCTTAGCCCGCGCGGCGGTAGCCGGCACCGCGACACTCGTCGCCGGCTCGTTAGGGCCGACCGGCGAGATGCTCAAGCCCTACGGCCCCCTGGCCGAGGAGGAGGCCGCCCAGGCCTACGCCGACCAGGCCCGTATCCTCACCGAAAGCGGCGTGGACCTGCTGGTCATTGAGACGCAGTTTGATCTGACCGAGGCCAAAGCCGCCCTCCGGGGCGTGCGGTCGGTCGGCCCGCTCCCCGTCGTGGTCTCGTTCAGCTTTGACCGGGGCACGCGCACGATGATGGGCGTCAAGCCGGAGCAGGTGGGGCGCGAGTTCACCGCGCTCGGCGCCGACGCCATCGGCATCAACTGCGGGCGCAGTCTGGAGGACAACGTCAAAGCGCTGCACCAGCTGCGCGCCGCCACGGAGCTGCCGCTCTGGTTCAAGCCCAACGCCGGCCTGCCCCACACCGACGAGATAACCGGCCAGGTCACCTACAACGTCACGCCGGAACAGATGGGGGCTGCGGCGCCAACCTGGCTGGCCGCGGGCGCGCAAATCGTCGGCGGCTGCTGTGGCACCAGCCCCGAACACCTGCAAGCCATCGCCCGGGCCGTCAAAACCCGGCCCGCGCCCCCCCAACCTTAACTTTCAACTTTTAACTTTCAACCCTAACTATGGAACCAACCACTTACGACGTCATCATCATCGGCGGGGGGCCGGCCGGGATCTTTGCGGCGCTGGAATTGAGCCGGCGGCCCGGCCTGAAGATTGCCGTCCTGGAAAAAGGGCGCGACATAGAGAAGCGGCTTTGCCCCATCCGGGAGACGGGCGGCCCCTGTCGCCATTGCCAGCCCTGCTCCATTCTCACCGGGTGGGGCGGCGCCGGCGCTTTCTCCGACGGCAAACTGACGCTCTCGCCGGCGGTGGGGGGGCATCTCAGCGAGATCTTAGGCGAAGCGGCGACCGCTCAGCTGGTCCACGAGGCCGACGCCATTTACCGGCAGTTCGGCGCACCGGAGCGGGTCTACGGCGAGCAGACTGACGAGCTGGAGGCGCTGGAGAAGCGTGCGGCGCTGGCGGGGCTGCGCTTCATCTCCGTGCCGATCCGCCACCTGGGAACCGAGCGCTGCGTGGAAATCATGCGGGGGATGCGCGACGAGCTGCTGCGGCGCGGCGTCACCCTCCGCACGCGGGCGCCCGTAGCGCGTGTCCTGACGAGCGGTGGCCGCGTCACCGGCGTGGAAACGGCTAAGGGCGAGCTGCTGGCCGCGGGCGCTGTCATCGCCGCGCCGGGCCGGGAGGGGGCCGCCTGGCTGGAGGCGACCGCCAAAACGTTGGGGCTGACGCTCGCGCGCAATCCGGTGGACCTGGGCGTGCGGGTGGAACTGCCCGCCGCCGTCCTGGAGCCAATCACCCGGTTGGTCTATGAATCCAAGTTTATCTACTACTCGCGCGCCTTTGACGACCAGGTACGCACCTTCTGCATGTGCCCCTACGGCGAGGTCAGCACCGAGTTCGCCGGGGACGTGCTGACCGTCAACGGCCACTCCTTCGCCGACCGCCACACCAGCAACACCAACTTTGCGCTGCTGGTCAGCAAGAACTTCACCGAGCCGTTTGACGATCCCATCACCTACGGTAAGAGCATTGCCCGTTTAGCCAACCTGTTGAGCGGCGGGATCATCGTTCAACGCTTGGGCGACCTGGAAGCCGGACGGCGCACCAACACGGAACGGTTGGAGCGTTCCATCGTGCGTCCCACCCTGACCAGCGCTGTGCCGGGCGACCTCAACCTGGTGCTGCCCTACCGGTACGTCGTCAACATCCTGGAGATTTTGCACGCCATGGACGAAATCGCGCCGGGCGTCGCCTCGCGCCACACGTTGCTCTATGGGGTGGAGGTCAAGTTCTACTCCAGCCGGCCCCACCTGACTGCCGAACTGGAAACCGAGGTGCAGAACCTCTTCGCCGGCGGTGACGGCGCGGGCGTGACGCGCGGGCTGATCCAGGCCTCGGCCGCCGGCCTGGTGGCCGCGCGGGCCATCCTCAAGCGGCTCTAAGGCAACCACGGACCACAGACGACCGACCACCCGTAACTGCTCACCTACTACCATTAGGGGGAATTAAGGGAGAGTAACGCGCTTCAGCGCGGAAGACGGCGCTCAAGCGCCTCACTACCAACTTTACACACGATTTGCTAAGGAGAAAACTATGCCACTGACCAAAATTGTCTGCACCTTAGGGCCGGCCTGCGAATCTGAAGAAATTCTGCGGGCGATGATGCAGGCCGGGATGACGGTGGCCCGGCTCAACTTCTCGCACGGCTCTGCCGACGAGAAACGCCGGCTGGTGGAGCGGATTCGCCGGGTGGCCCAGGCAGAGCGGCGCTATGTGGCGATCATGGGGGATCTGCAGGGACCCAAGATCCGCGTCGGCGACCTGCCGCCGGCCGGGATCATGCTCCAGGAGGGGACCGAGGTGACGCTCACAGCCGGGGCCGCCGGTCCGGCGGAAATCCCGTTCCCGCACCCCGACATCGTGGAGGATATCCGCCCTGGTCACCGGCTGCTGTTAGACGACGGCACCCTGGAATTGGAAGCGCTCGTGGTGGAACCGCCGCGCGTCCGCTGCCGCGTCCACGTCGGCGGGCGGCTCACCTCACACAAAGGCGTCAACCTGCCGGGCGTCCCGTTGCGGCTCTCGGCGCTCACCACCAAGGACCGCGAGGATGCCCGGCTGGCGGTAGAGCTTGGCCTGGACTATCTGGCGCTCTCCTTCGTCCGTCACACCGCCGACGTGGACGAGCTGCGCGCCCTGTTGGTGGCGTACGCCGGCGGGCTGCCGGCGCGCCTGGCGGGGGAAAACCCCAACGTCATCCCGGCCATCGTCGCCAAAATTGAAAAGCCGGAGGCGTTGGAGGAGCTGGAGGCCATCGTCCGCAAATCGGACGCGGTGATGGTGGCGCGCGGCGATCTGGGCGTGGAGACCGCGCCGGAGCAGGTCCCGCTGGCGCAGAAACGGATCATCCGGCTCTGCAACCGGGTGGGCAAGCCGGTCATCACCGCCACACAGATGCTCCAATCTATGGTGGATAACCCCCGGCCTACCCGCGCCGAGGCCTCCGACGTAGCCAATGCGATCCTGGACGGCAGCGACGCGGTGATGCTTTCCGGCGAGACCTCGGTGGGGAAATACCCCGTGGAAACGGTCGCCATGATGGCTAAAATCGCCGACAGTGTGGAACATTCCGCCTCCTTCCCCTACCAGCAACTGCTGGAAGTCGCGCCGGAAGTGGAAGAGCCGACAACGGAGCGTGTCTCGCGCGCCATCAGCCGGGCCACGGTGGAAATCGCGCAAGAGGTCAGCGCCACCGCCATCCTCACCTCCTCCGAATCAGGCCGGACGGCCCGGATGGTGGCACGCCACCGCCCCAAGACCCCGCTCCTGGGCATCACGCCCTTTGAGGAGACGGCCCGCCGCATGAATCTGGTCTGGGGCGTCATCCCGGCCGTCGTCTGCGGCTTCCGCGACACCGACCAGATGATCCAGATGATGGTGCAGGCCGCCGTCGCGCGGGGTTATGCCGCGATTGGCCGCGAGGTTGTGCTGACCGCCGGCATCCCGCTGGAGGTCCACGGTGTGACCAACATGGTCAAAGTCCACTCCGTGCGCCCTGAAGATTTGCGCTGAGGAAGCGAGGAGCAGTGAGTAGTGAGCAGGAATGAGTCTGTAGTGCCGCGCTCATGGTCTTAAAGAAAATAAGATGGTTTTAAACTTCATCAGTGCGGCGAGGACAACGCGACAGCTCCACTATGAACCCACACAAAAGAGCGGGGAGAGGGTAAGTCCCTCTCCCCGCTCCTGTGACCGGCGGTAAGGCTAAGCCCGCTCCAGCACCGGCTCCACCACCTGCGCCGCCTGCGGCGCACCGCAGTAAGGGCAGAGATTCCAATCCATCTGCAACGGTTTGCGACAGGAGGGGCAGCTCTTCTTGAGCTTGGTGTGGCAGTGCGGACAATAAAGAAAATCGCCATGGACTTTAGCCCCGCACGACGGGCAAAGTTCCGGCTCCTCAATGGCCTGCAGCAACGCCTCTTGCTCCAGCGCTCGCTCGTAGGCCTCGGAGAGCGTCTCTTTGGGACGAGTCAGGAAGTAAACGAAGAGCCCTGGCAGCGTCAGGATTGCGACCATCAGCGTAGCCAGAATTTGCGCGACCCAATCGCGCGTCCGGGAGCGCATATCCCGAAACGTCCACAGTACCATCCCAATCCACAAACTGGTGACAAAAACCGACGTCATCAGCACCAGCACCAGCACAATCTGGGGCAGTTGTTCCAGCAATTGATCCATGCTATAGACTCCTCACGTAGCTACCCTGGCGGCTGTGCCGCCCCGCAAAGATTATACCATTGGCTTGAGGAGAGGCAAGGCCAGCCCGATCCCGGACCGGCCACTATAAACCAGTGCGTCGCACTTGAGCAGTGCGACGCACTGGTTAAAGTAAGTTGTTACTGCCCCGCCGTCCCCACCTGAGCCAGCGTCACGCCGGCCACCGGCGCTGAACGGTGAACCCAAACCCAGGTCCCCGCCCCGGCCTGGCTGCTGAGCACCAGATCTTGCTGCGGGGCAGCGTAAGGGGTCGTCCAATCGTATAACCACTTGGCGTCCAGCAGTGCCAGATTCACGCAGCCGTGGCTGCGGGTGAAGCCGAATGAGTCGTGCCAGTAAGCCGCATGGAGCGCAATGTCATGATTGAAGTATTGCGTCCACTCCACGTTCTCCAGGTAGTACCAGGCCGGATTCCCCATATCCACGTCCTGATTGCTCATCGACGTGGAGGGTAATTTTCCCCAGATGCGAAAGAGCCCGTCGGGCGTCCAGGTGTGCGGCCGGCCGGAAGAGATCAACGTCGCAAACACCATGCGCGGTCCCTCGTAAGCAGCCAACGTCTGCTCAAAGGTGTCAATCTCAATCCACTTTTCGTCGGCCCCCACCTCAGCCGGCGGCAGATCCACGTCCACCCGGGCGACAAAACTCTGGTCCACCCAACGATCAGGGCCGATCATATACCAGAGGTGATCCCCCAGCTGTTCCTGGCCGAAGATGGTGATCATATCGTAACGCCGCAGCGAGACATCAGACAGCGCAGCGCCGCCAGGCGTGGCAGAGGGACTGACGTTGCGGTTGATCCAGCCAAAGGGATACTGGGGCTGCTCGGTCAGCACCACGCCGTGGAAGCGCGAGGGGCGGGCAATGGCCACATTCTCAGCCCGGATGTACTCGTCATTGTTAATTTGATACCACTTCTGGCCGTTATACTCCACCAGCCCCATCACGGTGACCCAATTATCACCCTGCTGGAAGGTACGGAGGGGGGGCAGGTTTGCCTCCGCCTCGGCCGGGTGGCGGTAAGTCGGCGCGGGCAGCGGGCGCACGTAAGCAAAGGTGTATGACGAAATCGCGTCCTCCGGCACCTCTATGGCCTGGACGGGCAGCTCCGGCAGGGGATTGGGCAACCGGGCCCGCAGGTAATTCAAGCGGACCTCGCGTGCCCCGGGGCTGAACGGCGAACAGCGCTCCGGATTGCGTAAGGTCAGGCTCCGCGGGCAGAGATCCTCCACCGCCGTGCCGCTCGCAAAAAGCGCCAGCTCTGATTGATCAGGGCCGGCAGCCAGCGCCACCCCGGGCAACGCCAGACAAAGCAATGTGATCGTCAATAAAACCCCAAGCAGGCGTGGCATTTCCTCAACCATCCTCCGCTATATGCAGCCTCGCAAAGGCAACTCTACTCAGAATAGAAATTATACCACAATCTTTTTTAGTTTGAGTTTACAGAACCTGGCCCGGCGTATCGCCCAAACCCTGCTATTGGGGCAGAAAAACGCCCCGGCTATCCGCGTCAGGCATACCGGCGCTCACCTAAAGACTAAAGACGCCCCCGACGCGCGAAAAGTTCCGCTTGCCCTTCATTCCATTGGCGATATAATTTGATGTAGAATTAGTTTAAACCCGCGAGGGGGGAGCCATGAACGTCCTGCGTGAAGCGATGCGCCTGTTAACCCAACCACCAGGAGATCTGGTCTATTTCCTGGTGACGCTGTTTGCGTTACAACAAGCGCTGCTGCCCGCCCTGAACGCCCGCCAGGCCCCCTCGCGCCCGGCTCAGGCGCGGAGGTGGGTCTGGGCCGCCGGCGGGATGTTGGTGGGCCGCGCCGTCCTCATCGTCCTGGGGTTGTTAGGGAACAACGGGCTATTGGATCCGGCACTGAGCATTCCCCCCCTGGAACGGTTCCTGGAGGTGGCCGGGATCCTGTTGGTGCTGTGGGCTTTCCTGGGCGCGCGTGCCGCCCGCTGGCAAACTGTCCTCCTGGTACCACTGCTGGTGATCAGCCTGCTGGCGTATGCTTACACCGCCTACACCTGGCTGCCCCTGGAGACCGCCGGACAGGCTTTCAATGGCACTTTCCTGGATTCGCTCTGGACGCTGGCGGCCCTGGCGCTCCTGTTAGCCGGCTTCATCGTGACGCCGCTCCTGCGCTTCCCGGAGTGGGAATGGGCCGAGGGGCTGCTCCTCTTCTGGCTGGTCGGACAGGTAGCGCAGTTGCTCTTGCCGGACCTGCAAAGTCACATCCCTGGCTGGGGGCGGCTGGCAGCCTTGGTCACGCTGCCGCTGCTGGCAACGTTGGTGCAACGCCAGCTGGCGACGCTCCCGACCACGCTACGCGCGCCCACGTTAGACGCCACCGCCCTGCAAGAGCTGATCCAGGGGGTGGAGACAGGGCGCGACCTGGAACCGGCGCTGATCATGGCCTCTACCCGACTGGCCGAGCTGGTGGAAGCCGACAGCTGCGCCATCGCGCTGGCCACCAACGGCGATAAATTTCAACTGCCGGTCGTCGCCATCCATCCTCCCACCGCCACCCAGAACGAGCGCCCCGTTCTGGATTTGGGCACCTTTGTGACGCTGGCCGAAGCCTGGAGCAGCCGGCAGCCCCGTATCATTCAAGCGCCGGCGGCGCCCAGCTGGCTGCGCGCGCTCTATGATTGCCTGGGATTGGCCGCCACCGGTCCCCTGCTCGTGCTCCCTCTGGTTTATCGCGAAGAGCGGGTGGGGTTGCTGCTCTTCGGGAACCAGGAGAGCGGCCGCCGTTGGAATCCCAACGCGCTGGAGGCCCCCAACCTGATCGCTGCGCTGTTGACCGGCGCCATCCGCGTGCAGCGCCAGACCGCGGCTAACCCGCTGCGCACGCGCCTGCGCGGTCAGGACGAGGAGCGGCAGCAACTGGAACAAACGCTGCGGGCTGCGCAGGAACAGGTGCAGGCCCTCACCGCCCAATTGGAAGCGGCCCGCCGCGACCTGCATAGCCAGGAGGCGGAACTGGCCCGCGTCAACCGGGAACTGGAAACCCGTAGCCAACCGTCCAGTGAGACCGAGCTCAGTTTCTGGCAAAATGAGGTCAAAGAGCTGGTGCAAGACCGGGACATGCTGCTGGAACAACAGGTCCGCTTAAGCGACCGGCTGAGCCAGACCCAACAAGCGTTGGAGGCGGCCACCGAGGAGCAGGAAAACCTGACGCAACGCCTGACCCAGTTGCAGGCCGAGCTTGAAACGGCCCGCCGGACTCCCCAGACGGCCGGGCCGGCCGAACGTCCAGTCGCCAACACAGCCGTTGGACTGGTGATCGTGGATGAGGAGGGCGAGATCACCATGGCCGATGCCATGGCTCGCCAGTTGCTCCGTTTGCCCCAGGGCGACGTGGTCGGCCTGCCCATCAGCAGCGCTTACGCCGATCCACGCTGGGCCCAGGCGGTGCAGACGCTCTTCTCGGCGGACCCCGACACGCCCCGCCGGCTTCACCTCTCGCTCAACCATGAAGGCTCAACAGTGGAAGCCGATCTGGTGGCGCTGGTGGGACGCGACGGCAAACCGGACGGGCTGGCCATCACGTTAGGGACTGAGGAAAGCGCTATTGAGCGGCGCGAGGCCATCGCCGGGCTGGCCAATGACCTGCGCACGCCGATGACGGCGATGGTCGGCTACACCGATCTGCTCCTGGGCGAGCAAGTCGGGATCCTCAACGAAATGCAACGACAATTCCTGGTGCGGATCAAGGCCAACGTGGAACAAATGGGGCGGCTGCTCAACGACCTGTTGCGCCTGGCCTCCCCCGACTCCCGCCGGCTGGAACTGGTCCCGGAACCGGTAGATTTGATTACGACTGTGCAAACTGTGCTCACAGCGCTGGCCGCCCGTTTCAACGAACGGCGGCTGAAAGTGCGGCTCAATTTCCCACCCCAGCTTGCCCCCCTGCGTGTAGATCGCGACAGCCTCTACCAGATCATGTTGCGGTTGCTATCCAATGCAGCGCTCTGTTCCCAGGAGGGCAGTGAAATTCTGGTGGGGGCGCGCGAGGAATCTGCCCCGACCAAAGACAAACCACCGTACATCTCCGTCGCGGTCACCGATACCGGCGGCGGCATCGCCCCGGAGGACCTGGCCCGTGTCTTCCGCCGCTTTTACCGCGCCGGCCAGCCGCTGATCGCCGGCATGGGGGAAACCGGCGTGGGCATGGCGGTCGCCAAAACGCTGGTGGAGGCCAACGGCGGTCGCATCTGGGTAGAGAGCCTGCCTGGGGAAGGCAGCACGTTCAATTTTGCCCTCCCCGCCTTCTGGGAAAACCATGAGTCATAGCAATTTTGAGAGAATGCCCGCACAGAGGGTCACCAGCGGCTAAATGGAATTGAGCGCTCAACCCAAACGACACTGAAGCTCGCGTTACGTTTGCGACTGCTTAACTGATTGACTATTTTCATATTAAGTAAGGAGTTCATCTTGCCAACCCGCAAAGAGCGACCCCAACATACCCCCCGGCAGCTGAGCAGTCACACCCCGCCAGCGGCCGTGGAAGCCGGCCTGGAAAGGGCCGCGCGCCTGCTGGACCGGCAGCGCTGGAGCGAAGCCTGCACCGTCTTGAGTGAGCTGGACGAGCGCTATCCCAACCGCATCCCCATTTTGAGCCGGCTGGCGGAAGCTTACCACGGGCTAAAAGATAGTAATAATTACCTGTCAGTCTGCGAGCAGCTGGTGCAACTGGCCCCCCAAGAGCCGGAGTACCAGTACAACTTAGCCGGGGCCTATCTCATGAATATCAAGCCGGCCTTAGGACTGCGAACCTTACGGCATTTCCTGGAACGCTGGCCCGACCACGAACTGGCCGCCGAAGCGCGGCCCCTGCGCGCTGAACTGGAATCCCACCTGGATGAGTTATTGGCGGAGCTGGGCCTCAGCGGGTCTGAGAACCTCGTCATCGCCGAATGGCACGAGGAAGCCCAATGGCAACTGAGCCAGGGGCGCTCCGCCGAAGCGCGCCAGCTGTTGGAGAAAATCCTGAAACGACAGCCCCGGTTTGTCCCGGCGCTCAACAACCTCAGCTTGCTGAACGCACTGGAAGGCAAACTGGGGGCCGCCATCGCCCTGGCTCAACGGGCCCTGGACGCCGATCCAGACAATTTCCACGCGCGGGCTAACCTGGTCCAGTATTTTTGCCGCACCGGGCAGCTGGCCGCAGCCCGCGCCCAGGCGGAACAACTCCAAACCGTCCAGAGCAGCGCCTTTGATCTGCCCTCCAAAAAAGCCGAGGCGTTTAGTTACCTGGGAGATGACGAAGCGGTAGTTGCGGCTTTCCAGGCCGCGCAGGCCGCCGATCAGGCCAGTTTGGCCAGCGACGACCCCATGCTCTGGCATCTGGCCGCGGTGGCCCTCTACCGGCTGGGCCGTGAAAATGAAGCGCGCCGCCAGTGGCGGCAGCTGCTCCAACGGTGGCCCGATTTCAAGCTGGCCCAGGATAACCTGGAGGATCTGAAGCGGCCGGTAGGCGAGCGGCAGGGTCCCTGGCCGTTCCACGCCTACGCCTGGCTGGATATGAAATTGCTGGAAGACCTGATATCCAGGATCAGTGAGGCGGTGCAACAAGAGGATGACTCGGCGCTGGGACAGGTTTTCCGGTGGCTGGCGCGTGAGCATCCAGAGATGACATCGCTGATCCCGTTACTGTTGGATCGGGGGGATCCGTTGGCGCGGAACATCGCCCTCTCCGCTGCGCTCTTTGACCGAACCCCTGAAAACCTGGCTGCCCTGCGCGATTTCGCCTTGGGGCAGCGGGGCCGCGATTCAGAACGTCACCAGGCCGCTCAGGCCGCCGTGGAAGCTGGCCTCCTGCCCTCCGGGATGGTGCGACTCTGGCTCGAGGGCCGCTGGCAAGAGGTGTTACTGGTGGGTTTTGAGCTGCACGACGAACCCACCGTCGCCCATGGTCCCCAAGTGAAAAAATTGTTAGAGAAAGTGGCTGGGGCGTTTAAAGCAAACGACGGCGCGCAGATTGAAGCGCTGCTGAAAGAAGCGCTGGCCCTGGAACCGGAATCCCCCGACCTGTTGAACAACCTGGCCCTGAGCTACCAGCTCCAGGGCCGTGCGGCAGAGGCCCAGGCGCTCACCCAGCAAATCCACGAGCGTTTCCCGGATTATCTGTTTGCCATCGTCAGCCTGGCCAGATCCTACATCGCCCAGGGGGAAATTAGCCAGGCAGAAGCGCTCCTGGAGCCCCTTTTCTCCCGCAAGCGCTTTCACTTCTCTGAGTTCGCGGTTTTCTGCGATGCCCAGATTGCGCTGAACCTGGCCAAAGAACAACCGGAGGGCGCCCGCACCTGGCTGGCCCTCTGGGCCGATGTAGCGCCAGATGATCCGCGCGTGGCTGAATGGCAGGCCTTGCTGGCACGCCCCCAGCGCCCTCGGAGGAAACGCTCGTGATTCAATACCGGCCCATCGGCGTCGTCCATTCACCGTTTCAGGAGCCGCGTGCCGTGCCGATCCAGCCGCCTGGAGCCTGGGAAATCGCCGGCACGGTGGAGATTTTCCCTGAATACGCCGAGGGGCTATGTGACCTGGCAGGTTTCTCCCATATCATCCTGATCACGCACCTGCATCTCTCCGCAGGGTATACCTTGAAGGTCAAACCCTTTCTGGATGATACCTTGCGCGGTGTTTTCGCCACCCGCGCGCCGCGCCGCCCCAACCCCATCGGTCTTTCCGTCGTGCGGTTGGAGCGAATAGAGGGCACAACCCTGCACATCACCGGCGTGGACATGGTGGACGGCACCCCCCTGCTGGACATCAAGCCCTACGTCCCCGACTTTGAAGGGGTGACCGAGGTGCAAATCGGCTGGTTGACCGGCAAATCCTGGCAGGTCAAGGAGGCTACCTCGTGAAAGGGCGCAGCCTTTCTCGGCTGGCGGGCGGTTTGATCACCGGGCTGCTGCTTCTGTTGCTCATCCTGGGCAGCACCCAGTTGGCTCAGGTAGATCCAACGTTAGTGCGGCCCCGGCCCACCCGCATCGCCCTGGGTCCGACCGCGACCCTCTACCCGACCCTGGCTCCTACCCCCCCTACCGCTACTGCCGGCGTGACCGCGGGCCCTTCGCCGACGCCCCGTTCCTCGCTGGTCGTCCAATGCACCCCGCCGCCCGGCTGGCTGCCCCACCTGGTCCAGCCCGGCGAGACCATCTTCACACTGGCCTGGAGCACCCAGACCAGTGCCCTGATCCTGATGCAGGCCAACTGCCGGCCGGCCCCTGAGGTGGCGCCCGGCGACCTGCTTTACCTGCCGCCGCTGCCGCTCGCTACCGCCACTCCCTACCGTTGCGGGCCCCCGCCCAGCTGGCGGCTCTACTACGTCAAGCCCGGTGATACACTGTTTCAGCTGGCGCTCACCTATGGCACGACCATTGACGCTATTCGCCAGGCCAACTGCCTGACCAGCTACAACCTCTATTACGGGCAGGCGCTCTACCTGCCGCCTGTCCCGGTCGTCTGGCCCACCTGGACGCCTGTCCCGCCGACCGAGACCCCCACGCCGACGCCGACCCCCACGTTGGAGCCAACCTTCACTCCCACCCCGACGCCGGAGATCACGGGGACGGTCACGCCAACCCTCACGCCGACTCTGACCCCGACGCCCGAAATCATCACGACTGAAACCCCGACGGCGACCGTTGAGCCTACGCTCTCGCCTACCCCCACCCTGACACCGACGCCGACGCCAACCACCCCGCCGGCTCCAACCGAAACGCCGACGCTGGCCGCTACCCCGGAACCGCCAGCTACCCCAACGCCAACCCCCTAATCAAATAAACCCCCCAATACGCCTTTGGATGGATGACACCGCTCTGTTTTTCAGGTATGCTATGGGACAAAATCGCGAACTGAAGTTCGTGTTACTGTCGCCTACCACGACTAACCGACTCAGTGACGATAGGCTGTGGCAGCGCTTTAGCGCGGTTAAGACGGCGCTAAAGTGCCTCACTACAAACTCAGCACGTTATTTTCATAAGGAGGAGCGTTTGCATGTCTGAAACCACCATTCTCACCCACCGTGAAGTGGATCGGCGTTACACCTGGAATGCCGAAAGCGTCTTTGCCTCGCCGGCCGCCTGGGAAGCCGAGCTCAACGCCGTCGCAACCGATCTGGACGAGTTGCGCCGCTTCCAGGGCCGTCTGAGCGAAGGGCCGGCCGTGCTGGCCGCAGCTATGGAGCTGCTGGAGCTGCTGCTCCGCCGGGCCGGCATCGTGTACATATACGCTTTCATGAGCCACCAGGTGGAAGTGGATAATTCACAAGCCACCGGCGCCTTCGGGCGCGCCCAGGGGCTTTTGGGACAACTGTTGACCGCCACCGCGTTCGTAGACCCCGAGCTGCTCGTCATCGGCGAGGAAACGTTGGGCCGCTGGATGCAGGAGGAACCGCGACTGGCGAAACTGGAACACTATCTGCACAACCTGTTCCGGCGGCAGGCACACGTCCGCTCCGCCGAAGTAGAAGAACTCTTGGGCATGCTCACCGACCCGTTCGGCGGCGCGCAGGCGACGGCCGGTATCTTAACCAACGCCGAGCTGAAATTTGAGCCGGCCATCACCGAGGGCGGGACCTCGTTGCCGCTGACCCAGGGCACTTTGCACAAAATCCTTTCCGGCCCGGACCGCACAGCCCGCCGCACAGCCTGGGAGCACTATGCTGACGCCCACCTGGCCGTCAAAAACACACTGGCGAATCTGCTCATCACCTCCGTCAAACAGAACGTGTTCAGCGCACGGGCGCGCCGTTATCCCACCACGCTGGAGGCCGCCCTCTTTGAAAACGATATTCCGGTGGCGGTTTTCCACAACTTGATTGAGACTTTCCGCCAGAATTTGCCCACCTGGCATCGGTACTGGGCGCTGCGGCGCAAGGCCTTAGGCGTAGAGACACTGCACACCTACGATATTTGGGCGCCGTTGACCTCCCAAACGCCGCCGGTGGTGCCGTATGAGCAAGCCGTGGCCTGGATCTGCGCAGGGCTGGCCCCCCTGGGTGAATCCTATGTGGAGACATTACGCCGGGGTGCGTTAGAGCAGCGGTGGGTAGATGTCTACCCTACCCAGGGGAAACGTTCTGGAGCCTTCTCCGCCGGATGGCCCGGCACCTATCCCTTCATCCTCCTGAACTACAACGACAACGTGCCCAGCCTGAGCACCTTAGCACACGAGTTGGGCCACTCCATGCACTCGTACCTGACCTGGGAGACTCAACCGATGCTGTACAGCCAGTATTCGCTCTTCGCCGCAGAAGTGGCCTCCAACTTTCACCAGGCCATGGTGCGGGCTTACCTGCTGGAGCACCAGACCGACCCGGCCTTCCAGCTGGCCGTGCTGGAAGAAGCAATGTCCAACTTCCACCGCTATTTCTTCATCATGCCGACCCTGGCGCGCTTTGAGCTGGAAATCCACGAACGCGCCGAACGAGGGGCAGCGCTGACCGCCGACGACATGAACGCGCTGATGGCCGATCTCTTTGCCGAGGGCTATGGCGGGGAAGTAGCCGTAGATCGCGAGCGTGAGGGAATCACCTGGGCTACCTTTGGGCATCTCTACACCGATTACTACGTCTACCAGTACGCCACCGGCATCTCCGGTGCGCACGCCCTCGCCAACCGGATTTTGCAGGGCCGGCCGGGCGCGGTGGAACAGTATCTCGGCTTTTTGAAGACCGGCGGCGCGCGCTACCCGCTGGAGGCGCTGCAGCTGGCGGGCGTGGATCTAACGCAACCGGAGCCGGTGAACATCGCCTTTGATATCCTGGCGAGCTATGTGGAGCGGTTGGAAACGTTGGTGGGGTAAGTTTTCATTGAGAACGAACTGCCCGGCCTGTCATCCAACGGCCGGGCAGTTTTCAGGCAAACGCGCGGCTCCCCAACCTCGTCATGGCGGTGCATCACGCCGTAACAGGACCAGCAGCGCAAATTGGGGCAGGACCAGCTGCCGCCGCCACCGCCAGGGCTGGCGGATCAGCCGGTGCAGCCATTCCAGGCCCAGCCGCCGCATCCAGACCGGCGCCCGCCGGGTGATGCCGGCGATGAAATCCAGTGACCCGCCGACGCCCATGCCCACGGTCGCACCCGTCCGGGCGAGGTTGCGCGCCAACCAGAGGTCCTGCGCCGGCGCGCCGTAAGCCACAAACAGCAAGTCAGGACGCGCCTCGCGCACGCGCGCCACGAGCGCCGCTTCCTCGGCGGGGGCCGGCGAACCGGCGTAACAGCCGGCGACCTGGAGGTCGGGATACCGTTCCTGCAAGCGGGCCGCGGCCCGCTCGGCCACGCCGGGCGCAGCCCCCAGGAAGTAGACCCGCCAGCCGCACCGGGCCGCCTCGGCCGCCAGCCGCTCGGTCAATTCCACACCGGCGACCCGTTCGCGCAGCCGCTTTCCGCGCCGCCGGGCCGCCCAGACCACCCCGATCCCATCCGGCACGCAAAGGGCGGCCCCTTGCAGGGTCGCCCTGAACGCCGCATCGCGGCGTGCTTGCATTAAGAATTCCGGATTGACGGTAGCGATTTGATAGCTGCCGCCCAGCGTCAACCACCGCCCGGCCCATGTCACCGCTTCTGCCAGCGTCACGTCATGGATCGGCACGCCCATTAACGTGAAGGCAACGACCGGCGGCGACAACGAGGGCGACGCGCTTTCAGCAAGCGCGTCGCCGGCCGGCAGTTTCCACTTTTTTATATCATACTCGCCGCCCAATTGCCCACCAGCCAATACCGAAAATCGGCGCCCTTATTGCATTCCACCCCGCCTACAATGCCATAGACCAACGCTCCCAGCGGGACCAACGTCACCAGCAGCGCGATGGGCATCAGACAAAAGCCGATCAACACCGCGGTCAGCGCGCCGGAGATAGCCCAGGCCACCCCGGTGAGGGCACCGGCGCCGACCCAAAAGATCAACTGGAACAGGAACGCTTGCAACGCCTGGAAACCGACATAACGCGATCGTTCTTTGTAAACCAGGTAGATGACCAGCGCTGCCACCACGCCCAGGAAACCCGAAACCAGGTTGAGCAAAACACTCAAGTGCGCCAGCATCGCCCAGGTCCGCTCATCCGAAGGGGAAAGCGGCGGCGCATAAGTCACCGGCGGGACAGCGGCCGGCGGGACAGCCACCGGCGGTTCCGGGGCAACCGGTTCCGGCAAAGGAGCTTCAGGCGTCTCAGGAACTTCAGGATCCATGCTCATAGTTATCTCACCTCAAATTTAAATGGCCGGCTAATGCGTTGCGCTGACCATCCAGTCGCCGATCAGCCAGTAGCGGAAATCCGCCCCCTGCCCGGTTTGAATGGCCCCGATGACACCATAGACCACCGCGATCAGCGGGAAGAGGGCCAGGACAATGGTCAACAACAAAGCCACCGGGATCAGGATCAGGCCGACGAGCAACGCGCTCAACACCCCGACGCCTGCCCACATCAGTCCGATCAACAGGCCACCGCCGCCCCAGAAAATCAACTGGAAGAAGAAAGCCTGAAGCGCCTGGAAGGCCACGTAGCGCGAGCGGTCTTTGTAGAGCAGGTAGATCAACAGCGCGGCCCCGACGCCCAGAAAGCCGGTGACCAGATTCAACAACACGCTCAGGTGCGCCAGCATCGCCCAGGTCCGCTCGTCCGAAGGGGAGAGCGGCGGCGGGGCTACGTAAGGCGCTGCGGCCGGAGCCGGGGGCGGGGTCGGAGCCGGAACCGGTCGCTCCGGCGTCACATTCTCAGGATTGGTACTCATGGTTGCCTCCTTAAACTGACTCTTTTTCATGCATCACAGATCGCGCTTTCGTGATCTGTAATTTCATTACGAGGCAACCAGCCAAAAGTTGCGCCCAGTGGACATGACCGACCGCCGACCGGACCCTATCCAGCGGTCCCCCCATCGGCGGTCGTGCCAAGCATCGCCCATCGTGTAACGCAGCGCCTGTCGGCCAGAGCAACCCGGATTAAGCTGCGGCCTCCTCAAACTTTTCCACTTGATAGATGGAGACCTTGAGGTCCGGCCAGCGCCAGGCATTGATCGGCAACCCGGCCTTGTAGCAGAGATGCTCCAGAAATTCCACCGGGTCGGGCAGCTGCTCCCACACCTGCGGCAAGAAAGTGGCCCGCTGCCAGCCCCGTTCAATGATCACCCCGTCTACCTCCGGGCGCAGTTTGCGCAGCAGATCATCGGGGCCGTCGTAGGGCAGCGGCTGCGGGGCAGTGAGCACGGAAACCTCAATGTGAAGCCGGGGAAATTCGGGTAGCGTGAGCGGCGGGAAGCGCGGATCCTCAAACGCGGCGGCCAGAGCATTCTCCCGCACATCTACCACCAACGGGCGGCGGGCGACCAATGAGCCAATGCAACCGCGCAGGGTTCCCCCCAGCGTCAAAGTGACGAAGGCCGCGCCCGGCTCCTGCAGCCGGGACGTCAAAGGTTCCGGCACCGGCGGGGGCTCCGGGTCACCATGCAACGCTCGCCCAATCGTCTCACGGGCCAGTTTGAGCAAGGTTTGTTGTTCTTCAGGCGTCAAGGACTGGGTTGTCATCGTTCCCCCTTGAAAGAATAACGCATGAGATTTTCAGGCCGCTGTGTAGGCCACGGCCGCATAGCCCACGACCTGCCGCCGGTCCCCAGAGGTATCACCGGAGTTGCGGTAATCCAGCAAGTGCGGCTGCCAGCCCCGCCGTGCAGCGATGGTCATCAAGGCCACGACCGGCGCTTCGCCACAGGCCTCACCCTGGGCCGCTGCCAGCCGGTCTCCCCGCACCACCGCCTCCAGGAAAGTCCGGTCCAGGCTCCGCGCCACCTCATAGGGATGGTAATGGCTCAGGTCGGAACTGACCACGATCAGATCGCCCGGCTCCAGCAGCGGCTCCAACGCTTCGCCGACGGCGCGGGCGTCCACCTCGCCAAACAATAGAGGCACGATGGGAGCCGTCAAGCCAATCAGTTGCAGGAAAGGCAACTGGACCTCCAGGCAATGCTCGGCGGCGTGGGCCTGCGGCAGCAGGGCGAAAAACTCGCCGGCGTCAGCCAGCCGTTGGAGGTAAGCGCGGTCCACCGGGACATCGCCTAAGGGCGTCTCAAAAGCGTCGTAATCGCCCAGCGCGACGCCGGGGAACCAGGCGCGGTGCGAAGGGCCCAACAGGAGCACGCGCTGGGGAGGCGTGGGTTGAGCGGCCAGCAGCCGGTAATCGTAGGCCGCCACCGGCCCGGAATAGATGTAGCCAGCGTGAGGCGCAATGACCGCCTGAACGGCAGTCAGCGCCGGCGGTGGCACGGCATCCAGATAACTCTGCATCATCTGTCGCAAAGCCGCCGGCTGGGCTGGATAAAACATCCCGGCGACAGCCGGAGGACGCACCTGATTTCCCATCCGCCACCTCCTTACAATACAGAATTCATGACCATACACCGGGGATGACCGTGGCGCAGCGGGGACACTGCCCCGGCTCCCGCCAACGCGGCTGCACCCGATAGCCCAAACGTTGAACCAACAACTCACCGCAGGCAGGACAGTAAGTGCTCTCGCGCGTCGGATCCAGGATGTTGCCGACGTAGACAAACTGGATGCCGGCCTCCTTGCCGATCTGGTAGGCCCGCTCCAACGTCGCCGGCGGCGTCGCCGGCCGGTCGTGCATCCGGTAATCGGGGTGGAAGGCCGAGACGTGCCAGGGCATCGCCGGGTCCACGCCGGCCAACCATTCGGCCATCGCGCGCAGCTCCGCCTCGGAGTCGTTCAGGCCAGGGATCAACAGCGTCGTCACCTCAATCCAAATGGAGGTCTCGCGAGCAATAGTAGCGATGTTGCGCTTGATCGGCTCCAGGCGCGCTCCGGCGTAGTCGCGGTAGAGCGTTTCGGTAAATCCTTTGAGGTCCACGTTGATGCCGTCCAGGTAGGGCGTGAGCCGCTCCAGTGCCTGGCGCGACATAAAACCGTTGGAGACATAGACGTTTTTGATGCCCTGCGCGTGCGCCAACACCGCCGTATCGTAGGTATACTCAAAATAGACGGTCGGCTCGTTGTAGGTATAGGCGATGGCCTCAATCCCCTCGCGCCGAGCGATGGCGACCAGTTGCTCCGGCGAGAGATCGCGGCCCAGGTCGTCGTGTTCCAAATCCAGTTCGCGGACCTGGGAGATGTCCCAGTTCTGGCACCAGCGGCAGGTGAGGTTGCAACCGTAAGTGCCGATGGAAAGGGCCCGGCAGCCCGGTAGGAAATGAAAAAGCGGCTTTTTCTCAATAGGATCTACGTGAGCGGCGACCGCTTTGCCGTAAACAACAAGGTAGAGCGTCCCGCCCCGGTTGATCCGCACCCCGCATTGGCCCCACATCCCCGGCTTGAGCAGGCAGAAGTGCTCGCAGACCCGGCACTGCACGGCCTGCTCACGCAGCGGCTGGACTAAATCGGCTTCACGCAACACAGTGACCTCCTGAACCCGCCGGTAAATCCTTCGCCACGTCCGGCATAAGCGCTTACGACTTCATTATAGCACAAAACCCTCCCAAGCATTCTTTATCCCGCGCCCAGCGCAGGGCCGCCACCAGGCGCTGTTTTTTCAAGGCGTCAGCCCTGCGGGAAAAACAAAGGGAAGGGGTACGGACGGCAAGCCGTTCCACAAAAACCCCTCCCCTGACTGACAAACGACGCAGCGCAGTTATGGACGGATGACCGTTTTCATCAGGGAAAGAAACTCATCCCACTCCTCTGAGAAAAAGTGCACCGTCACGTTGCCCAGCTCCAGGTGGTAAGTTTGCTCACCATCCGGCTCCTGGGCCACCCACACCACATAATTTTCCGTCTCAGCCAGGTTATTGACTTCAGGATCGCTCATCGGTATCCTCCTTTTGGATTGAAATATGCTTCACACGTTTGGATGAAAAGAGGGGCGGAACTCCCTCCACGCTGGCGGGCCATCTGGCCCTCGCCAGCAATGACCGGCGAGGCAACGGCTCTTCCGGCAACGGCGGAGCCGTCGGCAGGTCAAACAACTTCGTGTACAAATAACGGACCAACACTCGCAGTGTACCAATCACCGGTGTTGCCAACACAACTCCCAAGACACCGCCCACGACAGCACCGGCGACAATCCCCAACAAAATGACCATTGGGGAGAGATGGACCCGTCGCCCGATCAAATTGGGCAGCAGATAGTTCGTATCCACCTCGTTCAACACCATGTAGACACCCAGAATCAGCAGCGCAATCCAGAAATTGCTCTCCCCCAACCGGATATAAGCCGAACCTTCAAAGAAAACGATGGTCGTGCCGATGATGGCCGACAGGGTATGCCCGACACGCGGCGCGATCTCCATCACGCCGGCCACCAACCCCAGAATGACGGCGCTGCGGATTCCGAGCGCCCCCATCACCAGCGTCACCAGCGAACCGAAGAGCAAAGCCTGCAACAGCTGCGCCCGGAAAAACCCGTTCCACACGGCGTTGATCTGGAGCAGCAACTGTTTGAAATCCTCCTCGTAGCCCGGCGGAGCCACACCGACCAGCCAGCCGACAATCCCCGGCCCCTCAATCAAGAAATACGACGAGAAAACGAGCACCAGGAACCCTTCCACAAAGCGCCCGGCCACCGAGAAGATAAACGTCACCGTCCCTGGCGCCAGCCGCGAGACGAAATCGGCCAGGGCCTGGCTCACCTGCGTGTATAGCCACTCCATCTGAAAGGTGAAATTCCCGATGTGGATCGGCTTCTGTAACCAGACCAGCAAATCCTGGACGATCTGTTGCACATCCAACTCCACATCGCGGAGCTGCGCAATCAGCGACGGGATGAAAGAAGCCGGGGCGACAATGACCGGAGCCAGAATCAGCAAATAGACCAGTGTCACTCCCAGGCCGCGCCGGAGATGTAACCACCGTTCCAGCAGATCAATGAGCGGGGCCAGCAAATAAGCTGCCAACAGGGAAAGCGCCAGGATCGGGACCAGGGAGCGCAGCCAATAGAGCATCAGACCCGCCAGAATCAGGAGCGTGGCGGCGACAATGCTTTTAACTGTGGAGGACCAGGGAGGCGAGGTCATGGTAGTTCCACACCTCTCTTTCAGGTGACCGGCACCGAGAAAGTGCCGGTCACCTCCATAGCAACTAACGCTCAATCCAGGGGTTAGCGACGGCGGGGTGGTCGGTTACCGTCGCGGCCGCCACCCCCACCAGCCCGCGCCCCTTGATCCTGGGCCCGCGCCTGCTCTACCGTCCAGCCTTCCAGCACCGCCCGGCGCGAGAGGCGGATCTTGCCCTCGCGATCCACGTCGGTCACCATCACCAGCACCTCGTCGCCCTCGCTGACCGCGTCGCGCACAGTGGGCACCCGTTCCCGCGCCAGCTGCGAGATGTGGACCATGCCATCGGTGCCGGGCACCAGCTCCACAAAAGCCCCAAAGTCGGTGATGCGCACCACTTTGCCGCTGTAGATTTTCCCCACCTCCACCGGCTCGGTGGTCGCCAGGATGCGAGCCCGGGCCTCCTCGGCCCCCACGCCGCCCGGCGAAGCGATGTAGACGGTCCCGTCTTCCTCAATGTCAATCTTGACGCCGAACTCGGCCTGCAGCGCGCGGACGTTCTTCCCGCCGGGGCCGATCAGCGCGCCGATCTTATCCGGGCTGATCTGGAGGCTCAACATCCGGGGCGCATACTCAGAGAGTTGTGCGCGTGGCGCCGGCAGCGTCGCCTCAATCAGGGCCAGGATGGTCTCGCGGGCCACGCGAGCCTGGGCCAGCGCCTCGCTCAGCACTTGCCGGGTCACACCCTTGATTTTGATGTCCATCTGCAGCGCGGTGATCCCCTGCCGCGTACCGGCCACCTTGAAATCCATGTCGCCCAAGTGATCTTCCATCCCCTGGATGTCGGTCAGGACACGATAACGCTCGCCGTCGGTCACCAACCCCATCGCGATCCCGGCCACCGGCGCTTTGATGGGGACACCGGCGTCCATCAAGGCGAGCGTGCTCCCACAGACCGAGGCCATGGAAGTGCTCCCGTTGGACGAAAGCACCTCGCTCACCACGCGGATCGTGTAGGGGAACGCCTTCTCGTCGGGGATGACGGGCACCAGCGCGCGCTCGGCCAGCGCGCCGTGGCCGATCTCCCGCCGGCGCGGCGAACCGAGGCGGCCCGTCTCGCCCGTGGAGAACGGCGGGAAGTTGTAGTGGTGCATATAACGCTTGGTGTCCTCAGGGAAAAGGTCATCCAACATCTGCACTTCGCTGAGCATCCCCAAAGTCGCGGCACTGAGCACCTGCGTCTCGCCCCGGGTGAAGAGCCCGGTACCGTGGACGCGCGGCAGCAATCCCACCTCCGCCGACAGCGGGCGGATGGTGACCGGGTCACGGCCATCGGGGCGCACCCCCTCGTCCAGAATCCGGCGGCGGACGATCTCCTTGAGGATGTCGCCGAACGCCTCACTGATCTGCGCCGCAGTCCAGCCATTGGCGGCGGCCTCCTCAGCCAGCGCCGCCTGCAACTCGGCATTCAACCCTTCCAGAGCCTCCAGCCGCTCGCCCTTGAGCTGCGTCTGGTAGACCGTCGTGCGCAGCCGGTCGGTCACCAGTTCGCGCACCCGGGCCATCAGCGCGGCCGGTACCGCAAACGAGAGGTACTCGCGCTTGGGTTTGCCGAGCGCGGCGCGCATCTCATGCTGGACCCGCAGCACGTCGGCCAGCGACTGGTGCGCCAGCTCCAGCGCATCCACCATCACCGACTCGGCGATCTCATCCGCGCCGGCTTCCACCATGATGATGGCCTCAGCGCTCCCGGCCACACGCAGGTCCAGCGTGCTCTCCGCCATCTGGGAGATGGTGGGATTCACCACCAGCTGCCCATCCAGGCAGCCGATGCGCACCCCGGCGACCGGGCCGTCAAAGGGGATATCGGAGATCATCAGGGCCGCCGAGGCCGCGATGATGCTCAACGTATCCGCCTGATGCTCATCGTCCTGCGAGAGCGCCGTGACGATGACCTGCACCTCGTTGCGCAAATCATGGGAGAAAAGCGGGCGGAGCGGGCGATCAATCAACCGGCTGGTGAGAATCGCGTTCTCCGAGGGCTTCCCTTCGCGGCGGAAGAAAGAGCCGGGGATGCGCCCGGCGGCGTAGAGCCGCTCCTCAAAATCCACCGTCAAGGGGAAAAAATCTGCTTCCGCGCGGGGGGAATTGGCCATCGTGGCCGTCGCCAGCAAAACCGTCTCCCCGCAGCGAATAACCACCGCGCCCCCGGCCTGACCGGCCAGTTTGCCGGTCGCCAGGGTCAGCGTATCCTGCCCTAAATGGGCTGTAAACACTCTATCTTCTTTCATCTAACTCAATCCCTCTTTCTGTTGATCCCAACGCGACTGGAGTGTGGGGTAAGGGACTGGGGTGTAGCGTGCACCGGGAGTGCGCGCCACACCCCAATACCTGACCCTTTCTATCCAGCCGGCCGGGGAATAAACAATTGTTAAAAACTAAGCCGGCAAACCGGCTCAACTCCGTGACACCGACCCTGGTCAGAGCCACCGGTTTGCCCATCGCCCCCAACACAACAAACGAGTAGATGTGGACGGCCTCATCTACTCGTTTGTCTTGGGGCCAACCTTGGTTGAGGACTACTTGCGCAGACCCAACCGCTGAATCAACTCGCGGTAGCGCTCCGGGCTGACCTTCTGCAAATAGCTCAGCTGCCGGCGGCGCAACCCGACCATCTTGAACAGGCCGCGCCGGGAATGCTCGTCGTGTTTGTTCACCTTCAGGTGCTCGGTCAACAGACTGATACGACGGGTGAGCAATGCCACCTGCACTTCCGGCGAACCGGTATCTCCCGGTGTGCGCGCGAACTCTTGAATGATCGACTCTTTTTCCTGCTTGCTTAGCACGTTCAAAAACTCCTTTCCAGAGACTGCCAGAGGGGGTGCTACTCCCATCCGGTCGGCCTTTTACCTGGAGCAGAGTATACCACAGAACAAGAAAGACGCAAAAGGATTATCGCTGGTCGGGCAGATCGTCATCCCGGCGACGCTGACGCAGCGACCGTGCCCCGAAAAGCGCCCCAATCAGCACCAGCAAAAGCAAGCCGGTGGGAGCCAGCGTGGTGAAATATCCGGTCTTGGGGAGATGCAAAGCCTGCATCCGGGGGGTACGGGTAGGCTGTAGCGTCGGCGTAGCAGTCGTCGCAGCGGCCGTGACCTCGGGTGCTACCGCCGGCGGCGCTGTCTGCTGCGTGGGTTCTTGTGTCGGCTCCTGGGTAGGAGTGACGGGGGTCGCGGTCGCGGTAGCGGTGGCGGTAGCGGTCGGGGGCTCCGGGGTTGCCGTGGCAGTCGGCAGTTCCGGGGTCGCCGTGGTGGTTGGAGCTATTTCCGTCGGAGTTGGCCGCGGCGTATCGGTCACCAGCCCCTCATTCGTCGGCGTAGGTCGTTCCTGGGCCAGCGAGGGTCTGGCCCCGTAGGAGGGAAGGCTGAGCGCTAACGCCAGCGCCAGCAAGAATAACAGGCAAATTGCCCACCGTACCAGCAACGATTTCGGCATGGTGCTCCCCCTTGTGCAGCAATTATCCTCTTTATTGTACTCCGAAAATTAGAATTTGCACAACCAACCCCCACCCAGCCACGCATTGAAAGGGAGGGTTTGCAGATGAGCTATGCCCACCTGCAAACCCCTCCCCCAGAATGCCGACTACGGCAGCGGAGTGGGCGTCGGCCGCGGGCCGTAGAGCGGTGGCGGCGTCGGGCCACTGCCCTGCAGTCCCGTCAGGCCGGTCACGTTCACCGGCTGGGGGCCGTAGATGTTGTTGCCCTCATTGCTTTCCCGCACCGTGTTATCCGTGTCCGCCTGGACGTAGACGTTGTGCAACCCGGTGGTGAAGGTGTAAACACCGGTCAACGTCCGGCTCTGGCCCACGCCGAACCAGGCTCCCTGCGCTCCCCAGGAGAGATCGCCGTTCAGGGTCAACTGCGGCACACGATCCACGTAAAAGTCTACGTAGAAGTTATTGCCCACCGTTACCGCCCGGTTCCCGACGTTCGCCACCGTGACCGATACGGTCACCGGCTGCCCGGCTAACGGCGTAGCCGAGAAGGTCAGGCTGGTGATAGTCAGATCCGGCCCGTCAGGTGAGAAGTTGCGCAGCACCAACGGCAGATAGACGAAGCGCGGCGGCGGGCCAACCACCGTGACGGTGTTCGTAGCGGTGGCGGACAGGCTGCTCTGCGCCTGCGACGTGGCCGTGATCGCCAGGGTTGCTACCGTGCCGCTGACGGCACCGGCGGGCACGGTGAGTGAGATCGTGACCGGCTGCGCGGCCCCAAAGCCCACCGCCAGCGGCGGGACGGGTGCGACCGGCCAACCCTGGCTGGAGGCCGCCTGGAAGGTGATGACGTCCGGCCCGTTGCCGGTATTGGTCACGATGTGAGTGAAAGCGACCACCGAGCCGGGCGTCGTTGTGACGGCGCGCCCCTCCGAGAGCGTCACGCCGGGCTGGTGAATCGCCCCTGTTGCGTCGGTGACGACCGCATAGACCGCCGGGCTGAACGCAGAAGTCGCCGTCAGCCAGGCCGTATCCGTCAGACCGCCGGTCCCCAGCGGGACAGTGACCGTTACGACAAGAGCTGTCCCCTGCTGCGCTCCCAGGGTGACGGTGAAGGGCGCTGGCGGTGTCAATGTCCAGCCACTGCGGTGGGTGATGGTGAAGGTATCCAGCCCATCGCCGCTGTTCGTCAGCCAGTGCGTGTAGGTAATCCAGGTGCCGGGATCGGTGCGGCCCACTTGATCGGGCACAAAGATCACGCCCGGATGCTGGCCGACCGTCGTCACATCGGTAGCGGTGTCGGCTTTCGTCGGATCGGCCTGCGAGCGCGCCGTGACCACGGTGGTATCTACCGTATTATCCACCGCCGTCGGCGGGACGGTCACCACGACGGTGATCCAGGTCGACGCGCCCGGCCCCAGGGCCACCGGACCAGCCGGTGTGAGGGCCGCCCAGCCCTGGCTACTGGTAAAGCTCAGGTTAAACGTATCGGCGCTGTTGCCGGTGTTGGTCAACTGGTGCGTGTAGGTCACTACCGTGCCCGGCGCCGTGTTCTGGCTGCGGTCCGGCTCCAGCAGGAGGCCGGCGACCTGCCGGACGGTGGTCGTGTCCTGGGCGGACGCCGCTTGGCCGGGGGCGGCCCAGGAAGTAGCGGTGGCGGTGGCAATTGCCACCGTGCCGCTGAGCGCGCCCGCCGGGACAGTCACCGTGACGGTCACGATGGCTGTGCCGCCGGCCGGCAACGTGACTTGCGCCGGGACAACGGCTACCGCCCAGGGCGCTCCCTGGTCCAACGTAACCGTCAACGTAAAGGTGTCAATGCCGTTGCCGGTGTTGGTCAGCGTGTGCGTGTAGACGGCGGCGGTACCGGGATCAGCGAGCGCCGCGCGGTCTGGCACCAGTTGCACGCCCACCGTGCGGGTCACGGTGGTGGTGTCGGTCGCCACGTCCGAGACCGTCGGCCTGACCGTGGAGGTGGCCCGCAGCGTCGTGACATCTACCAGGCCACCGCTGCCGGCCGGGATCCAGACCGCCGCCGTCACCGGGGCGGTCGCCCCCGCGCCCAGCGCCACGCTCGCCGGCTGGAGGTTCACCGTCCAGCCCTGGCTGCTCTGGTAGGAGAGGTTAAAGGTATCCGGCCCATCCCCCTCGTTGGTGAGGGTGTGGGTGTAGGTGATCCAGGTGCCGGGATAGCCCGCGCCGGTCCGGTCAGGCTCCAACGCTACCTGGACGATTTGCTGGACCGTTGTGGTATCCACGACCGCGGCCTGTACGGCCGGGTTCTCCGTCAGCGTTGCCGTGACCACCGTCCGGTCTACTTGTAGCGCCGTGCCGGACGGCACAGTGATGGTGACCACGACCGGCACCGCCTGGCCGGCCGCCAGCGCAAGCGGGCCGGACGGCACCACCACGGTCGGCCACCCCCGGCTGCCGGTGTAAGTCAACGTCACAGTGCGCGCCACGTTGCCCGCGTTGCTGAGCGTGTGGGTATATGTGACGACCGTGTTAGCGTTGGTATCCCGCGCCTGGTCGGGGTAGAACCAGAGCGCCTCCCACAGCTGGACATTGGTCGTATCGGTGACAGCCGCGGTAACGGTCGGGCTGGTCTGCGAGGTGGCCGTAATCTGGGTCACGTCACTCAGGCCGCCACTGCCCGCCGGGATGGTCACGGTGACGGTGAGCAGCGCCACCTGCCCCGGTCCCAGCAGCACCGGCCCGGACGGCGTCAATCCACTCCAGCCGGCACTGCTGGTCTGTACCAGCGCAAACGTATCGGTGAAGTTACCGGTGTTCGTCAGCCGGTGCGTGTAAACCACCTGTGGTTGGGTGGTCACCGTCTGGCTGTAGTCGGGCGTCAACGCCACGCCCCAGACCCGGCGCACGGTCGTCGTATCGGTCACCGCCGCCGTGAGCGTCGGGCCGCCCCACGAAGAAGCCGTGAGCCGGACCGTGTGGACGGTATCGCTGAACGTCCCGGCCGGGACGTACACCGCCACACTGAGCGTTTGGGTCTGCCCATAGCCCACACTCACCGGGGAAGGCGGTGTGAGCATCACCGTCCACCCAGGCATACTTTGCACCGTCAGGGTGTAGGTATCGGGACCGTCACCGGTGTTGGTCAGCGTGTGCGTGTAGGTGATCCAGGTGCCAGGATATGCCAGGCCGGTGCGGTCTGGCGCTAAGGCCAGCCCGGGCTGTAAGCGAACCTGAGTGATGTCGGTCGCCGTATCAAAAACGCCGACCCCGCGGCTGGAGGTGGCCGTGATGACGGTCGTATCCACCAGGCCGCCGCTCCCCACCGCCGGCACAACGACGCGCACCTGCACGGTCGCCGTCGCTCCCTCATTCAGGGAGACCACTGCCGGGGTCAACAGAGTCGCCCACCCCTGGCTGCTGGAAAGCGTGAGGGTGAAAACGTCCTGGAAATCGCCGATGTTGGTCAGCGTGTGCGTGTAGGTGATGACCACCCCTTTATCCACTAACTGCGTATAGTCCGGCTCCAGGGCTACTCCCGGCAAGATCGGATACTCGTAAGCGCCGATATCCACCCGGTTGCCCTGCAAGCGGGACTGGTTGGCATAATCCAGCGGGATGACCGCCAGCGGGGTGGCCGGATCACCTCTTTCGCGGGCCGGCGAGCTCCGTTGCAGGCGCAGATCGGGCGGGTTAGCCGCCGGCGCTACCAGCAGCGGATCCACGTTCACCAGGCTATTGGCGCCGAGCGGGAGGAGGCTATTGGTATGGGTCGTGACGTTCTGCCAGTAGAGGTTGTAATCGGCCGCGCCGCCGTTCTCAGCGACCAGCGCCGCGCCGCTCTCACCATTACTGTTGTTCGCCACGATGGTATTGGTCACCACCAGCGCTCCATGGATGGCATAGAAAGCCCCGCCCTCACCGCTGGCCTGATTGTTGTAGAGAGTGTTGTTCAGCAACGTGACCGTGCCACTGACATACCCACCGCCGCCCCGGCCACCGGTAGGCCCGCTGACGGCATTATTGTAGAAGAGGCTGTTCTGGATCCAGACCGGACCGCCGCCGGCATAGAGGCCGCCCCCGACGGTTGCCTGCCCCTCGCTCAGCCGCACCGCGTTGAGCCAGAGCGGGCCGCCGGCATGATAGAGGTTGCCGCCCGCGTCCTCGCCGGTCGGACCGCCGTGCAGGCCACTCGCCGAGCCGCCGGTCAGGGCCAACCGGTCTAAGGTCACCGAGACGCCCGCTGTGACGAAAATCGCCCGCCCCTGCGTCGGAGAGAGGACCGTGGTCTGCGAGATATGGTTGGGCGGCGTCTCGTTCCAGTTGGCCTTATCGTAGCCGCCCTGGAGCACCACCGGCTTGTTGACGAAAGCCAGCTGGGTCACCGTGATCCCCTGATACGACACGTCGTAGGTCTCGGTGTAAGTGCCGCGCGCGATCTTGATCAGATCGCCGGCCGCCGCCTGCGCTAACGCCTGCTGCAAGGTGCGGCAGGCCGCGATATCCGGTCGCGTACAGTTATTGTCCCGGTAGTCCACCGCCAGCGGATCAGGATTGCCAACGCGCTCATCCACCAGCGAATCCTGCCCGTCCGTGGCGACGTAGCGCGTGCCAACCGTGTAGCTGATGAAAGTACTATCAGCGACCCCCCGGATTGTGCCCGCCTCCGACTGTGCCATGGCGTTTGTCACATCCACCAGCCCGCCGGCCGCCTCCGGCTTAACGGTCACGCTCATGACAAACGAAGCACTCTGCCCGGGTCCTAAGTTGACCTGCGGCGGCTGCGGTTGGGCGATCTCCCCGACCGCGTAGAAACCGGCCCTGGGGTAAAGCGTGTAGGTGTCGGTAATATTGCCCAGGTTGGTCAAGACATGCGTGTAGGTGATCGTCTGACCGGGCAAGGCCGCGCCCACGTGGTCGGGCGCAATGACGAAGTCGCGGACCTCTTTAATGCGGACCACGGCGGGCGGACTTTCGGTCCCCAGGGGCGCGCCAATGCAGGAAGCGGCCGTCGCCGAGAGCGAGATGGTATCGGTGACTGAAGCGAAGGTCCCCATAGGCACAGTGGCGCTCACCACAATGTACACTACCTGGCCCGGCATGTAGGCCGAGGGACCAATGTCCACACGGGCACTGCGCCGGTCGAGCGCGATGGAGATGTTACCTCCGTTGATAATCCGGTCAATGACCGCCCACCCCTGTTGGCTGCGCAAGGTGAGGGTGACACTTTCGGTATAACCGGTGCCGGGGCCCAGCGAGGTGTCCGAATCCAGGACATTGAACCACCGCTCGCTGCTGTTTTTCAGAGTGAAGGTAAAAGGCACCGTCACCGGCGGCTCCACCAACCACTCCGGGGGCTGCGGCGTATTCACCCATTCCAACAACCGTCTGCCCACCCCGTACTCTTCCACCCCCATATCCTTGGCGCAGAGCTGCGGCCGGGGATTGTTGGCCGTATCATACCCGATGCTGGAAGCAGCGTTGGGCACGGCATCAATCGCCGGCGAATCCAGGCTCAATGAGCCGTAGAGGGTAAAGGCCGGATTACCCACCAGGTTGCCCTCGCCCTCCACTACCCCCGCGTAATCGTTGATCCAGCGCAGGGTATAGGCCACCGCCACAGCCGGGCTGCCATAGATACCGCTGCCCGCCGTACCGGCGCTATTGCTGGCGACGATACAGGCACTGATGACCGTGCCTGAGCCCAGGTTGTAAACTCCGCCCCCGCTGCCAGTAGCCGAATTGTTCCGGAGGGTAGCATGGTAGAGCTGCGCATCGCTGCGGGCATTGTAGAGGCCCGCGCCGTTTTGCGCCAGGTTGGTGGCCAGGGTCAGGTTGATGAATTTTGCGCTGCCACCACTCGCCAGATAGATACCACCGCCATTCTCTGACGCCTGGTTGAGGCTCACGCCCTCATTGACGATTGAGAACTCGCCGCCAGCGTCATAGATGCCACCGCCCTGATAAGCTTTGTTTTTCGTGATATCAGCGCCGGTAAGATGAACGGTGCTACCGCTGGCGTTGTAGACGCCGCCGCCCCGCCCGGTAGCCGTGTTGCTGTAAGCGCCCACCCCCCAGAGTGTGACGTGACTGCCGCTACCATTGTAGATCCCGCCACCGTTACCCGTAGCCACACTGTTGTAGATTTCACCGTATTCCAGGCGCGCCCAGGTGTTATCGGCGACATAAACACCGCCACCGTCGCCGCCCCGGCCACGGGTGTAGGCCATGCGCGAGAGCGTCACGTCAGGACCGGTACCACCGCCGTGAGAGACGGCAATGGAAACGACCCGGTCCAGGCCCAACGCATCAATCGTGGTCGCCACATAATCCTCACCCGTGTCAGGCGTGGTCTGGCGCGAGAAATCCTTGAGCCAGGAGCCGGAGATCGTCAGCCGCTTATCAATGGTCACGCTCTCCTCACAACGTCCGACGGCGACCTGGATGGTATCTCCGGCCTCCGCCGCATCCACGGCATCGCCGATCCGTCCGTAGACCTGTTGGGTGCGCGCCAGCCGGGCCAGACAGGCATTAAACTCGTCGGCTCCAATGTCGGAGGTCTGGTTGATCGGGCGCGGGTCGTCGTCCATGTCGCGCGTGACAGCGGTCAGGGTCTGCCCCACGTCAATCAGCGGGGAGCGATCTTGTAGATGGAAATCCTCAGTGCCGGGAGTTCCCACATCGTCCACCGGACCCACGTAAAGCGGCTCCAGATTCAGGTTGTGCGTGCCGGTCAGGATTCCGCCCGCGACCTGTACTTCGGCAGGATTGGGCCAGTAATCGTTATAGCCCAACGTCCCGACGCTGCCGTAGACCGCGGAACCTTGATCAGCCTCGTTGGTATCAAAGATCGTGTTGGTGATGGCAACGGTGCCCCCGGCAATGTAAACGCCACCGCCCACATCGTATGCCTGGTTCCTGTAAAGGGTATTGTGCAGGAAAGCGGCCGTCCCGCCTGCCATATACAGCCCTCCCCCCTGCTCAGTAGCAAGGTTGTGGTAAAGGAGGTTGTTCCAATAAGCAGCGGTACCGCCCGCGTGGTAGAGCGCGCCACCTTTGGGCGCCTGGTTGCCATAAAAACGGTTGCCCAGATCTAACAGCGGGGTGCCGGTTCCATTGTAGAAGCCGCCGCCTTCCAACGCGGCCGTGTTACTGAAGATCTGACTGCCCAGCAAGCGGGGCTGGCCACCGCCGTTCGCTACCCCGCCGCCGCGCTGCGCCCGGTTACCGCTGAGACTGCTTTGGAGCAGCGTAAGGTCGTTGGCCGCCACAAAGACCGCTCCCCCTTGCTGACCGGCGATGTTGTTGCTCAGCTGGCTCGACGTCAGCGTCAGCCCCTGTCCATTGCTGAAGAGCGCCCCCCCATAGGTTGCCGTGTTACTGAAGAATTGCCAGGTTTCCAGCAGGCCACCGAGGCCATGATAGTAGAGCGCGCCGCCCGCGTCTGCCCCGCCGGGACCGCCGCCCAGCCCCGCCGCCGTACCATTGTACAGTCTAAAACCATCCGCCGTGATGACCGTGGTGCCGGTCACCAGGACGGCGCGGCCCAACCCCTGCGGATCCAACGTGGTGGGGACAAGCGGGTAGGAGCGCACAAAGCCGCCCCACTGGTTCTGGAGGGTGTACCCTCCGTGCAGCCAGACGCTATGGGTGACATGCACGGTCTGGCTGATGATCTGCCCACCGTTGTTCCAGGGATGGACACCCCGGCAGGGGTAATCCGAAGTAACCAGGATTTCATCGCCCGGCTGGCTGAAATTGATCGCCCGCTGGAGATTGCCGTAGATCACGCCGGTCCGCACGATCTGGGCCACACAGCTGGGCCGCTCGTCCGCGCCGATGTCAAAGCCCTGGTCGCCGGGGCGGTAATCACCCTCAAAGTCGCGATAAAGCGTCACGGCCGGATCACCCCGGTCCAGCAACGGCGAAGTGTCCAGCAGGTGGAAATTACCGGTCGCCACGCTGACCAGCTGTGGCTCAACCGCCAGGCTGTGAGCACCGGCGGCCGCACTGCCGCCGTAGCCATTCGTCGCCGGGAAGACGTCGTTGTAATCCGGCGTGAAGGCCACCGTACTGTAAATGGCCCGACCGGCCGTCGCCGTGTTGCTCAGGAAGAGCGTGTTGACCACCCAGGGCGTGGCGTTAACGGTGTAGAAACCGCCGCCGTTCGTCGCCGTGTTGGAGTAAACTACGTTATGCCAGAACGTCAGCCCGCTCCCGGCGTTGTAAGCCACCCCGCCGTTAGCAGTCGCCCGGTTATCCTGGAAGATGGTGTTCTGCACAAACGAAGCGCCGCTGCTGTGATAAACCGCCCCGCCGTCGGTGGCCGTATTGGAGAAGACCTGGGTACTATCCACCGTCACCAGGCCGCCGGCATTGTAGACCACAGCGCCCCGCGCCGCCTGGTTTCCAAAGAGCAAGGTGCCATTCCCCAAAGTGGTGGTGCCCGAAATGGCATAGAGAACGCCGCCCTGGGTCGCCGTGTGGCCGTAGAAGAGCGAGTTCGTGACCGTCAGGATACCCTGCCCCACCAAGATCGCTCCACCGTTACCGGCCGAGCCGCCGCGCAGGTGCAACCCATCCACAGTGACCATCGCCGTGCCGGTGATGTAGAGAACGCGCCCTAAGCCAAGCGCATCCAGCGTCGTCGGGTAGAGCGCCGGGTCCGACAGCGTCCAATCCGTCACCGTGTAACCGCCCTGCAACCCTAACGACTTCGTCAGATAGCCCGCCTGGCTGAGCACCTGCCCCCCTTCCACCACCGGGTTCACGCCAGGGCAGGTCCCGGCAATCCGCAGCACGTCAGTTAGCCCCTTAACCGCCCGAATGGCAACCTGCAGGTTGCCATAAGTGGGCGGCAAGCCGTTCACGCGGATGTAGCAGGTCCCCAGCTCATCCGCGCCGATGTCAAACCCCTGATTGGAGGGGCGCGGTGTCTCGTCAATGTCTACCAGAATCGGGCTCAGCGGATCGGCGCGATCCTCCACCGGCGAGCCCGGGGTCAGCCGCAGGAAATTCAGCGCCGCCGGATCCTGGGAGGCAAACGCCGGATTCACAGTCAGGTTCCCCACGCCATCGCCAGCGACCAGATTGCCGCCGTAACCGTTGTTCCAAAGGTCGTTGTAATTGAAGCGCGGATCGGCATTGGCCGAGTAGATGCCGCTGCCGCTTGCCGCCGTGTTGCTGGCAATGAGGGTGCTATTGATGACCGGCGTTGTGACCGTGGCGTCGTGGTAGATCCCGCCACCCTGTCCGGTCGCCCGGTTGGCGTAGAAAGTCGCGTGGCGCACCGCCAATCCGCTCCCGGCCAGGTTGTAGAGGCCGCCGCCGTCCGTCGCTGTGTTGTAAGCCACCAGGGTATTGACAACCGTGAGAACACCGGTCGCCGGGGCGTAGAGGCCACCGCCGCTCGTTGCCGTGTTGCTGAAGACCTCGCTGCGGTGGACAAAAGCCGCGCCGCCGCCCGCGTAGAGGCCACCGCCCAACTGGGCCACGTTCTCTTGCAGCGTGCTCGCTTCCAGCCACAGCTGGCCGTCCGCGACGTAAGCGCCACCTCCCTGAGTCGCGGTGTTGCTGATGACCCGCATACGCTCGCCCACGCCCGCCGTGACGAGGGTCAAGGTACCGCTGACGTTAGCGACGCCGCCACCGTAGACCGCCCGGCTGGCCTGGATAGTACTATGCCCGATCACGACCTCACCGCCGTTGTTGTAGAGCGCGCCGCCGATGCCATCCAACCTGGTCGCGTCGCCGTGGGCCAGTATCAAATTGGAGATCACGACCGTCACTGAGACTTCCCCCGTCCCACTGACCACCAGGACGCGCCCCAAGCTGCGCGCATCCAACGTCGTGGTGTAGGGGTTGATATAGGGATCGTTGTCAAACCGGGCGTTGTACCCACCCTCCAGCGTCATACTCTTGCTGAGAAAGACCGTCTGGCTGAGCCACAGTCCATTGACCAGGCGCGGCATCACTCCCTGGCAGAGGCCGGAGAGTTGAATCGTGTCGGTCTCCACCGCCGTTTCCACTGCCAGCTGGACATTGCCGTAGATTACGCCGGTGCTCTTGATGCGGGCCAGACAACCGACCAGTTCATCCGCGCCGATATCATACCCCTGGTTAGTAGGACGGATATCACCGTCTATATCGTCGGTCAACGGCGTCTGGGGATCGGCCTTGTCCACACAAGGAGAGTCATACGCCAAATGCAAATCGCCGGCCGCCGGGTCCACGAAAAGCGGGTCAGCGGCGAGGGAATGGCTACCCAACGCCACGTTGCTGTCGGGGAAAGTACCGGCACTGTTATGCCAGACATCGTTGTAATCCGCGCTGGGCGGTGTCCCGGCCTGCCGGTACACCCCGCCGCCCATCGTCGCGGTGTTGGAGACGATGATACTGTTGGAAAGCACTAACGTGCTGGCAACCCGGTCGTAGAGCGCCCCGCCCGTAGTCGCCGCCCGGTTGCCGTAAAAGGTCGCGTTAATCACCGTCAGCAGACCGCTCTCGCGGTGCAGACCGCCGCCGGTGCCGGCCGCCGCGGTGCAGCTATAAATCATCGTATTCCGCAGTGCGAGCGTCCCGCCGGCCTGGTAAAGCCCGCCGCCAACATTAGCGGTCGCCAGGCCAATGCGCACCCGGTTGAAGACCGGGGAACCATTCTGCACATAGATCCCGCCGCCCTGGGAGGCGCTCGTCTGAGAGATCACCAGCTGCTCCACCACCGGCGAGCCGTTGTTGATATACAGGCCACCGCCGCCGCCGGTTGTCGCCGCCGCCTCGGTGATCGTGATTTGCTGCAGGGCCGCCAGGCCCCCCTCCACGTAGATGCCGCCGCCCAGCGCGGCCCGCGCCTTCTGGATGATCAGCTGCGTCAACGTCGGCGCGGAGCTCCCCTGCACGTAGATGCCGCCACCGACGCCACTGGTCTGCGCATTGCGGATCGTGAAGCCGCGCACTACCGGCCGGACCCCGGCCGGCACCTGAATGCGCATACCACGCCCGACATTGCCGGCATCAAGGATGGTCGTATTGGGATCCACGCCCGTTGCCGGCATGATGAAATCGCCGCCCTGCAACGCATAACCGCCCAACAGGTTAATATTCTGGTTGATATCAATGTCCGCATCGGTATAGACCCCCTGGGCCACCAGGACGGCATCCCCCCAGGCCGTTTGCCGGACAGCGTGGCCGACGGAGCGGCAGGGCTGGATCATCTGGGTACAGTTATTCATACTATCCGTCCCACTCGTCGCCACGTAGCGCGTGCCAATGGTCGCATTGGCGGTGGTGGTATCGGTCACCTTAGCCGAAACGCCGGGGAAAATGCGCGAAGTGGCCGTCACCGTCATCACGTCAGCCAGGCCGGCTGGGGCGGTTTTGGGCACCACCACCCGGACCACCACAGTGGCCGTCTGGCCCGGCGTCACTGTGATCGGCGTGGTGGGCGTCAACAGGGTGCCCCATTGTAACGGAGAAGCGATAGAAAGCGCGTAACGATCCGGCGCATCACCGGTGTTGATCAGAGTATGCGTGTAGGTCAGCACCTCGCCGGGATCCCCGCTCTCGGCATAGTTGGGGATCAGGCTCACACCCGGGCGGGCCATGATATCCTCCGTCACGTCCAGGGCCACCGGGCTGGTCCGCGAGGTGGCCGTCAGGAAAGTCCGGTTGTAGAGCGCCGTAATGGTCGGCGGCACCATCACCACCAGCCGGAAGGTCTGGTGCCCGCCGGAAGTCAGGACCACCGTTGGGCTGATCCCCAACAGCTGCCAGGTCCACCCCTGGTTGTTGACTACCTCCAGGGTGAAAGCGTCAGTCATGGAAAGCGTCTTGCCCAGATTGGTGATGGTGTGAGTGAAGGTCACGGGGCGGCCGGCCACTTCCCCCAGGGTGTAGAAGATCTGCGGGGGCGCATCGCTCAGTGCCACCTCGGCAAAGATGAGGCTTTCGTCGGCCCCTACGTCGGGACGGGTTCCCTGGGGGCGCGGATCGGCCTCAAAGTCAGCCGCTAACGGCAGGGCCGGATCGCCGGCGTTGATCTGCGCC
>Ga0067045_1028100_pt1 | contig 43309 bp, 48 predicted proteins | sample TerdegcTABiofilm_FD_59184 | JGI IMG/M metagenome (GOLD analysis project Ga0067045, IMG submission 59184) | Combined Assembly of (Gp0054472, Gp0054536) Wastewater bioreactor microbial communities from Singapore -Terephthalate degrading... | reverse complement strand
GGGTCCGCCGTTACGGGAACGAATGTCCCCTTCGCGCGCGAGACCGGCTTGTGGCTGGCTTCGATATGGCCTGCTGAAAGAGCGCTCACTAGAGCTTCCTCAAAAATGGCGCGGGCATCGAAGCCCTGCTCGGCCAGCATCCGCTCGATCTTGCCGTTCCGATTGGAGTCTATGCCTGCATCGATTGCGGCCACCACCAGCGCGCCCAGAATGCCGCCTGCGGCGCCGGCGCCTGGTGAGACCTGACCCGAATTGACCATCGACTGGGCCGTCGCGTTGCCTACCGACATGTCTATGGGCATGTCTTCCCCGGTTGCCCGCTCAGGCATGCCCGTAGACATAAGAACCACACGGTTTAGTTGAATCTGTTCGGCATCCAGGGCCAGAACAGGATCTTTATCGGATTGCGCGTTCGCCTGAGAAGCGAATACAAAACAAAGTACTGCGGCGCACGCCGCGAAAGAGCGATGAGTCATGAGTTACCCCCCCGATTGCAGGCGGAACGCTTATTGGCCAGGTATTTGTTGTCAATATGCCAACCATAAATTGCCTGGATGCTCGTCTTTTCTTGACGCTTTTGTTTCTGTGCGGCGTTCGGCTTTCCTGCCGGCTGCGTTTTTGCGGGGTTCCGCCGCAAGATGTCTCCGGCTAATGCTGCCGAAAGAACGGCGCGCGAACCTTGAAGCTGGCTCGATGACAGCCATGTCTAGGGCTCTCACTAGGCGCAGACGGATGGACCGGTATGGAATGCTGCGGCGGAATTGAAGAGCATGATGACGAGTGCACCGAGGTGAAGGTGAAGGAAGGCATTGATGCAAAGACGGTCGAGGCGGCAAAGCGCCTGGAGTCGGAGAATTATTCTGCCGGTTTCGTCACGGACATTGAAATGGACATGGCCCCGAAGGGCCTCTCCGAGGATACCGTCCGCTTCATCTCCGCCAAGAAGGGCGAGCCTGAATGGCTGCTTGAATGGCGCCTGGAAGCCTATCGCCGCTGGCTGACGATGGAAGAGCCCGCCTGGGCGCGCGTCCATTATCCCAAGATCGACTTCCAGGCCTATTATTACTACGCGGCGCCCAAGGCCGGCGCGAAATACAAGTCGCTGGACGAAGTTCCCAAAGAGATTCTCGAGACCTATGAGAAGCTCGGCATCCCTCTGCGCGAGGCCGAAGTGCTGCTCGGCGTCGAAGGCGCGGCCGAAACAGCCGCGACGGCGCGCGAGCGGCCGAAGGTGGCTGTCGATGCGGTGTTCGACTCCGTGTCTGTGGCCACCACTTTCCGCGAGGAGCTGAAGAAAGCCGGCGTGATCTTCATGTCGATCTCCGAAGCCGTGCATGAGCATCCGGAATTGGTGAAGAAATATCTCGGCTCTGTCGTTCCGACCTCCGACAATTTCTATGCGACGCTCAATTCGGCTGTCTTTTCCGACGGGTCGTTCGTCTATATTCCCAAGGGCGTACGCTGCCCGATGGAGCTGTCGACCTATTTCCGCATGAATGCGGAGAATACCGGCCAGTTCGAGCGTACACTGATCATCGCCGATGAGGGCGCCTACGTTTCTTATCTTGAAGGCTGCACCGCGCCGATGCGGGACGAGAACCAGCTTCACGCCGCCGTGGTTGAACTCGTGGCGCTCGATGACGCCGAAATCAAATATTCCACGGTGCAGAACTGGTGGCCGGGCGATGAGGATGGCAAGGGCGGCATCTACAACTTCGTAACCAAGCGCGGCGATTGCCGCGGCGCGCGCTCCAAGATCTCCTGGACGCAGGTGGAAACCGGCTCTGCCGTCACCTGGAAATATCCGTCCTGCGTGCTGCGGGGCGACGATTCTGTCGGCGAGTTCTATTCCATCGCCGTCACCAATGGCCGCCAGCAGGCCGATACCGGCACCAAGATGATCCATCTGGGCAAGCGCACGAAAAGCCGGATTATCTCCAAGGGCATTTCGGCGGGCAAATCCGACAACACCTATCGCGGTCTTGTTTCCATTCACAAGAAGGCTGAAGGCGCGCGCAATTTCACCCAGTGCGACAGCCTTCTGATCGGCGACCGGTGCGGGGCCCATACTGTGCCCTATATCGAAAACCGCCGCGCCGACGCGCAGCTCGAGCATGAAGCGACGACGACCAAGCTTTCCGAAGACCAGCTTTTCTATGTCCGCCAGCGCGGCATCGGCGAGGAGCAGGCAGTGGCGCTGCTCGTCAACGGCTTCGTCCGCGAAGTGCTGCAGGAACTGCCGATGGAGTTTGCTGTCGAGGCGCAGAAACTTCTGGAAGTCAGCCTCGAAGGCAGCGTTGGCTAGATTGCGTTTTTCTCCCGGCGCGCGATAGGATCAGTGCCGGAGGAGAGACCCATGAAATTCCAACTGCTTGCGGCTTTGCCGTTTGTCGCACTGATCGCCTGTACGCCGAAAGCGGAGGCGCCGGGTGAAACCGCCCCCGTTGCGGAAGAAGCCGCCGTCACGGCCGCCAGCCTTCCCACCTGCGCGGATGCCGAGGCCACGAGCGGCGGGCAATTGCCCCAGCTTACCAGCTGCCGGCTGGAACTGGGCGATGGCAGGAATGTTGTGGTCGGCTCTACACAGATGACGGATGGCGAAGGCACGCTTCGCGCCGAGCTTACAGGCGCTGATGGCGCCTCGCTGCAGGTCATCGAAGAAGCGGCCACCGGTTTCTACAACTATCCTTTCCTGGAAGACCTGACCGGCGATGGCGCGGCGGACCTGATGTTGCCGCAACTCTCCGGCATGGTGAACATCAGCTATGCGCTCTGGATTCAGGGCGCTGATGGCTTGTTCAGCCGGGCCGGCGAGCTTGGGGGCTTTGACATCACGCTGGGCAGCGACGGCCTGATCGCTGCGTCTGGCCGTTCTTCTGCCTTCGAATGGGAGACGAGCTATTATTCGGTCGAGAATGGTGCCCTGAAGGAGATTGCCGTCGTGGTGACCCGCGCCGATCCGGAGGAAGGCGAGCCGGCGTCAGACCGGCCCGCCTGCGAAGTCATCCGATCTGCCGACGGGGTGGATATCGCGCCTTTCTGCCAGCCGGCTGCTGACGCGCCCACCGAATAAAGCCGGGCAGGCACGAAACTTGCTGGGCTGGCGGCAGGAAACCGCCGGCTCGCAGGGACTCTGGCATGAAAAACCTGGTTAAAATCGCTGCTGGTCTGGGCCTCGCCGCCCTGATGCTGACGGCTGCCTGCGCCACAAATCCAGACATTTCGCCCGAAGAAACAGCCGAGCGCCGTGCCCGGCTGGCCGCTGTGTCGCTGCTGCCGGACTGCGCGGCGGCTCAAACCCTTACTGGTGACCGTGCCGAGCGGCTCCCCGATTGCCGCTTCAGCGGGGTGAAAGGCCTTCACCTGATCCTCAAAACCGACCCTCTGGACTGGGAAATGCTCGGTCCTTCGGGCTTTGTGAGTATTTCGGTGATGGATCGCCAAGGCCGCCCTATCGCCGATTTCTCCGAAGTCATCCACGGGCTGTACGTCTATCCACAGCTGCTGGACGTGAACGGCGACCGGCGCGCGGACCTCATCATTCCCCGCTCTACGGACGCCGTAAATATGGTCTATGCCCTGTGGATACAGCAGGAGAGCGGCGATTTTCTTCATGCCGGGCAGGTGACCGGCGCCGAAATCGCCTGGACAGCCGGCGGCATGATCGCCGCAGCCAGCCGCACCGGCGCGTCAGACTGGGAAACCGCCTATTACCGCGTGACCGGCGCCGCGCTTCAGGAGCTCGCCCTGGTCCACGCGGCAGGGAGCCAGCCACCCCGGCGCGGAGGGCGCTGCGAAATCCTCCGGCTTGCGCCGGGGCTTGAGCCCGCCGGCTTTTGCGCGGCCCGCTGAACGGTTCAATCGGGCACAATTCTTGCTGATGACAGCCCGGCGGGGGCCGGTGGGGCCACCTGAGGGAGCATCACCCATGTCGGGACTATTCAAGGAAATTGGCGGCTATGTGCTGCTGGCGCTGGCCATTTTTGCCGCTCCGCTGCTGGCTGCTGTGATCGGTTAGGGGCGCTGCAGCGGCTTTTCGGCGCTTTGCGCTTTCAAATCATCGCAGGGCGCCCTAAATCCCCGCCATGTTGAAGATCCAGAATCTGAGCGCCACGGTTGGCGAAGGCGAAGCGGCCAAGACCATCATCAATGGTCTGTCGCTGGAAGTGCCTGCGGGCGAAGTTCATGCCATCATGGGGCCGAATGGGGCTGGCAAGTCCACCCTGTCCTATGTGCTGACCGGGCGGGACGGTTATGAGGTTACCGGAGGGGCCGCCACGCTCGACGGGCAGGACATCCTGGCCATGGAGCCGGAAGACCGCGCCGCAGCCGGCCTTTTCCTCTCCTTCCAATATCCGGTGGAGATCCCCGGCGTGCCGGTGATGACCTTTGTGCGCACGGCGATGAACGCCCAGCGCAAGGCGCGCGGCGAGGCGGAAATCTCCGCGCCGGATTATCTCAAGAAGTCCCGTGAAGTGGCCAAGATGCTGAACCTTGACGCCGACATGCTGAAGCGTCCGGTGAATGTCGGCTTCTCCGGCGGGGAGAAGAAGCGTCTGGAAATCTATCAGATGCTGATGCTGGAGCCGCGCTTCATGGTGCTGGACGAAACAGATTCCGGCCTCGACATTGACGCCCTGCGCACCGTGGCCGAGGGCGTCAACGCCCTGCGTGCGCCAGAGCGCGGCATGCTGGTCATCACCCACTATCAGCGCCTGCTGGACCATATCAAACCGGATAAGGTGCACGTTCTCGCCAAAGGCCGCATCATCAAGACCGGCGGCCCGGAACTCGCCCTGCGCCTTGAAGAAGAAGGCTATGACGGCGTGCTGGCGGAGGCAGTGTGAGCGCCGCCCTGAAAGATATGATCCGTAATCCGACGGTTGCGGAACTCGAACTGGTCGCGCGATACGCCGCCCTGAAGGCAGACCCGCGCCGCGAGCGCCTGTTTGAAGCCTTTGCGCAGACCGGCCTGCCGCATCGCCGCAATGAGGAGTGGCGCTGGAGCGACTTCAAAGCGGCGGTTACCGGGCTGGACGTGCCAGCTGCGCCGCCTGCAGCGGACCCTCTGGCTACGGACGGTGTCACCACATTGAAATTTACCCCGCAGGGCTATACCGCGCCCGCCACTCTGCCACCCGGCCTCCGCCTTCTGGCGAAGGATGAGGCTCAGGCGATGAGCGGCGCTGAAAACGCGCCCCTCGGTGCGCTGGCCGCTGCGCTCTCCGGAGCGAAGAACGCTCCGGCAACGCTGCTCGCGGAAGTTACGGATGAGGCGCCTGTGCGGCTGCACATGGTGTTCTCCGGCCCCGGCGCCATCAATGCGGCGCGTGTGGTGTTTCTGCTGCGCCCCGGCGCCCGGCTTGAGGTTTCCGAAAGCCATCTGGGCGGCGCGGCCTTCTCCACGGCGCTGGTCGAATACACCCTGCAGGAAGGCGCAAAGCTCTCCCGCGTCGTCTATCAGCGCGGCGGCAAGACCGAAGCGCAGGCGATCACGGCGCTGATCCATCAGGATGCGGACGCTGAAACGAAGCAGACCGTGCTGGCATTCGGCGCGAAGGTCGCGCGCATCGAGACGCGCCTCGTGCACCAGGAAACCGGCTCTCACGCCACGCTCAATGCGGCCTATCTGGCGGGCGACGGCTATCACATCGATTTCACCAGCCATGTGCGCCATGGCGCGCGTGCCTGCGTGACAAGGCAGGTGACCAAGGGCGCTGTGCTGGATGGCGGGCGCGGCGTGTTCCAGGGCAAGTTCCATGTGCCTCGCAATGCCGGCCAGCAGACCGACGCCTCGATGCAGCATAACGCGCTGCTGCTGGAAGAAGGCGCGGAAGTGTTCGCCAAGCCGGAACTGGAAATCCTGGCAGATGATGTTCAGTGTGCGCACGGAAACACCTCAGGCGCGCTGGACCAGAACCAGCTGTTCTATCTGCGTCAGCGCGGCATTCCTCTGGAGAAGGCCCGCGCGCTGCTGACTGAAGCTTTCATTGCCGAAGCTCTGGAAGAGGCCGGCGATCATCAAGAGGCCCTGCGGGCAGAGGCACAGTCCTGGCTGTCGGAAGTCTGAAGCCCATGTCCCGCAAGCTCGATATCCCCGCCATCCGCGCTGAATTTCCGATCCTCTCGCGTGAGGTGAATGGCCATCCGCTGGTCTATCTGGATAACGCTGCCAGCGCGCAGAAGCCCAATGCTGTCATCGACGCGCTCGCCGGCCAGATGCGCACGGCGTATGCCAACGTGCATCGCGGCCTGCACACGCTGGCCAACGAGACGACCGAAGCCTTCGAGGCTGCGCGGGAAACCGTGCGCGCTTTCCTGAATGCGCCGTCTACGGATAATATTATCTTCACCAAAGGCTCTACCGAGGGCATCAACCTTGTTGCCTCTGCGCTCGCCGCACGCATCCAGCCCGGCGATGAGATTGTGCTCTCCATCATGGAGCACCATTCCAATATCGTACCCTGGCACTTCCTGCGCGAGCGTCATGGCGCCGTGCTGCGCTGGGTCGGCCTCAAGGAAGATGGCTCGCTTGATATGGAGGCGATGGCGGATGCCATTGGCCCGAAGACGAAGATGGTGGCCATCACCCATATGAGCAATGTGCTCGGCACGGTGACGGATGTGGCCGCGATCACGCAGCTTGCCCATGCCGCTGGCGCCGAAATCCTGATCGATGGTAGCCAGGCGGCGGTTCATCTGCCCGTCGATGTGCAGGCCATCAGGTGTGACTGGTATGTCATCACCGGCCACAAGATCTATGGCCCGACGGGTATCGGCGCGCTGTATGGCACCGCCGCTGCGCTGGACCGCGCCCGGCCCTATCAGGGCGGCGGCGAGATGATCGAGATCGTCGAGAGGGAGCGGGTCACCTACAACACCGCGCCCCACAAGTTCGAGGCGGGCACGCCGCCGATCCTGGAAGCCATTGGCTTTGGCGCCGCCCTGCGCTGGCTGGGGCAGTTCGACAAGGCGGAGATCGCCGCCCACGAACATGCCCTCTACGAGCGCGCGGCGGGCATTCTGCGCCAGGTCAACGGCATCCGCATCCATGGTGAGGCCGCCGGCAAGGGCGCTGTGCTGGCCTTCAGCCTTGAGGGCGCCCACCCGCACGACCTTGCCCAGATCCTTGATCGCTACGGCGTCGCCATCCGCGCGGGCCATCACTGTGCGCAGCCCTTAATGCAGCATTTAGGCGTCCCGGCTACGGCCCGGGCGAGCTTTGCCCTATATAATACCGAGGTTGAAGTGGACGCGCTGGGCGAAGCGCTCGCCAAAGCGCGCAAAATGCTGGTATAAATACGTATATGGCCGATGATATGACCTCCCAAGACCTGCTCGGTGTCCGCGATCCTGCGGCTGTCTCTGCGATTCCGCAGGAGGAACTCGACCGGCTGACCGATGAGCTGATCGCTGCGTTCAAGACTGTTTTCGACCCGGAAATCCCGGTCGACATCTATGAGCTGGGCCTGATCTACAAGGTGGATATCGATGACGACCGCAAGGTAGACATCGAAATGACGCTGACCGCGCCCGGTTGCCCCGTGGCCGGCGAAATGCCTGGCTGGGTTGAGAACGCCGCAAAGAGCGTTGAGGGAATCGAGGCTGTCGAAGTCTCCCTGACCTTCGATCCGCCTTGGGATCCTTCGCGGATGTCGGATGAGGCCCGCCTCGCGCTCAACATGCTTTGATTGAAGGAGGGGCTTTGCGCCCCTATCTACAGACCATGGCCCGCAGACCCCGCCCCAAACCCGTTCGCCTGACCGACGCCGCTGCCGCGCGCGTAAAGGAAATCATGGCCGAGCGCGGTCTGGGTTTCCTGCGCGTCGGCGTCAAGAATGGCGGCTGCGCGGGCATGGAATATGTGATGGACTATGCCGAGGCGCCTCAGCCGCTGGACGAGGTAGTTGAGGATAATGGCGTCACCATCCTGATTGATGCCAAGGCGGTGCTGTTCCTGCTTGGTAGCGAAGTCGATTATGAAACCACGCTGCTCCATGAGAAATTCGTGTTCCGCAATCCCAACCAGACCGATGCCTGCGGCTGCGGCGAGAGCGTGACCATCGTGCCGGCCGGGGCCGAGTAATCTGCCCGGCGGGCTGATGCAGGTTCGCGGATTTCCCCCTCTTTCGGCGCCAGACGCTGAGCTTCTGATTCTCGGCAGCATGCCCGGCATCGCCTCGCTGGAAGCGGGGCAGTATTATGCCCATGCCCGCAATGCCTTCTGGCCCATCATGGGCCACCTCTTCGGCGCCGGCCCGCAGCTTGCCTATGCTGACCGCGCCATGCGGCTGCGCCAGCAAAAGGTCGCGGTGTGGGATGTGCTGCAGCTATGCCTGCGGGCGGGCAGCCTCGACGCAGATATCCGCGAGGAGGTGCCCAATGACTTTGGCGCTTTCTTTGCCGTCCATCCGCGTATTCGCCGGATCGGCCTTAATGGCGGCAAGGCGGCCGCGAGTTTCCGGAAATACGCGGCGGTTCATGTGCCGCCGGGCGCAGAGGCCGTGACACTGCCTTCAACCAGCCCCGCCCATGCCGCGCGCCGCTTCGAGGACAAGCTGGCGCTTTGGCGATCGGGCCTTCTGGGCAGTCCTCAGGAATAGCCCCGCGCGTCAGTTCGCCAGCTTCATCAACACGATGCCGCCCGCGATCATGGCTGCCGCGAGGATGCGCATCGGGGTGGCCGCTTCGCCGAGCCAGATGACGCCGAAGATGAACGCGCCCGCCGCGCCAATACCGGTCCAGACCATATATGCCGTACCCAGCGGCAGGGATTTCATCGCCATTGCCAGCAGCGCAAAGCTGGCCGGCATGGCCGCGATCATGATGAGGGTGGGGATGGGCCGGGTGAAACCAGCCGATTGTTTCATTGCAGCGGCCCAGACGATTTCCAGCAGACCGGCGACGACAAGAAGGCCCCAAGGCATGGGAAGCTCCCGCAGAAACGGGCCGTCCCGAAGCGTTCCCGGTATGGGGGAGGCCGTCCTCCTGCCTGTACTGCTTAGATAGTCATTCCGGGGCGAGGCTCAAGCCTTCTTGTAGGCGGCAAGGTCTTCCAGGGTCGGGGCAGCCTCGAAGCCGTTGGGCGGGTCTGGAATGAGGCGGGCGCGGGCGGCGGGCTCACCGGTCGCTTCAGCCACCAGTTCGGCCGTGCGTATTTCAACCGCTTCGGTCAGCCGGGCGATGAACTCGTCCCGGGGCAGGCCGGGCGGGATCGGCTCGAGAAATTCGATGACGGCAGTGCCCTGGCGGCGAGGGCTTTCCTGCTGCTGCCAGAACACACCGATATTGGTGGCAACCGGCACGACGGGCACGCCCATCGCCTCGGCCATGTGCCAGACGCCGGATTTGTAGCGGAAATGATAGCCAACCGGGGCAAGGTGGCCTTCGGGATAGATCAGCACACGGCGGCCATCGGCCTTGGCCTTGTGCATGCCATTGGCCAGCGAAGACGCTTTCTTCTCGCCGCCGCCGCACGTGTCGATGACAATGGCGCCGAGCTTCTTGAGGATGCCGCCAACCAGTGGGAAGCGTTCGAGATGATCGCCGGTGACAAAAGCCAGATCCTTGATTTCCGGATAGATCAGGAAGCCGTCGCCCCAGCTCTGGTGCTTGGCGCCGATCACGAAGGCGCCTTCGGGCAGGCGCTCACGGCCGCGGACTTCCTTGCGGATGCCGGCGATGTGGCGCAGGGCGAAATTCATGGCCCGCGTATAGCTGCGGATGATGGCGCGCACCGGGCCATGGCCGGGCCAGGCCAGGAAAGGCAGCGAGACGAGCACATAGCCAATCGAGAGAACCCAATAGGCCAGCTGGAAGAGAGTGCCACGCATGGAAATGCTCCGTAGGGGGAACGGTCAGGGGGCTGTCAGGACTTCAAAACGGCGAGAACGGCGCGCGCCAGGGCAGGCGCATGCCGGGAAAGCGGGCCGGGCAGGCGGTTGTAGATCTTGTTCTGACCTGCCTGCATCACCACGCCAAGTGCCATGGCGGCCTTCAGGGCGGGATCCCCCTTCGGAACGGCGCCGGCATCCATCAGGCCGGAAATGATCTGTTCCGTGACGGATACCGGATCATCCTCGCGCCGCCGGTCATAGGGGAGGTATTTGTGCAGCGAGACGAGGTGGAAGGAGAAGAGCAGGAAATCTTCATCCGCCAGGGCGCAATAGGCGGCGACGGCGGCATGCACCTTCTCGTCCAGAGTGCCCGTCCCGCCCAGGGCTTCGGCCAGCATGACCGACAGGCGGTTGTGAGTTTCCATGAACAGGGCGAGGGCAAGCTCGTCCTTGCCTTTATAGTGGCGATAGAGAGCGCCTTCCGAAACCTGGGCGCTTTCGGCGATCTCCCGCGTGGTGGCGGCATCGACGCCGACATTCACGAACAGTTCGAGCGCTGCGCGCTCAATTTTCGGGCGGGCATCACGCACACGCGGGCGCCGGCCGGCAGCGTCCGTTTTCGTGACGACCGGTTTGGCTGCTGTTTTGGTGCGTGCGCCCTTGGCAGGGGCGCGCCTTGACGGTTTGCCGGACGGGGAAGCGGGGGTGGCTTTGCGGGCCATGGGCGACAGCTCCTCTGAATCTTCGTGCCCCGTGTATTACACAGGCTTGCAATGATTGCAAGTGATCAATCGCTCACAAAATGGCCTTGCGCGGATGCCGGAACAAAAAAAAGGGGGCCGGAAGGCCCCCTGAAGCGTTCTGCCGCCAAGGCTCAGACCAGTTCGATGCGGTAGCTTTCGATCACGGTGTTCGCCAGCAGCTTCTCGCACATTTCCTTGACGCGGGCTTCGGCCGCCGACTTGTCCGTCTGGCCCGTGAGGTCCAGCTCGATGACCTTGCCAACGCGCGCGCCGCCGACTTCCTTATAGCCCATCCGGGCCAGGGTATCGGCCACGGCCTTGCCCTGAGGGTCCAGCACGCCGGATTTGAGGGATACGTGTACGACCGCTTTCATTATTTGCTGCCCCCGGTGAAGTGGATGACGTTGTCGGTCTCTTCGCCTGATTCCCGGATGATGCCGAGACGGCGTGCGACTTCGGCATAGGCTTCCGTAACGCCGCCCATATCACGGCGGAAACGGTCCTTGTCCATCTTCTCGCCGGTCTTGGCGTCCCACAGGCGGCAGCTGTCCGGGCTGATCTCGTCAGCCAGCAGGATGCGCGGCATGTCGTGATCGTTTTCGAACCAGCGGCCGAATTCGATCTTGAAGTCGACAAGGCGGATGCCGGCGCCCGCGAAGAGGCCGGACATAAAGTCGTTCACCCGCAGGGCGAGGGCGATGATGTCGTCATATTCCTGGGCTGTGGCCCAGCCGAAGGCGGCGATGTGTTCTTCGGAAACCATCGGATCGTGCAGGGCATCGTTCTTGAAGTAGAACTCGACCAGCGGGCGGGGCAGGGACTGACCCTCCGGAACGCCGAGGCGCGTGGAGAGCGAGCCTGCAGCGATGTTGCGCACGACCACTTCCAGCGGAATGATGTCCACTTTCCGCACCAGCTGCTCACGCATGTTGAGGCGGCGGATGAAGTGGTTGGGCACGCCCACGCTGGTCAGATGGGTCATCACGAACTCGCTGATGCGATTGTTCAGAACCCCCTTGCCATCCAGCACGGCCTTCTTGGTCGCGTCGAACGCAGTTGTGTCGTCCTTGAAATACTGGATCAGCGTGCCCGGTTCGGGGCCCTCATAGAGGATTTTTGCTTTTCCTTCGTAGATGACGCGGCGCTTGTTCATCTCAACCGGCCTTTCCTGCGCGTTCTGCGGGGATAGCGTTGCCAACGGGAATCATTCACCCCGCTCCCCTGAAGCGCGGACTGTTACGCCAAACCCGCGACAGAAACAATTATTGCGAACACCTGAGCATCCACCCTATATCAGCGCCGATAGACACCGGCAGATGTGAAAGGGCCACCTCCATGAGCACATTCGATGATCGTGAACGCGCAGAGGAGGCCCGTTACGCCCTGGATCAGGAAACCCAGTTCAAGATCAACGCCCGCCGCAACAAGCTGCTGGGCCTCTGGACCGCTGAACTTCTGGGCCTGAAGGACGGCGACGCTGAGGCTTATGCCAAATCAGTTGTGATCGCGGATCTGGAAGAGGCCGGCGATGATGATGTCGTGCGCAAGGTGCGCGGCGACCTCGAAAAGGCCGGGATTGTGCGCACGGATGTCCAAATCCGTGAGGAAATGGCCCGTCTTTTGCCCGTCGCGCGCGAGCAGATCATCAACGATATCAAGGGCTAAGGACCACCGGCGGCGTGTAGTTATCGCCGCAGCCGGGGCCCGTGCCACCCATCGGCACAAATGACACGCAGCTATAGTGGGCGCCGGTTCCGGAGGTGAAGGTCGGCTTTCCGGTCCAGCCCTCGATAAAGGGCTTGCCCACCCAGGCGCTCATCATGATCTTGCCGGGGGCTGCGGGGATACCTGCGTCTCCCGTGGGGGTCGAATAGATGGGCTGTCCCTCGATGAACCAGGTAATCTGGTCCGGGGTCCATTCGAAGGCATAGAGGCGATCTGCGTCAGCGGCGTCGAAGGGCAGGTCAAAGCCCTCAAAGGCGCCGCGTTTGCCTTTCCGGAAATAGTTGAAGTGAACCTTGGTCGTGTCCTGGCCGAGGAATTCGATGTCGACTTCGTCGTGGGGATCGCCAAAGTGCGCGCCGGTGAAGGTGAAGAAAGCCGAGACGGTGCCTGAGCCGCGGGCGGGGCGCATGATCACCTCGTAGCGGCCATAGCCGTATTTTCCGGGGCTCTGCAGCTCGGCGATCGTGTAGGGCATGCTCTCGCCCTTTACCCGGTGGATCGAGAGCAGCGTGCCGCTGGACGTCTCGCTGACGTTATCCTCGCGCCAGTTGCCACCATAATGGGTCGCAAGGTTATCATGGGTGGAGGCCCGGAAAGGTGTCTGGCCGCGCATGCGGGTCAGGAAAGCCTCCTGCTGGCGGTTCGGGATCGCGGGTTTGGGCGCTTCGGGCAGCACCGGCGTGTAGGTTTCCGGGGCCTTCCAAGGGAAGAATTGAGGCTGAAGCTGCGGGGCACGCTGGCGGACGGAAGGGGCTTTCGGGGCAGGCGGTGCCGAGATTTCAGCAACAATTACAGTCTTTTCTGCGACAGGCGCCGGGGGCGACAGCGCAATCGCGCCGGTGGCCGCAACAATCGCCAGGCAAGCCACAACAGCCAGATCAATGCTTCTGGAAAACCGGGTCCAGATTGCGGACTGAGTGTTGCCGATGTGGGCCATGACTGCCTCCGAAGGTTAATCCTTCGTGAAGAGCAAGTTATGCGCCAACTATTTGTTAAGCAAAACCCCTTCGCCCCATCCGGGAGTATCAGGAGGCGTCTTCGCCGCCATTGGCGGGGGCTGTCAGGGCGCTGCGGTTTCGCATCATGAACAGCGGAACCGATCCAATCGGCGTGATGGCCCAGTCGAGGGGCTGGTCATGCGGCTCGGCGGGCACCTTGTCGATCTGCTGGGCCGCATAGGCGACCGCGCAGGCAAAGGCCCGGCCTTTGGCGCGCAGCTTTTCCAGGGCCCCATCATAATGGCCCCGGCCATAGCCGAGGCGGTTTCCCATCGTGTCATAGGCCAGCAAGGGCGTCAGAACGAGGGTGGGGGTGACTTCCGGTGCATCCGCCGGGGGCTCCGACAGGCCGAAAGGGCGCCGGTCCAGCGGCTCACCCGGCGACCAAAGCCGCCAGCTGATGCCGGTTTCCTCCATGCGGGGCAGGCACAGCTCCGCGCCGGCGCGGGCGAGCCTTTCCATCAGCGGGAAGGGATCGAGTTCTTCATTGATCGCGACATAGCCCGAAACGACGGGGCCATACCGCTCCAGCAGTTTCATTGGAAAAATATCGGCGAGCTTTTCGGCGGCGTCCGGATCGCGCGCAGCGGCTTCGGCGCGGATGGTGCGCATCCGGTGGCGCAGGGCGGTCTTGTCGGCTTCAATACTCATGAAAGCCCTCCTAGTGCTCGATGGGCGCAGCAGAAAGGGCAATAGCGCACAAGAACCACGTCGCCGCCGGGCACATTTCACTCCCGTCGACCTAGAGACTAGGTGGGCGCCGGATGAGCCAGAGCCACGGCCCCAGCCAGAGTGCCAGCCCCCTGACGGTAAGTAAGGTCGCCGGAGATCAGTCCCACGCGGGCGCAGCAGCCCTTGTGCCTGACAAATCTAGTGGCTCTGCCCCGCTTTGGAAAGCGGCGCGCGGCGCTCAGTTCTGTGAGATTTTGATGTCGAAGGCATACAGCAGGGTTTTCTGCTTGGCCGAAAAATTGTTGTCCGACACGATCCAGACGCGGATCAGCTGATCTGACAGGGCCTCAGCGGCGATACCCTCGAAATTGTCTACCAGAAGCGGGCGGCTGAGTGTGAGGGTTTCGGCCTCGCCCGGTCCCCAGGTCAGGCGGATGCGGTTGCCCTGAAGGGGATCCCAGGCGCGATACATTTCCAGGGTGCGGGCGGTGCCATTGGGCAGCGGGACGATCTCGCGGCCGACCAGACCGTGCAGGCTGGGGGCGGGGGCGGTGTTGCCGGTCCATTCTGCGGTGCCATCGGCGAGCACGCGGCCCAGCGGCGAGGTGCCGAGCATGCCTTCATAGCCAAAGCCGAGGGCCCCATCGGCCTCCAGGAAGATTGCCTCAGGGCCCTGATTCTCATCGACATTCCGATTGTTGTGCTGGCCCGGAAGATTGGCAACGCGGGCTGCGCGGGCGGCCGACCCGCAGACGCCGAGCGCAAAGGCTTCGATCCGGAAGCTGCGCTCAAAGCTGACCAAAGCGAGGCCTTCCGACCAGACGAGGCCTTCGGCGTCGCCTTCTGTCTTGCCGGTCAGCATCATCCCGTCACTACCTTGCATATACGAGATTTTTGCGCCTGAGGGCGCGCCCTTCTCGAGGCCGATCCAGACGAAGGCGCCCGCATCGGTCACGCTCAGCAGGCCGCCGCCTTCAGAGGCCGGCAGCAGGGCGAGACCGGAGAGGCCGCCGACATTGGAGTTGGACGAAGTGAGTTCCCAGGCCCCTGAAACGGTTACGGTTTCCGGAATGCGGCGGGCGATCTGGGCGGCGTCGCCCAGGGAAACCGGTGTGACCGACAGGTCTATGGGGAGGGGCTCCTGACGCGGGGTGCCGGGCGGGCAGGAGGAGGCGATCAGGGCGGCGGCATGGTCCGCAGCGCGCCAGAGACCGTCCCGGCCGGTGGCATCGGGCGACACGGCCTGGACATTTTCGGACACATCCGGACTCTGGCGGACATCGGCGATCACCGGGGCGCCATTTACGACCACTTCTTCCGGCCCTGCGCAGGTGACCAGGAAGCTGGCGGCCATCAGGGCGGTCAGTGGGGCGCGGAAACGCATGGGGGGCTCCTGAGGCGTGCTTCACGGGCGGCTATCGCGGCGAATGCCGACCACCGGATGACAAAGGTCTGACCATTTCGTGAAAAGGTGTGCGGCCCCCTCTGGATTTAAAAAGCGAACCCTTTCAGGTTCAACGGCATGAGTCAGATACCGCTTGCCCGCCGCTCCCCCATTCCGCCGGAAAACTGCAACCTGGCGCGCGCCATCGAGCTGATCGGGGACCGCTGGACGATGCTGATTCTGCGGGCGGCGCTGTATGGCGTTCGCCGGTTTGACGATTTCCAGTCCGAGCTGAAATGCCCGCGTACGGTGTTGTCGGGCCGGCTGAAGACATTGGTAGATGCCGGGCTGCTGACCAAGCGGGCCTACAAGGTGCCCGGCAAGCGGGCGCGGCCGGAATATGTACTTTCGGCGATGGGCATCTCCCTGCGCCCGATCCTGATCGGGCTGACGCAGTGGGGCGATGTGTGGCTGGGCCAGGGCGAGGCGCCGCCGATCAGCTTCACCAAGGCGGGATCGAAAAGCGCCATCCGGGCCGCCTTCGTGGATGCGGAGGGGCGCGAGGTGCGTCCCGATCAGATCCGGGCGGTGCTGCGCGGTTAGCGCTGCGGGCCTTGATCTGCGATCAAGGCGCTTGCGCTCCCTTTTGAGTGTCGCGGCGCTTTGGCGCAAAACCGCATACACTTTTGCGCGCGCCGCTTTATCTCACAGTTTGTGCAGATTGCGGTTCATTTGGCTCTTGCAAAGCCGCCGCTTCCCGCATATTCCGTCCGCTCCGCTGACAAGGCGGACATATCTGTCGGATGCGGGCGTAGCTCAGGGGTAGAGCACAACCTTGCCAAGGTTGGGGTCGAGAGTTCGAATCTCTTCGCCCGCTCCAGACAGAAAACAGCTAGACATTGTTATTGAAACAGCGTGCCTTGCGGCGGCGCTGTCATGGCGTTTGTGCCGATGGGGAAACCTCAGCTCGTGAAGCGGATGGCGATGTCGTGGCCGTCCTGGCGGATGAATTCGGCGGGGGTGTTGATGCCGAGTTTGGCCGAGACGAAGAAGAACTTGCCCGGGATCATGACCTTGTTGCGGAACCGGATGCGCGCGCCGGTCTCTGAGATGTCTATGCAGACGCCTTCTTCGCGGCCTTTCGGCTCCCACACCAGAACGCAGGGCGCCCAAGTGGACTGGCGGTCAGCCCTTGGGGCGCGCCGGATGAATTTGGCCTGATCGGCAGGCGCGTTGGTTCGCAGAGCGGCCGACAGGCGCTCCGCCGAGATCGGCGTACCAGGTTTTTTGCCGAACACCACGAGCGCGATCTGACCTCCTCAGAAAAAGCGAGTCGACTTCAAAATGTCTCAATTCGAGGCAGATGGAAACCCCGCCTACTGCCGCAGGGGCGTTGGAGAAATTGACCGGTTTCCGGCAATTTCGGGCCGCGACAATCGGCTTTGACAATAGCGCTCGCCAGATTGCATTTGCCGCATTATCTCAAAAGATATATCTATTGGTTTTGAGGATTTTGTGGCGACCTTATTCGACAAGCTGTGGGATCTGCACCGGGTGGGCGATGCGGGTGATGGGGAAGACCTGATCGCCATCGACCGGTTGCTGCTGCATGAGCGCACGGGCGGCGTCGCGCTGAAATCTCTGGCCGCCAATGGCCATCCGGTACTCGACCCGGCACGCGTCTTTTCGATCATGGATCATATCGTGTCGTTCCGGCATGGCCGTGGGCGGAATGAAGCGCGCAGCCCCGGCGGGGAGGCCTTCATTCTTGAAACACGCGAGATGGCGCAGAAAGCGGGCATCCACCTGATCGACACTGACAGTCCGGCGCAGGGCATCGTGCATGTGGTGGCGCCCGAGCTGGGCATTGCGCTGCCTGGCCTGACGCTGGTTTGCCCCGACAGCCATACCTGCAGCCTCGGCGCGCTGGGCGCGCTGGCCTGGGGCATCGGATCAAGCGATGCCGAACATGCGATGGCAACCGGCACGCTGCGCGCCGCAAAGCCCCGGCAGATGCATATCCGCGTTTCAGGCAACCTCGCCCCTGGCGTTTCGGCGAAGGACCTGGCGCTTTACATCATCGCCCGCTTTGGCGCCGATGGCGGCAAACGCTGCGCCATCGAATATTCGGGGGATGCGATCCGTGATCTGAGTATCGAAGGGCGCCTGACCCTTTGCAACATGGCGGTGGAGTTTGCCGCGTTCACGGCGCTGGTCGCGCCGGATGCAAAGACGCTGGATTATATTCGCGGGCGGGTGTTCGCGCCGTCTGCGGCACAGGAAGAGGCGGCGTTGGCGCATTGGGAAGAGCTGTGCACGGACCCCGGCGCAGTGTTTGACGAAGTGCTGGAGGTGGACGCCGGCAAGGTGCAGCCGCAGGTGAGCTGGGGCACCAGCCCGGAAGATACAACGGCGCTGCGGGAGGCCATTCCGGCCGACGCAAGCACGCGGGCGCTTTCCTATATGGGGCTGAAGCCTGGGCAATCTGTCTACGGATTGCCAATCGGCGGGGCGTTTATCGGATCCTGCACCAATGGGCGTCTCAGCGACCTGAAGGCGGCGGCCGAAATTCTCAAAGGCCGGCGAATAGCGCCGGGTGTGCGCGCGGTGTGCGTGCCGGGGTCTCAGGCGGTGAGCCGGGAGGCTGAAGCGCTGGGCATCGACCGGATTTTCATCGAGGCGGGATTTGAGTGGGGCGCGCCGGGATGCGCGATGTGCTTCTATGCGGGCGGGGAAACCTTCCCACCGGGAACGCGGGTGATGTCGTCCACCAATCGCAATTTCGAAGGGCGGCAGGGGCCGGGCGTGCGCACGCATCTGGCCAGCCCAGCCGTGGTGGCTGCCTCGGCGGTTGCAGGCATGATCTGCGCGCCCTCTGACATTCTTGTAGCTGGAGGCGTTGCCTGATGCCGACACCATTCCGCCATCATCGCGGCGTGGCCGCTCCGTTGCCCGTCGATAATGTGGACACTGACCAGATCATTCCCTCGCGGGAGATGAAGACAGTCAGCCGCGACGGTCTTGGCGAGGGCTTGTTTGCGGGCTGGCGCTATACCGTTCCGGGCGGGCGCGAACCGGTGGGCGATTTCGTACTCAACCGGCCGGAACAGGCGGGCACATCCATCCTGGTTTCCGGCACCAATTTCGGCTGCGGATCTTCGCGGGAACACGCCGTCTGGGCACTGATGGATTATGGCGTGCGCGCGGTGATCGCCAAATCCTTCGGCGAGATTTTTCACGGCAACTGTCTGCGCAACGGGATTCTGCCGGTGGCGCTGCCCGAGGGGGAGGTTGACCGGCTGCTGAAACTGGACGGCGGCGCCGAGATCGCGATTGATCTGGAGGCGCAGACGGTAACGGCAGCGGCATTGCCAGGCTGGACGGGGCGGTTTGAGATCGGGGCGTATGCCAAGCGGTTGCTGCTGGAGGGGCTTGATCCTATCGGGCTGACGCTGCTGCAGGCGCCGGCGATCCGGGCCTATCAGCAGGCAGATGCCGCAAGGCGCCCCTGGGTTTATACCGCGGGCTGACTTCAGCTGACCTGGACGAGGCCGCGGCTGACGAGATTTTCAATTTCTTCAGTCGTGTGACCGAGAGCGCCCAGCACCTCGACCGAATGCGCGCCGATGCGGGGCGGATCGAGCATCAGGCCGGGGCGGTCATCATCCAGCGTCAGTGGCAAGGCGGGGAGCGATACTTCGCCACCTTCGGGAAGCTGCATATTCAGCAGACTGCCGTTGGCGAGGAGGTGAGGGTCTTCCAGCAGGTCTTCCGGGCGCTGGATGGGCGCGAAAGGCAGGCCGATCTTTTCCAGCTTGTCCATCAAATCCTGCTTGGAATAGCCGGCGAACAGGGCGCGCAGGCGGGGCAGGATAAGGCCGCGGTGGGCAACGCGGTCATTGTTTCCGGCGAGGCTGGGATCGGTGGCCCAGTCATCCAGACCGAACGCTTTGCAGAAAGATGTCCACTGACCATCGGAGACAACGCCGACAAAGACTTTCTCGTCGTCCTTTGCATCGAACACATCATACACGGCCCAGGCCGAGACACGCGCCGGCATGGGCGCGGCGGGCGAACCGGTGACGGCGTATTGGGCGATATGCTGGCCGACGAGGAAGACGGTGGTTTCAAAAAGGGAGGCTGTGACGTGCCGGCCCTTGCCGGTTGTCTGGCGCTCGTTGAGGGCTGCAAGGACGCCAATGGCGCCGAACATGCCGCCAGTGACATCAATGACAGAGGCGCCCGCGCGCAGCGGCCGGCCGGGAGGGCCTGTCATATAGGCAAGGCCGCCCATCATCTGGGCCACTTCATCCAGCGCTGTCCTGTGCGCATACGGACCGTCGAGGAAGCCTTTTTCCGAACAGTAGATAAGGCGCGGATTGCGCGCGGAGAGGGCGCTATAGCCAAAGCCGAGCGCTTCGAGGGCGCCGGGGCGGAAATTCTCGATGAAGACATCTGCCTGATCGGCCAGGGCGAGGGCAATGGCCTTGCCTTCCTCCGACTTCAGATCGATCGCGAGGCTTTTCTTGTTCCGGTTATACATCGGGAAATAGCCAGCGCCGGAGCCCTTGAGCTTGCGCGTCTTGTCGCCGCCGATCGGCTCGACCTTGATCACTTCGGCGCCAAGGTCCGCCAATACGAGACCGGCCGCCGGGCCCATCACCATATGAGTGAATTCAAGTACGCGCAGTCCATGCAGCGGCCCGCCGGTCTTGCTCATACCTGATACTCCCTGAACTTCCTGCCCGCGATGATTGCCATTACTTGCTCAAATGATATATCTTTTCAAGCGAGGGCATACATTCTTTGATATAACAATCAGGTGGAATTCGATGAGCAGCGTATTGATCAGCGAAGTTGGGCCGCGCGACGGCCTGCAGAACTGCAAGGCGATCATGCCCACAGCAGAGAAAAAGCGCTGGATTGCGGCGCTGGCTGAGGCGGGCGTGACGGAGATCGAGATTGGATCTTTCGTGTCGCCCAAACTGCTGCCGCAGATGGCGGATACGGCGGAGGTGCTGGATTTCGCCGTGACGATTCCGGGGCTGACGGTGGCCGTGCTGGTGCCCAATCTCAAAGGCGCGCAGGCGGCGATTGAGGGCGGCGCGCACAAGATCACGCTGCCGATGTCTGTCTCGGAAACCCATTCGCTGCGCAATATCCGACGCACGCATGCGCAGGTGATCGAGGAGGCACAGGCGATTGCCGATCTGGTGAAATCGCTACCGGAGCGGACGCGGCCGCATTTTGAAGGATCGCTCTCCACGGCATTCGGCTGCACGCTGGAAGGGCCGGTGCCGGAGGCGACGATCCTGCGCTGCGCCGAGCAGCTGATGGCGGCGGGGTGCGATGAGGTCGGCCTGTCGGACACCACGGGCTATGGCGATCCGGCGTCCGTGAAACGGCTGATCCGGGCGGTGCGCGGGGTGGTGGGGGCGGAGAACCTCACGGGCGTCCACCTGCACAACACGCGCGGGCTGGGGCTGGCCAATGCGCTGGCTGCCTATGAGGAAGGCATCACGACGTTTGACGGCTCGCTGGGCGGGCTGGGCGGGTGCCCGACGGCGCCCGGCGCCAGCGGCAATGTTGTAACCGAAGATATGGTGTTCATGTTCGAGGCGATGGGCATTTCGACCGGAATTGACCTGCGCAAGCTGATGGCGACGCGCGAGATTGTGGCAGCGGCGCTGCCGGGGGAGGAGCTTTACGGCTTCACCCCGAAAGCGGGCCTGCCGCTGGGCTTCAAGGGCGAGCCGGTGCCTGCGCCTGCTATGGTGAGCTAAGGGGAGCAGGGCGGGGTGCGGGCAAATCTTCCGGCGTTAATCACGCTGATCGGGTATGCGGTGCTGCTTGTGGGCGTGAGCTTTTGGGCGGCGCGGCAGGTACGCTCGGAGGCGAGCTCTTTCCTTCTGGGCGGGCGGTCGCTGGGGCCGCTGGTTTCCGGGCTGGCCTATGCGGCGTCGAGTTCGAGCGCCTGGGTGCTGCTGGGCTATTCGGGGTTTGTGTACAGCACGGGCCCCTCTGCGCTGTGGATGATCCCAGGCATTCTGCTGGGCTACGCGGCGGTGTGGCTGTTTGCCGGGCCTGTGCTGCAGGCTGCGAGCCGGGACAAGGATCAGCTGACGCTGACCGCCTTCCTGACGGAGACAGCCGGGCCGCGGGTGACGCGGCTGATCCAGATTTCGGCGACGCTGATGATCGCCTTCTGCTTTTCCTACTATATCGCCTCGCAGTTTCAGGGCGCGGGCGTGGCCTTTGATGATCTCTTCGGCATCGGTATGACCGGGGGCATCCTTCTGGGCGCTGTGATCATTCTGGCCTACACCTTTGCGGGTGGCTTCCTTGCGGTGTCGGTGATCAATACCGTGCAGGGCGTGGTCATGATGCTGGTGGCGATTCTGCTGCCGGTGCTGGCTTTCAGTGCGGCGGGTGGGGCGGGCGGTATTGCGAGCGCGCTGGACGATGCGCCGGCCGGTTACCTCTCCCCTTTCGGCGGACGGGCGGGCTGGGTTGCGGCAGGATTTGTTCTGGGCATGACGGCGACGGGGTTTGGCGCGCTGGGCCAGCCGCATCTGATCAGCTGGATCATGGCGGCGCGCGATTCCAGGGCGCGGGTGATGGGCGCGGGCGTCGCCATTGGTTGGGGCGCGGTGGTCTATGCCGGCATGGCGATTCTCGGGCTTTCGGGGCGAGCCCTGTTTGGCGCCGACACACCGGCTGAAGGCATCTTCTTCAAACTGGCCGGAGACCTGCTGCCCGGCATCCTTTCCGGGATTGTCGCGGCGGCGATCCTTTCGGCGATCATGTCGACCGTGGACAGCCAGCTTCTGGTGGCGAGCGGGGCAATCAGCCATGATCTGGGGGCGGCCCGCCTCATGGGCGGGCGAACGATTCTGGCGACGCGCCTTGCCATGCTGGCCGTGAGCGTGGTCGCGGTGGGGCTGACGCTGGCGCTGCCCGCAACGATCTTTGACCGGACGCTGTTTGCATGGTCGGCCCTGGGCGCGAGTTTCGGGCCGGTGGTGGTCTTGCGCGCCTTTGGCAGGCGGCCGGGCGGGCCAGAGGTACTGGCTTCGATCCTGGCAGGATTTCTGACTTCGCTTGCTTACGAGTTCTTCCTGGATTCCGGACCGGGCGCCGTCTGGGCACGCACAGTGCCCTGGCTTGCGGCAGTCGCGGCGCTGATGCTGGTCAGAATTGTTGCAGGGCAGCACAAAGAGACGCTTGGCGCCTCTGCCAAGTTGTGAGATGCAAAAGATATAACTATAAAAGATATATCCTTATGGGGGCCCAGAATGCTGTTTGCTCGTCACATCGCGCTGGCTGTTGCCGCAGTGATGGTTTCCGCCTGCGCGTCTCTGAGCGAGGCGCAGGGGCCTAAGCTCAATCCGTCGAACCCGGCAGACGCCCTGACGCTGATGCGCAAGGTGCATTGCTCGACAGTGGACAATGAGCCGGCCATCTTCTGGTGGGAGGGGGAGACCTTCTCGCGCCGGCAGGGAGAGAAGGACATCCACCTCTTCGACGTTGAGGGCTATAATATCCGCGCCTGTGCGGCGATTACCAACGAGGCGGGCCTGAAGGGCTACCAGCTCGTGTCGCGTGAAATCCTTCTGTACAAGGATAAGGATACGGGGGAAGTTCTCAAGACCTGGGCCAACCCCTGGACAGGCGAAGATGTGGAAGTACTTCATGTCGCCAACGACCCGGTGAACTGGAAAGTCTACGAGACCGGACGTGATGGGCAGCCTGTAAACTGGGGCGGCGAGGTGAGCGGACCGTTCTGGTGGCTGCGCTCGACCATTCCGCTCTGGTATCCCAATCCGCTGGCCGGGGATTACCAGAAAGAGATTGGCGGAACTTATCACGCTACGGAGCTTTTCAATTTCTTCGGAAATGCCGGGGAATTGCTCGACCCGAAGACGAAAACAGCTTCGGCGACCGTTGCCTGGACGCGCGTGGCCGACTGGTTGCCCTGGATGATGATGAATGGCCGGGAAGGCGTGATGTATATTCACACCTCTGGCCGCAAGGTCGCCAGCTATGACGAGATTTCCGACACGATGAAAGCGGAGATCGCGGCGCACTATCCCGAGTATGCAAGCCCGCCGCCTGAAGGTGATCCGCGTGCGAACATGACGAGCTGGACTTACTTCAAAGGGATCAGGGATGGATCGATCAAGAAGCCAGATCGGTAACTCTCTGATTTAAATGAGAAAACTATAACGAAAAAGGCCGGAGCGATGCTCCGGCCTGGTCTGTTTTCTTTTGATCTCTAATCAGATCAGAAGGTTTTTCCGTCATAGGATTTCCAGTCGGCGCTGATGAACTTTTCGTCGATCAGTGTACGCTGGAAAAGGCGGTCTTTCTTGAACCACTGCCAGGTGCGCGAACGAGACTGGCCATCATCGGAAAGCTGGATCATCTCGTAGAGATAAAGGTCTGGTTCGCCTGTGCGGGTCCAGTTGAGCATGGTGGTACGCTTGAAATCATCAAGGGGAACATCGCTGGCCCAGCCATTGATCAGTTCATTGTCCCAGGCGATACGCCCGTTGACGATGTTTGCAGGGAAGTCCCTGATTTCACTGCGGCCGTCCGCCCACCGATAGAAATTTGTCTGGTGATAGGCCGGGCCGGTTTCCGGGAAACGGCAGAGCAGGCGGGAGGCGTGCTCATCGGTCTTGTTACCCTCGGCGTCATAGTAACGATAGACACCTTCCCACACGCCTTCATGGCGCGCGAGCAGGGGCATGATCTTTTTCAGTTCTGTGGAGGTGATGGAGTCGGTCATGGCTGCCTCATTTCTGCTCTGACTGTGCCTCGAATGTCACGCGTGTGTCAAAATAATCTCGTCTGCCCACGGAAAAGAGCTTGCCAAGCATATAAACGCGACTGATCATGAATGGTATATCATTTGGCGTCACTGTCGAGACGTGGTGTCGCGCGCAGAATGACGCAGCGGGGAGTACCTGACATGAAGAAGACAGTATTGTTGGCTGGTGCCGCCGCTTTGGCGATGTCAGTTCAAGCCTTTCCGGGTTATGCCCAGGAGGCCTCGGAGGAGACCGAGCTGAAGCAGGACGTCATTGTCGTCAGTGCGCGCAAGAAGGATGAGGGCCTTCTCGAAGCGCCGGTGGCCGTCAGCGCCTTCAGCGAACAAGCCATCGAAAACCTGCAGCTGGAATCGGTCGATGATATCGCCCGGTTCACGCCCGGTCTTTCGTTCAGCAAGGCGTTTGGCCGGTCCACCGAGCGCCCTGTCATCCGGGGTCAGTCCAACGTTCTGGCCGGCGTGCAATTCGGCGTGGAATCGGGCACGGCCTACTTCATTGATGGCATCTATTATTCCGGCTCGATCCAGAACCTTGATCCCAATGACCTGCAGCGAGTGGAGGTGATCAAGGGACCGCAATCGGCGCTTTACGGTCGCAACACCTATGCCGGCGCGATCAACTTCATCACCAAGGGCGGCACGGAAACTTTCGAAGGCACGGGCAAGGCCCGTATCGGCAGCAACAATACGAAGGAGTTTTCCGCATCCATCTCCGGGTCGCTGTTCAAGGGGCTGACCGGACGGCTGAGCTTCCGTGACTATGAGTATGGCGGCGAATACACCAACGCGGTGACCAACGAGACCGTTGGCCAGGAAGCGACGACCAGCATTGCCGGTGTGCTCGACTGGGAACCGATTTCCAATTTCGACACGCGCCTGCGGGTCAGCTTCACGGAGGACCGTGACGGCGTGCTGCCGCTGTTCCTGCAGTCGGCTGCTGAAAACAACTGCATGCCGGGCTACAGATCGCTGGCCTACTGGTCGCGTTCGGGCAGCACCAACAACAACCAGTATTATTGCGGCGTCATCAAGCCCGGACAGGTGGCGGTGAACTCAAGTTCAGATGCGGACGGGATACCGAATGTTATTCCCGGCGCGCCGCTGACGGCAACCTTTCCCTTCATGGCCGCTACTTACGGCCTGGGTGACGGGACAGCATTCGATGGCATCTTGCGCGACATGTGGGTAGCCAACTCGGTGTCGAACTATCGCTTTGGCGACTCTGGCTGGGAACTCAGCCTGCTGGCTGGCTATTCGAAAGAGCACAACAAGCAGGGCTATGACTCGGATCATTCGCCGGTCAACTTCTTCCTGTCCGGTCCAACGCTGGAGCCGTTCTTTGCAAACACCACACGCAAGGACATTGAGGATTACAGCATCGAGGCGCAGCTCGCCACGCCGCAGGACCAGCGCCTGCGCGGCATGCTGGGGGTCTATGTGTATGACCAGATCCTCTATGAAGGCGATATCACCTTCGCCGATCCTTCCGGCCGGGCGGCTGATACCGGCAAGCGCACCGTGCGCAACGAAGCCGTCTTCGGTCTTGTCGAGCTCGACTTCACCGACCGTCTGACGGCCACACTCGAAGGGCGGTATGCGGAGGAAACCAAAACGGATCGCACCTCCACGGTGACACCGGAGGTTTCCTACAGCAAATTCACGCCGCGCCTGACGGTCGATTATGATCTGACCAATGGCGGTACGGTCTATGCCGTACTGGCGCAGGGCGTGAAGCCGGGTGGTATCAACGGCGCAATCGGCGAAGCGGTCGGCATGCCGACCTACAAGCAGGAAGAGTCCGACAATATCGAACTCGGCATCAAGACGCCGCTACCGGATATGGGCGTGGGCAACTGGAACCTGTCTCTGGCCGGGTATTATACCGAAGCCACCAACGTACAGCTGACCTCCGCTGTGGCGGCGACCTCCGGGGCGATCAACTCCATCGCCACCAACCAGGGTGCAGGTGAAATCAAGGGTATCGAAGTTGATCTCAATGGCTATGTGAATGACATTGTCAGCGGCGGTTTCACTTATGCCTGGACCGATGCGAAGTTCACCGAGGGCTGTGATGCTGATGAGTGGATCATGTCGTCGGGTGGTGGCAACTTCACGAGCCCATCGACCCAGAGCGGCGTTGACTTCACGTCTCTCTTCCCTGGGTCGGGGCCTGCTTCCTGCTCGATCGCGGGCCGCACATTCCCTCTGACATCGGAGCATCAGGCGAGCGTGTTCGTGCGTCTTGATTTCCGCGATGCGGGTCCGTTCGGCTCTGACTTCTTCATCTCCAGTGACCTGACCTACGAAAGCTCTAAATTCGTGCAGATCCACAACACGGCCGAGACAGGCGACGCCACTCTGCTGGGAGCGCGTTTCGGATTTGAGACCGACAAGTGGACGCTCGCGGCTTATGGCCAGAACATCACCGATGAGGACTCCATCGTGGTGGCAACGCGCTGGCTGCAAGGGCCTTATTTCTCCACGGGCTTCAGCTCGAATACTGCGCCCACGACCGCTTCTCGTGGCGCGCCGCGTGCATTCTTCGGCTCGCTTCGCCGCGGGCCGCAGTTTGGCGCGGAGCTGCGTGTCCGCTTCTGATCGGACATACAGCCAACTCTGGCGGCGCCGGACTCCCGTCCCGGCGCCGCTTTTTTCTGTGTGCAGATGTTACCATGAGGACTAGAGCTGCGCAGCTTCCAGGATTGCATAGGCGGCGCGTTCGCCTGTTTCCAGTGCGCCTTCCATGCCCGTGTGCAGGAAGGAGAGATGCTCCCCGGCAAAGTGCAGCCGCCCGGAAGGCTCGGTGATGCCGGTGGCCCAGGCGCCAATCTGGCCCGGCGCCCAGTGCATGTAGGCCCCGCCCGAGCGAGGTTGGGTCTCATCCCAGCGCACAACCTTGATGCCGCGCGTGCCGGTGCCGCGCAGGCGGGCGAATTCGGCATCGGCAATGGCGAACCAGTCTTCATCCGTGCGGCCGGGATCAGCGCCTTGGCCGTTGATCCAGCAGGTGAGGCTTGCCACTTCGCCTGCCTCGTCGAAGTTTGCGAAGACACGTTCGATGGGACCATCAGTCCACATTTCGATGGGCAGGCCATCGGCTTCCCAGTAGCGCGCCTCGGGCTCGACATGGATCTGATGGATACGGGTATAGGGCAGGGCACTGATCGCCGCCCGGCGCTCGGCGGAAAAGGCATCTGTTTCCGAAAGCGTCAGATCCAGCCGGCGCAGGGCGGGGAAAGGCAGGGAGCAGATTGCGAAGGGGGCCGTGTAGATCGTGCCACCGGCAGTCACTTCGACATGAGTGCCACGCTCGGTAATTGCTTCGGCGGGTGTTCCCAGGCGCAGCGTACCTTCGGCCAGACTGGCCGCCAGCGCCTCTGTAAAGCGGGAGGAACCGCCGGCAATGCGGTCTGACGGGCCAAGGGCGGCATCCTCGGCATAGAGTGTCAGGGTGCGCCAGACATTGGCGATGGAATAGGTGGCAAGGCTGTTGCCGTTCAGGGAACTGTCGATCAGCGCGCGCGAGGCCTCGTCAAAGCCGAGCCCGGCGAGGAAATCGCCGGCGGAGATATCGCTGGCGGGGGAAATTTCCCGCCAGGCGTAATTGTCTGCAAACGGATTGCTCCGTCCGGCGGCGACCAGCAAGGCAGCTGATGGCGTGAGCGGGCGAAAGGGGCCGGGGAAAGGGTTTTCCGGCGCGGCGGCCCAATCGCTCGCTGCCATGACGCGGCCAGCTGCAGCGACTGCGGCGTCGCGCGGACGGGGCGGATAGGGAACGACCGGCACGCCCAGGTCCAGCGCGGTCTTGCGCATCCTGGCATAGGTCTGGCCGACCTGCTGGCCGCCACCTTCCGGCATGCCCGGCACATCATCGAGCGTCAGGATGCGTCCACCTGGCCGCGTATCCGTCTCCAGGATCAGCACCTTCATGCCGGCCGCCTCCAGCATTCGCGCCGCATAAAGGCCGGAGAGCCCGGCGCCCAGAATGATGACATCGGCAGCGTCCCGACGCCCTTTCGCGGGCACAGGTGCACAGGCTGATAGCAAAGCTGCGCCTGACAGGAGTGCAAATTTCCGGCGTGACATAGGCATATTGTGATTTCCTCTCGACGGGACGCTCAAATGATATACCAATTAAAACACGATAAGACGCGGAGTTGCGTTCGCGCAAGCTCCGAACAAGCGAGGAGTTTGTAGAATGGCGGAAACAGGTGAGTTCAGTCGCGGCTGGCCGGTAGTCAGCGCGGCGGCCATAGGTGTCGGACTCGGACTGTCGCCGCTGCCTTTCTATACGATCGGGGTGATGATCCCGCCGATGCTGGCAGAGTTTGGCCCGATGGGCTGGGCGCCGGGCGACATTCTCAACGCGCTGGCGATCTATACCTTCGGTGTATTCGTGGCTGCGCCAATGGTCGGCATCATGGCACAGCGGTTTGGTGCACGCCGGGTGGCCTTGATCTCGACGGTAACGTTCAGCCTTGCGATGATGGCGCTGGCCTTCAACAATGGCTCAAAACCTCTCTACATATTCTTGTGGCTTCTGCTGGCGTTTGCTGGCGCGGGGACGCTTCCGATCACCTTCACACGCCCGGTTGCCGCATGGTTCGAGAAGAACCGGGGTATTGTCCTGGGCATTGCTCTTATCGCCACCGGCGTAAGCGGGGCGCTGGCGAAATTTTTCGCGCAGTATATCGTTTCCAATCCGGAATGGCATTTCTTCAACGGGTCTGGCTGGCGCAGTGCCTATGTTCTGCTGGCCTTGCTGCCCCTGACGATTTCGCTGCCGATGAGTATCCTCAGCCTACGGGACATTGATGACAAGCCGGCGAGCACGTCGCCGCTGGTTCGCCTGAAGCTGCCAATTCTGGGTATCTCACTGCTCGGGACGCTGGGGCTGAGCGCGATTGTGTGGATGCAGGTTCTGCCCTTGATCAATATGCATGGTCCCCGTCTTGAATACCTGATGGCGATTGCTTTCTCGATCATGATGCTTCTGCCCGTGCTGGCAATGATCGTATTCGACATTCGCAAGTCACCTCCGGTGCCGGTTGAGGGCAAGGCGGTGGTGATGACGGGCATGAGCCTGGCAGCGGCGGCGAAAGATTGGCGCTTCTGGCTGCTCGGCATTTGCTTCATGCCGATCTCCTACGCAGTGGGCGCCGTCATTCCGAACATTGAGCGCATTCTTGTGCATCAGTCGTTCGATATTAATGAGGCAGTCGGTCTTGCCACGCTGACCGGGCTTGCCGTGCTGCTGGGCCGGGCAGTGGGGGGCTATCTGATTGACCGCTTCTGGGCGCCTGCGGTGGCGTTTGCCTTCCTCGCCTCGCCGGCGATTGCGCTCTGGCTTCTCGGCCAGCCGGGACTCACGCCGGGCATGGCGACGATTGCCATCCTGATGATCGGCTTCGGCGCGGGCGTGGAATATGATTTCATGGCCTACATCGTATCGAAGTATTTCGGGATGAAATCCTACACCGCGATCTATGGCGCGCTGTATGCCTTCTTTGCGGTGGGCGCCGGTCTCGGGCCGTCGATCATGACCGATATTGCCGACGGCCGGGGTATTCACTTCCTGGGGGCCAATACTGGCATCCTGCCGGGCCATGACTGGCAGTGGACGCTGACGAGTGCGGCCATAATCCTGTTCATCTCCACGCTGCCGATCCTGGCACTCGGAAAGTACCGGTACGGACGGGAGCATGAGGCAGAGGCGCCGCCGGCGATTGCGCCGGCGGGCGCTGTCGCCTCCTCAGAGGTGTGATCTCAGAAGGGCTGCAACTTCTTCGGGCCACACGTCCATGAAGTTGTAGCCCCATTGGGGGCATTCGATGACTTCGCCATTGCGCAGCAGTTCTGTTGCGCGGCGCGTGCATTCTGTGAGGTCGTCTGCCGGGTTGAGAATGGTGATCCGGTTTGGCAGGGTTTTCAGCGCCTGCTCGAAAGGCTCTGCAAAAGAGAAGGCGGCCGCATGGCCCCACTCATATTCTTCCCCCCCAAGCAGGTTCATCATCAGGGATTGGGCCAGCATTTCCAGCGTTGCGCCAGGGCCACGGCGCTCGATGATCCGCTGCCACATGGTGGAGAAGCGTGTGCCGGCGTCATCCAGCGGGATCGGGGTGAAATAGTCGGCAAAGAAGGCGCGCTCTTCATCCGTCAGCACAGCAGCGGACACCATGGCGATGTTGCCAACATGGCCGGGGCGCATCACCGCCATTTCTGTTGCAACTTTTGATCCGGTATGATTGCCGAACAGCGCGATAGTGTCGTGGCCAAGGGCATCGGCCACCTGCCAGCAGGCCTCAGCATAGGCGGGCACCGTAGCGAGGTGCTCTTCCGGCGGCTTGTCGGATTGGCCATAGCCGGGATAGTCCGGCGCAACGACGATGCGTTCATCACCGATCACGCCCATTAGGGTTTCGAATTCCATGCCGCATTTCGGGCTCTGGTGAAGGCAGTAAAGCGGCGGCAGGGAGGAGGCCGCTTCGGGAACCGCTATGCGGTAGTGAAGCTGGCCGTATGTTCCGTCTGCATATGATTTTCTGACGCGGGCCATTATACCTGTTCCTCTGAAACGGTGATGATGGGTTTGCCGACATTTGCGCCGCGCATGAGCTTGCCGAACAGCGCGGGTGCACTGTCCAGGCCGTCGGCATGATCTTCCGCGAAGGCGAGCTTGCCGTCGCGAATCCAACCGCTGGCTTCGGTGACGTATTCATCCCAGCGGGGATAGAAATCGTAGACGACGAGGCCGAGCATCTGGGCCCGCTTGCCGATGACGGCGCCGGCATTGAGGGCATGGGGCGCAGGGCCGGCCGATTGGTAAGCATCCGCCAGGCCGCAGAGCACGCCGCGCACATACGTCCTGGAAACGGACAGTGCGGTCATTGCCATTTCAGCGGAGACGTTCTCGAAGAACACGCTGGCGCCTTCCGGAAGCGCTTCCTTCAGAGCGGCCTGCCAGCCTTCGGCCTTGTAATCGATGCAGGCATCGAAGCCGTAAGTGTCTGTCACGAGGCGGCATTTTTCGGGGCCACCGGCGATGCCGACGACTTTGGCGGCGCCCTTGATGCGGGCGATCTGGCCAGCGGTGCCGCCGACGGCGCCGGCCGCTGCGTCGACCAGCACAACATCACCGGCAGTCACCTTTGCCAGCTGGGTGATGCCCGCCCAGGCCGTCAGGCCGGGCATGCCGAGCACACCGATATGCGCGCGCAGGGGCGCGGCGGCCGGATCGAGCTTGCGGAAATGGCCCGGAGGCAGCGCGGCATATTCCTGCCAGCCGCCTTCCATTGCATGGACATAATCGCCCTCGGCAATACCGGGGGCGCGGCTCTCCACGACCTGGCCGACGATGGCGCCCGGGATGGCATCGGCCATCGGCGCCGGGGGCGTTTCCCCCATATGGCGGCCCCTCAGGCGCGAGCCGATATAGGGGTCGAGCGAGAGATAGATTGTACGCACCACGATGCCGCCGGGCGGACAGTCCGGATACGGCACATCAATCGCGACGAAGTCTTCCGCCACGGGCGTGGCGGAGAGCGCAGCTTTCAGCGTATAGCGTTTCATGCTTCGACAATCTCGATCAGGGCGCCATCAAGGTCTTTGATCGTGGCAGCACGCTTGCCCTGATAGATCGGACCATCGCGGCGGGTTGGCGGGGTGATCCAGGGGCCGGGCAGGCTATCGAATTCCGGATGCCAGAGCGTACCGATTGCGCAGCCGGGCACCAGCATGCCCTCATGGTGGGGGCGCGGGATGGCGGCGGGGGGATACTGGTCGAGTTCGAGGAAGACATCACGGCCATGGATCATGGTGGAGATCTTGTGGAGCTGTTCCATCGGCAGATCATACGCCTTGGCGATCATCGTATAGACGATTTCCATTTCCTCGCGCCCGACAGCCAGGCCGCAATGGCGCACCATCCAGTCGAGCGAGGCCTTCATGTCGCTGCAACCGAGGACAAGGATGAACAGCTTATCGATGGTTGAGGCAGCGCGCGGAAGGTCGAAGGCGGGCAGGTCGTCGCGGATCTGGGTGAGATAGACGATTTCCTCGTCCGGGCCTTTGACCTGCATCGGGTAGATCGCGTCGAGGCCCTCGATCTCGCGTGGGGGGCCGATGATCTCGAAGGGGGAGTTTTCCATACGCGCATTGGCGGTCAGAACATCCTGAACGCAGATCTCGATGGCGTTCCAGCCATAGGAGCGCAGGGCCTGGTAACCAGCCACCGGGGGCTGCTGGATGAGACGGAGATAGACCTCGGCGCCGGAGGAGGGCTGCATCACGGCATAGGGCAGGCCGGCAGACGCCGGAGCCTGCCAGCTGGCGGCGAGATCTGCAGGCACGTCGCCGCGCTCCACGACCGAATAGTCGAAATATTTGGCATAATTGGCGATTGAACGTTCCAGATCGGAGACAGTCAGCGTGGCGGCTCTGAGCAGCTTCATGAATGGGCCTTTTCTTTTGTTATGGCCTCTGGAGGCCGTCCAATAAAAGATATATCATTTGAATCGATTGGGCCAAGCTGAAAGGATGCAGATGGCGGCGTACATGATCGTTTTTGCGCGGGTGAAGGATCGCCAGCGCTTCGTGGCTGAATATGCAGCACCGACTGCGGCGCTGATCTCACGCTTTGGCGGGGAATATGTCGTGCGCGGCCCGGGTGTCGAGTCGCTTGAAGGCGGCCTGTTTGACGGGGCGAGCACGGTAATCTCGAAGTGGCCGGACAAGGCGGCGATCCGCCGCTTCTGGGACAGCCCGGAATATCAGGCGCTGAAAGCCGCGCGCCAGCCGCTGGCCGAGGCACATGTAATGATTGTGGAAGACCCGGCATGAAACATTTGCCGCTTCTGTGTCTCGCTCTGCTTACCGCCTGCGCCACCGCGCCGGCAGGGGGCGGGAAGGCATATCCAGATAGTCAGCCTCCGGATGTTTCAAGGCGTGCGCTGCTGCCCGCCGCCGTGCAGGCCAATCCCGGGCTCTCCGCGCGCGACATCATTGCGGCGGCGCATGAGGCTGCCGGGGGGGGAGACTGGCGCGATGTGAAAAGCCTTTATCTTGAAGGCTACAACATCATCCGCCGGGCGGACGGCTCCGAAGTGCTGTGGGACAGGTATGCCATGTGGCGGGAGTTTTCCGACAGCAAGGCGAACGCCCATGCCGCAGAAGGCAAGGTGCGGATCGAGGCGTGGAGCGGCGAGAAGCTGGCGATGCTGATCAGCTTCGATGGCGAGACGACCTATGATCAGAATGGTCCGATGCCGGAAGAGGTGGCAGCGAAGGCCTGGGCGTCGAATTTCGGCTTCGGCGCCATCCGCAACGCGCTGGATGAAGGCTGGACACAGGCGCGTCTGCCCGACGATCTGATTGATGGCTTGCCTGCCTATATGGTTGAGCTGACGGATCCTGAGGGCGGCAAGACGAAGTTCGGTATCCGCCAGTCAGACTTTGCCACCGTGTATGCAGGTTTCAGCACGCCGCGCGGTTGGCATGAGCGGCGCTATTCGAATTTCTTCACCGCGCCGGGCTCGCGCTGGGTGCAGCCTGGCCGCGTGCGGCTTTTCTATGATGGCATGAAAGCGAACGAGGCGGTCTGGACCAGGGTGGAGATCGGCGCACCGATTGATCAGTCCGTGTTCGTTATTTCAGAAGAACCGGAGCGGCCGACCTTCTGACAAGGCCGGGCGCGGGCCAGAAAACACTGTGGCGCCCCTCGCCAGATGGGCGCCACTTTTATTGCCCTGTTTCAGAAGGGTTTTACGGCGCCGAAGAATGCCGTGGTAAGAATGCCGGCCCAGTAGGTGTAGGCGATCAACCGGGCGACCTTGATGGAGCGGTCGAGCCTGGCTTCCACTTCCGGATTGGGGCCTGCCGCCAGGATGGGGAACAGGGCACGCCATTCATGCATCACCAGCCGCAAGCCGAAGCCGAGGATCAGCAGCAAGCCATAGGTGAGCATCTTCGCTGAGAACCATTTCTGACCTTCGCCTGCCAGGAACGGACCATAACCTAGAAGCGAGGAAATCGAGCAGATGATCAGCAGGGGGATGACAATATAGCGCGTCCAGTCTTCAATGTCTGACAGCAGTTTTCCCAGCGGTTTGCCGCGATTGGAGAACGCGCCCCAGGTAATGGCCATCCAGAGAACCCAGAGGCTCCACATCGCGACCAGCCAGCCGCCGCCGAAAGGCTGCACGCCCCAGAGATAGCCCATATGCAGGCCAAGGGGCAGCAGCGATATGATGCCCGTACGCGCCATGATGTCGATACGGTAAGCCGTATCCATGTGGCGCGAGCGTTCCTCCAGAGACAGGGCGGAGTTCACGACCTTGTAGGAGGTCTGGAACACGCCCCATTCGCCGCCAAGCCAATAGACCATAGCAACGATATGCAGCCATCGGAGGATTGGCAGCTCGTAGGCCGCAAGAAATTCTAGCATGGTGCCTCCCAGCGAAATGATCAAAAGATATATCTTTTAAGCTGGGTGGTGCGTAAAATTCCATAGTGGAAAATACTTAGGCGCGATGTTTCTGCGGGTCTTTCCGTATGCGTTGCATTGGGGTGGGCCGCGCGCACAAAAAAGCGCCCGCAGAGCGGGCGCTTTCCTTATCATGAATGGGCCGGGTGGCTCAGGGCGTCGTGGTGGCGAATTCCTCGGCCACCTCTTCGGAGGAGGCTTCCTCGCCGCGTTCGATGGCTTCCCGGTCCTGCTGGACGATGCGCAGAACGCGGGCGATGTATTCCTGCGTCCAGGCGCCGCGTTCTTCGGCTTCCTTCTTGGTCGGCGTGAAGGCTTCGATCGACGCCTTTGTCACCTTGCCGTCCCGCTCCATCAGGCGTTCTATCGTATCCATCCGCTCCCGGAGGACTGCGACTTCCTGCATGAGGGCGAGGGTTATGTTCATCACGCGCTCGACATCAGGGTCTTTCAGGAACCAGGGGCGTTTGCCCTTGGCTTTGGCGCCGGAGAGGGCGAGGGGATCAAGTTTCGTGGTCATGGTTCAGGCTACCTTCCGCGCGCCGATGACGTGCCATGCGGCTTTGCGGCCATAGTCTTCCTGCTTGGTATCCTTCGCGGCCTCGGGGAAGACTTCCGGATCAACCACAGCGGCCACGCCGCCATGAATGAGGGCGTCTTTCGCAAAGCCCGCCTTTTCCATCCATGCGTCGAGATCAATCTCGTGCATTTTCGTCCAGAAGGGCTCGTTATTGTAGAAGGCGTCCCAGTCGCGCATGGCCTGTTCGAACAGCGGCATGTCGGCGGTGTATTGGGGCTGCTCGACGTGCAGCACGATACCGCTCGGCTTCAGGAGACGTTGGGTCTCCGCGAAGATTTTCGGCATGGATTTATAGCTGGTCTCGTGCAGGAACATCGTCGACTGCACCCAGTCGAAGGTGTTGTCTTCAAACTGCGAGAGGTCTGAAACATCGCCCTGGATGAAGGTGATGTTGTTGACCCCGAGCGACTTGGCGCGCGCCAGACCGTAGCGCAGCATCGGTGCGCCCGCGTCTACGGCCACAATCTCCGCATCCGGATAAGCCTGGGCGAGTGGCACGACATTGTGGCCGAGGCCGCAGCCGATATCGAGGATCCGCTTCGGTTTGAAGTCCGGCATGTTCTGCTTGACCCATTCGGCGACAGCGACGCCGCCGCCATCATTGAAGCGGCCCAGCATGCCGCCCGTGGTGGCGAAGATGCCGATGTCATAATTGGCGGGGCCAGTTACATCGCCGGGCACGAGTTCGGTGTGATAGCTGCCGGGCATGCAGTGATGGTCGATAGCCTCGGTCGAGCGAGGCTGCCTGAAGCCGGGTGCGAGCACCAGGCGGCTGTCGCTTTCGGTCATTTCCCGGACCTTGCTGTTGAGATCATCGGCCTGGCGGAGGGTTACCCAGCGTCCGGCCTGCTGGCGCGATTCCATCGTGCCGCGGCGCAGCGCTGACCACCATTGCCACATGGGATCCTGAGTCAGGGCTTTGCGCACTTCATGGCGATCCTTGAAGCTGCGCTTTTCCTTCTTCTCGAAGGCGGGCTTGATTCTGGCCTCGAAGGCTTCGCCGACACCCGGCATGATATTGGCCGCCAGATGGCGGTTCATATGGGCGAGGAAATTGAACCGGGCGACCTCATCATGCGTGGTTTCCGGAAAAACGCCATGGCGGCCGACAACGCGGTAGTCCGGGGGGCCGTCATAGGCGCGCGGCGCGGGCGCTGCCTCCTTTTTGGCCGCTTTGCCTTTCGGCGCTGTTTTGGGCGGGCGCACCGTGTCAGCCATCCTATTCCTCCTGCGCTAGGGTCAATTCACAATTGACCTACAACCAAAAGATATATCATTTAGGTGAAATGACCAAGTAGGGGAGATTACCCATATGAGCACCCGGATTGTCGCACTTTTCAATCTTAAACCCAGCGTTTCCGCTTCAAACTATGAAAATTGGGCGAAAACAAAGGACATTCCCACCGTCAATGGCCTGAAATCCGTCGATGCATTTGAAGTTTTCCGGTCCACGGGTGTGCTCGGCTCCGATGCCAAGCCGCCTTTTGCCTATATCGAGATCATCGATGTGAACGACATGGAAGGCTTTGGCGCCGAGGTCAGCACCGAAGCGATGCAGAAGATTGCTGCCGAGTTCCAGCCGATGACCGACGACCTGGTCTTCATTCTTACCGACAAGATCGGCTGAGGGCGACGGATGGGAACGCTTACCGGCAAGACGGCCGTTATTACCGGCTCTGGCCGCCGCAAGGGGCTTGGTGAAGCCATCGCCCGCAAGCTGGCTTCAGAAGGCGCGAATATCGTCATCTCCGACATCGGCAAGACGCGCGACGCCGCTACGGGGGAAGCCCATATCGGCACGACGGAAGAAATGGAATCGATCGCCGAGGAGCTTCGCGGGCTGGGCGTGCAGGTGTCCACCTGCGTTTGCGATGTGCGCAGCCTTGAGGAAGTCCGCGCGCTGGCCAGGCGTGGCGCGCAAACGCATGGATCGCTCGACATCTGGGTGAACAATGCGGGCATCGGCTACATCATGAAGCCGATTCTGGAGGTTTCGGAGGCTGACTGGCGAGCGGTGATTGATGTGAACCTGACCGGAGCTTTCTTCGGCCTGAAGGCGGCTGCCGAAGTCATGATCGCGCAAGGCAAAGGCGGGCGGATCATCAACATCGCCAGCCAGGCGGCCAAGTCTGGCTTCCCGCATGCACAGGCCTACACCTCGTCCAAACACGGCCTTGTCGGCCTGGTGCGGTCTGCGGCGATTGAGCTTGGGCCCAACGGGATCACCGTCAACAATGTGTGCCCGAACCATGTGACCACGGGTCTTGGCGCTTGGCAGAACGAGTATTTCTCCAAGGTGACCGGGCATGCCTCTGTCGAGGATTACATGACCAGTATGGCCAATCGCATTCCGATGCGCCGCCCCGGCCTGCCGGAAGATACGGCGAACGCTGTTGCCTGGCTGTGTACGGATCAGGCGGCCTACATCACGGCTGAAAGTATGAACGTTTCCGGAGGGGAGGAACCCCATTGACCAAGCTGCCACCTGATCCTGCGCCTGAAGGGTTTACCTGGCCGGGCGGGGCGAAGCTCGCCCTGTCGGTTGTTGTGAATGTCGAGGAAGGCGCCGAGCGCCGGATTGATGAAGGCGATAAACGGCCTGAGCCCGTTGACGAGTTGGGCGCCGTGCCCGGCAAGCCGATCCGCGTGCATGGGAACGAGACAAACTATCAGTATGGCATCAATCGCGGCGCGCCGCGTGTGATCCAGATTCTCGACAAGGCGGGCATTAACGCCACCTGGACGGTGTGCGGTTTGGCGCTCGAGAAGGCGCCCTGGCTGGCGAAAGCGATTGTGGATCGGGGCGATGAGCCCTGTGACCACGGCTACAAATGGGCCTTCACCGCTTTCATGGAGGAAGAGGCTGAGCGCGCCTTCATCGCCAAGGGCACCGAGAGCATCGAGAAAACCTGCGGGCGCCGTCCTTCGGGCTGGCTGTCGCGATATCTGCATACGGACATCACGCGCCGCCTGATTCTCGAGCAGGGCTATACCTATCATATGGACGACTATTCGGACGACTTTCCCTATTGGGCGAAGGTCGCGATGGCCGACGGCACGGAAAAGCCCATGGTGGTGTTGCCCTATGCCATTGATTCCAATGATATGAAGTTCTGGCTTTCGCCCAGCTTCACCCCGGATATGTGGCTTGATTATGCCCGCCGGTCTTTTGACTGGCTGTATGAGGAAAGCCAACGGGAAGGCGCCCGGATGATGAGCCTCGGCCTGCATCTGCGCATTATCGGACGGCCCGGACGGATCAGGGCGTTTGCAGATTTTCTCGACCATGTGAAAGGGCATCCGGATGTCTGGGTGGCGCCGCGCGAGCAGATTGCCGCGCATTTTGCCAGCCAGGTCTCTGCGGACACCGCCCGGTGATCTTTAGCCAGAGGGGGCTTGCGCAATGAAGATAACGACTGCGGGTGTTTTGATTGCTGTCTGGGGCTGTGCTGGCTGCGCCTTGGCGCCGGAGCAGGCTCCGGCAGCGGCGGAAGGAGCGCCGGCGCTCCTGGGGTCGGAAAATCCGTATCCGGTTCATCCGATCAACCTGCGCCGGACCACGCTTGTTGTACGGGACGTCGAGGCGTCCTTGCGCCTCTATCGGGATGCGTTGGGATTTGAGGTTGTTTATGATCAGGAACTGACCTCGCCCGGACTGGTGACCCGCCACGGCGCCGATGGCATCAATCGCTCGCGTCTGGTGCTGACGCAGACCAACAGCGCGGCCATGGGCATGATCGGTCTCTGGCAGTTTCTGGACCAGACGGAGAAGGATACGGCCCCGCCGAGCGTGGCAGACTTTACGCCGGGAAATGTGGTTTTGCTGTTCAACACCACCGATCTGGAATCGCGTTTCGCAGCGGCGTCTGCTGTGCCGGGCGTTCAGGTAATCAGCGCGCCGGCAGAGCGGCATTACCCATCCCCGGCCGGCGATATCATCGTTATGGTTTCGATGCTTGTGGACCCGGATGGCTACACGATCGAACTCAACCAGATGATTTCCGACCCCCGCGCCGCCCGCTAGGGCGGCCTGTCGATTTCCACCGGCTGAGACATTGACACCTTACGGTATCGGTTTAATTTGTCCGGACAAAGTTTCGGTTTGGATTTCCTTATGCCATCAGTTTATCGCTCCTTTCTTTTCGTTCCTGGCGCGCGGCAGGACCGGTTTGCAAAAGCCGTTGCCGCAGGGGCAGATGCCGCCATCATCGACCTGGAAGACGCTGTGCTTCCCGGTGAAAAGGACAAGGCGCGCGCTGATGTTCTGGCCTGGGTGAGCGCGTGGGACGGCAAGGGGCTGGCTGTCCGCATCAACTCTCCGCGCACCGCCCATGGGTGCGCTGATATTGCCGCCTTTGCGGTCTCCGGCCTTCTGGCGAAACTTGATTTCATCATGGTGCCCAAGGCGGAAACGGCGGTTGATCTGGAGATCGTCGCAGAAGCCCTGGGGGTGGACATTCCCCTGATTGCCGTCATGGAAAGTGGCCGCGCGCTCGCCAATGTTCAGTCAGTGGCGGCGAAAGCGACAGGCGGCATGCTGTTCGGGGGCGCCGATTTTTCCGCGAGCCTTGGCGCCGACCTTGCCAACTGGGACGCGATGCTCACCGCGCGCGCACTGGTGGCTGCCGCCTGCGGGGCGACCGGAATTCCGGCCTACGATGTGCCCTATCTTGATGTGAAGGATCCTGCCGGCCTTACCGAGACAACCCACAAAGCCCGCCTTATGGGCTTCTCGGGCCGCGCCTGCATCCACCCCGACCAGGTCGCGCTCGTCAACGCCGCTTTCACGCCAAGCCAGGCCGAACTCGCCGAAGCGCAAGCCATCATTGATGCGCTGAACGCGGCGCAGGGCGGCGCCGTGTTGCACAAGGGCAAGCTGGTTGACCGCCCCGTCATTCTCGCGGCCGAGCGCGTACTCAGCAAAGCAAAATCAGTCTAAGGAAGAAAGTATCCATCATGGTCCAGAATTGGAAACAGGTTGGCCCGAACCGCTACCGCGAAACCTTCGGCCGCTATTTTGAAGACTTTAACGCCGGCGACATCTACGAGCATCGTCCCGGCAAGACCGTCACCGAATACGATAACCACCTGTTCACGTTGCTGACGCTGAATACGCATCCGATGCATTTTGATGCGGAGTTTGCCAAGGCGTCCGAGTTCAAGCGCAATCTCGTCGTCAGTCCGTATACGCTCGCCTTGCTGATTGGCATGAGCGTCACCGACACCAGCCAGAAAGCCATCGCCAATCTCGGCATGGATGAGGTGAAGTTTACGGCGCCCGTTTTCGCTGGTGACACGATCTATGGCGAGAGTGAAGTGCTCAGCAAACGGGAAAGCCAGAGCCGTCCCGGCCAAGGCATCGTGACCATCGTCACGCGGGGTTACAACCAGGACGGCACGATGATCTGCACGTTCAAGCGCAACATGCTCATCCCCTCGCGCGGCAATGCCGTGGAAGACAAGGTCGGCAATTACTGATCGGGTTGCCCGGTCGGTTCAGGAGAATGCATATGGCTGACACGACATATCTCAGCGAAGAAGACGAGCGCCAGATCCTCGACTCGATCCAGAAATGGCTCGAGAAGAAGGTCGCCCCCGTGGCGATGCAGCTCGAGCACGACAATATCTGGCCCGCCGATCTCGTGGCCGACATGACCGAGCTTGGCCTGTTCGGCGCGCTGATTCACCCTGATTATGGCGGGCTTGGCCTGTCGGCGACGACCTATTCCAAGATCGTCACCATGATCTCGGAAGAATGGATGAGCCTGTCGGGCATCTTCAACTCTCACCTGATGATGTCGATCGTTGTGCAGAAATTCGGCACCGACCGGCAGAAGGAATACTGGCTGCCGAAGTTTGCCGCCGGTGAGCTGCGCGGCAGCCTCGGTCTGACTGAGCCGGACGCAGGCACCGATCTTCAGGGCATCCGCACGGTAGCGCGCCGCAATGGCGACAAATACATCGTGAACGGAACGAAGACCTGGATATCCAACGCGATCGAGGGGCATTGCGTGGCGCTGCTTGTCAAGACCGATCCCGATGCGCAGCCGCGCTATAAGGGCATGTCGATCCTGATCGTTCCGAAGATCAATCCGGAAACGCGTGAGCCCCTGCCGGGCGTCAAGAATGGCCGCAAGCTGGAAAAGCTCGGTTACAAGGGCATCGATTCGGGCGAGTTCATTTTCGAGGATTATGAGTGCGACGCTGAGCTTTCCCTTGTGGGCGGCAAGGAAGGCGAAGGGTTCTTCATGGCGACCGGCGGTCTCGAAATTGGCCGGATCAACGTGGCGGCGCGTTCGGTCGGGATTGCCCGCCGCGCGCTGAAGGAGAGTGTCCGTTATGCCCAGCTCCGGAAGACGATGGGCAAGCCCATCTGCGAGCATCAGGCCATCCAGCTGAAACTCGGCGAGATGGCCGCCAAGACGCGCGCCTCCGAACTTCTCGTCCAGGACGCTGCGGCGGCCTATGACCGCGGCGAGCGCGTGGATATGGAAGCAGGTATGGCGAAATATTTCGCGTCGGAAACGGCGGTCGAAGTGGCCACCGAAGCTATGCGCATCCATGGCGGCTATGGCTATTCCAAGGAATATGTCATCGAACGGCTCTACCGTGACGCCCCTCTGATGTGTATCGGGGAAGGCACAAACGAGATGCAGCGGATCATCATTTCCAAACAGCTCGTGAAGCGTAACCCGGCCTGATCCTGATCCATGGCAGTCGGTGTAAGGAGGGTAAGAACAAGATGACACGGCTTCTCGAAGGCATCCGCATTCTCTCGGTCGAGCAGTATGGCGCAGGGCCCTATGGCACGCAGCTGCTCGCCGATCTGGGGGCTGAAGTCATCAAGATCGAGGATGGCCAGCGCGGCGGGGATGTCTCCCGCGCAGTCGGGCCTTACCTTCTCGGCGAAGGGGATTCTGATTTCTTCCAGACCTTTTCGAAGGGCAAGAAATCCATTGATATCGACCTCAAGAGCAAGGAGGGGCGCAAGCTTTTCGACACGCTTGTGGTCTCTTCCGATGCGGTTGTGAACAATCTTCGCGGCGATCAACCGGCAAAGCTCGGCCTCGACTTTGCGCGGCTCGGCGCCGTCAATCCGAAGATCGTTTGCGCCCACCTTTCGGCCTATGGCCGGAACAATTCGCGTGCAGGCTGGCCGGGCTATGACTACCTGATGCAGGCGGAAGCCGGCTTCATGTTGGCGACGGGGGAGCCTGATGGCCCGCCGATCCGCTGCGGTCTTTCGATCATCGACTTCCACACCGGCAGCCATCTCGCCACAGCGATTCTTGCCGGTATCCTCGGCGCGCAGCGTTCCGGGACGGGCTGTGATGTCGATGTAACGCTGTTTGATACAGCGCTGCATCAGCTGTCCTATCCGGCGACCTGGTATCTCAACCGCGGCCACGCGACCGAGCGCCTGCCGCGCGGCGCGCACCCCTCCATCGCGCCGAGTCAGCTGGTGAAGACAAAGGATGGCTGGGGCCTGTTGATGTGCCAGACGCCGAAATTCTGGGATCTTTTCTGCGAACTTGCAGGCGCTCAGCATCTCAAGACAGATCCGCGTTTTGCCACCAATCCGGCACGCCACAAGAACCTTGCACAGCTCACGGAAGTGGTTGACGAAATTCTCAGTCATCGGACGAGCCAGGAATGGGTGGACCATTTTGCTGGGCAGGTTCCGTTTGCGCCCGTGCTCGATATCCCGCGCGCGCTCGACAATCCCTACCTCGCTGAAACCGAGATGCTTGAGGTTGTTGCTCACCCTTCCAAACCGGAAGGTCTGCGTACCCTGGCGTCCCCTTTCCGCGTGAACGGGAAACGCCCCGTCACCTCGCGGGCGCCCGAGCTTGGCGAGCATAATGGCGAGTTCAGCCAGGGCGCGCCGGCAAAGCCATGAAACTCGCCGGTCTTAAAGTTCTGGATCTGTCGGCTTTCCTGCCCGGTCCACACATGACGATGATGATGGCCGACCATGGCGCGGATGTGATCATGGTGGAGCCGGCCAATGGCGTGGGCGAGCCGGTGCGCGAGATTGGCGAGCGGGCGCCGGACGGG
>Ga0067045_1003411_pt1 | contig 43320 bp, 35 predicted proteins | sample TerdegcTABiofilm_FD_59184 | JGI IMG/M metagenome (GOLD analysis project Ga0067045, IMG submission 59184) | Combined Assembly of (Gp0054472, Gp0054536) Wastewater bioreactor microbial communities from Singapore -Terephthalate degrading... | reverse complement strand
ATTGGGAACACCCTGCTCGAAGACCACCACGACACCCACGGTCTCCCTTCCGGAGAAATGAGAGATATCGAAGCCGTCGATTCTCCACGGAATCGTGTCGAGGTGCAACACCTCCTGTACTCTCCGGAGAACGCTCCAGGTCGACCAGTCGAGGTCTCCCTGTTCCGACGCGTTGTTCCGTTGCCCCCGATAAATCCAAAGAGCACGAATCGTGTCACGGTAACGGGCCGCTTCTTCAAAAGCAAGAGCCTGGGACGCCCGCTCCATGCGGGAACGGAGGCGCTCCACGAGATGCGAGGTGTTTCCCTTCAGCAAAAGCAGAATATCCGCAATCCGCTCTCCGTATTCACTTTCGGAGCAACACCCCGCGCAGGGAGCGAGACAACGTCCCAAAGCATGCCTCATGCAGGGACGTGCCTCGTATGGCCCCTCGTCCAGATTGCGGGAACAGCTCCGGAGGGGGAAATAGCGCTCCACCAAGCGCAGGAGACGGCGGATTTCCGTTACCCTGGTAAAAGGGCCGAGGTAGGTTCCACCATCCTCCTCCCGGTGCCTGGTGATCACAATCCGCGGAAAACGTTCCCTGGTTATTTTGATGTAGGGATAGCGCTCGCCCATTTTCAGTTCCACGTTGAAAAAGGGTTGATACTTTTTGATGAGCTTCGCCTCGGTGATGAGCGCCTCCGCCTCGGATTCCGTACGGATCGTGGAAATGTCGGATACCGAATCCACAAGTTTACGCAATCGAGGAGAGGCGTATCCTGTACGCCGGAAGTAGGAAGCCACTCGCTTCCGCAAAGACTTGGCTTTTCCCACGTAAAGGACATTTCCCGTCTCATCGTGCATGAGATAGACGCCGGGACGATCCGGAAATGCCCTTATTCGTTCGAGCAGTTTCTCCCTTTCCATGCCGCTTGCTCCATTCTTCCGGGGAAGTTTTCGAAATGTCACTGTCGTTCCACCTGTAGAGCAGCGTGGTTTTCTTCGACGGGCTTTTCCTTTCCCCTGTAACGGTATAGGATAACACGAAGAGCAATCGAGGAGGTGCCTGTCATGGCATTGACATTGTACAACGATCTCACCCGGACAAAAGAACCTTTCGTTCCGCTTCATCCAGGCAAAGTCGGTTTCTACGCCTGCGGTCCCACCGTCTATGACTATTTTCACATCGGAAACGCCCGCCCCTTCATCGTCTTCGACGTGCTCCGGCGCTACCTGGAGCACTGCGGGTACGACGTGACGTTCGTGCAGAACTTCACGGATATCGATGACAAGATGATCACCCGGGCCAGGGAACTGGGCATCTCCGTTTCCGAGCTGGCGGAACGCTTCATCGAGGCTTATCGGGAGGACGCGGCGGCACTCGGAATCCGCCCGGCCACGGTGCACCCTCTCGCCACGGAACATGTGGCGGAAATCATCCGCCTCATCGAGGGCATCCTCGAAAAAGGACATGGCTACGTTGTGGACGGGGACGTCTATTTCGACGTGCAAAGTTTCCCCGGCTACGGAAAACTGCTCCGACAGGATCTGGATGAACTGCTCTCAGGAGCCCGGGTCGAGGTCGATCCCAGAAAGAAACACCCCCTGGACTTCGCCCTGTGGAAAGCTCAAAAACCGGGAGAACCTGCCTGGGACAGTCCCTGGGGCCCCGGGCGCCCGGGGTGGCACATCGAATGCAGCGCGATGGCCACCAAGTATCTGGGAGAGACTGCGGACATTCACTCCGGAGGAAGCGATCTCGTCTTTCCCCACCACGAGAACGAAATCGCCCAGGCAGAGGCGGCCACGGGAAAACCCTTCGTCCGCTTCTGGATCCACAATGGCTATCTTCTCATCGACCAGGAAAAGATGTCCAAGTCCCTGGGGAACTTTCTCACCGCCCGCGAGGCAAGAAAGCGCTTTCACCCCCTGGCTATCCGCCTTTTCATGCTGAGCGCCCACTACCGCTCTCCCATCAGCTTCTCCGAGGATGCCCTCGTTCAGGCTGCGGCAGGGGTGGAACGACTTCGGAATTGCTGGCGGGATCTCAGGGCGAGCGTTACCGCTGAAGCAAACGGGACGAATCTCGATCAAACGTTGCGCGAAACGGTGCGCATCGCGGAAGAGCAGTTCCGGAAAGAATTGGACGACGATTTCAACACCGCCGGTGCATTGGGCGTGGTTTTCTCCGTCGTAAAAACAGTGAACACGCATTTAAAGGCGTGCACTGCCGCCGACGTGGAAGGTCTTGCCGAAGCAGAGCGCTTCTTTCGCCTTGTGGAGGACATCATGGGGGTTCTGGGCATTGACGACATGGAACGCCCTTCGGAGGACGATGCGGCAATCGACGCGCTCGTGGCGGAGCGCAGGGACGCGCGGCAACGGAAGGACTTCGCCCGGGCAGACGCCATCCGGGCTGAACTGGAAATGAAGGGCATCATCCTCGAAGACGCGTCGGAAGGTACGCGGTGGAAACGAAAGTTATAACGACGGCTATCCTCCGCGGGAAAGCAGGGACGCTGCACCCCGGAAACAGCCATGAATGAAAGAGGGTGACATTGTCGGGCAAAAGTTCCCCTCCCAGTGGAGAACATAAAGAAGGGATATGCATCGAGTGCATATCCCTTCTTTCGTCGCCCACCGTCATTCGTTCCTATAGGGATCTCGCAGCTTCCCTCTACTCAGCACCCTTGAGATACCGGAGTATTCCCTCCCCGGGCTTCAGGAACACCGGCGTTTCAGGAAGATTCTCCTTGTAGAACTCCAGTGTTCGGAGAAAAAGATACAGGTCCGGGTTCTGTCCCGCCGCGTCGGCGATGATGCGCTGTGCCTCCGCATCTCCCTGGCCTCTGGTTTCCTCCGCCTGCTTCTGTGCCGCCGCGAGAATCTCCGTATAGTCACGCTGCGCCTTGGAGCGGAGGCGCGCTGCAATCGACCGCCCTTCCGCGCGGAGCTGAGCTGCAATACGGCTTCGCTCGGCGATCATGCTGCGATACACCGCTTCCTCGTTCTCCTGAGGAAGAAAGACTCTTTTGAAAGCTACCTTGAGCACCTCTACCCCGTAGGCGGAGGTCTGGTCGTTGGTGATCCTGGTGGCCTCGACGAGAGAATCTCCCCTTCTGGAGAAGACAAGTTCATCGAAGGTAGATTTGCCCGCAACGATACGCACTGCGGCGTAGACCGAATCGTCCAGGCGTTGCTGCGCTCCTTCCACGGTGCGGATACGCCGGTAGAACGCATCTGGATCTGCGATGCGAAACACCGCAACGCTGTCGAAGACAAGGTTCTTCTTGTCGGACGTGACCACTGCGACGGGGTCCGCGTCATATTCGACAAGACGCTTGGTGAACCGTTCCACCACGTCGGCAAAGGGCATTTTCAGATAGAGCCCGGGGTCCCTCACCGACCGAACGACCTTGCCGAACCGGAGAACCACCGCCTGCTGATCCGCCCGGATCACGTAGAACGAGCCGATTCCGACGGCAACCAAGGCGACGAGAACTACCAGGAGAACCGCATTTCGCACTGCCTGACCCAAACTTTGTACGTTCATCGCCCTCCCCCTCCCTTTCCGGCGTCGAGAAGCTTGTCCAGCGGAAAGAGCATGACACCGTTTCCGAAGTCCTCCACGATGACGGTTTTGAGCTTGGGCCAGAGTTCCCGCATGTTCTCGATCCACAGGGACTGGAGAAGAAGATTCGGATTACGCATATAGGCCTCCCGAAGTGCTTCGATGCGCGCCGCTTCTCCCTGAGCGACCTGGACCCGACGGAACTTGTACCCCTCCGACTCGTTCAGGAGGCGTTGTGCCTCTCCCTGGGCCTGAGGAATGAGTTCATTGGCAAACTGCTCCGCCTCCAACTGGAGGCGCTCTCTCTCCGCCCTGGCGCTGTTCACCTCGCTGAAAGACGCCTGTACCGCAACAGGCGGCGTGACGTCCTGAAGCTGTACGGCGACGATGCGAATGCCCGTTTCCAGCTCCTCCAGGAGTTTCTGGAAAGTCACCCGCGTTTCTGTCTGGATCTCCTCTTTTCCGACGGTGAGCACCGTGTCCAGATCTCTGGAAGCGACAATCTTCCGCAGACTCGACTCCCCGAGATCCCGGATGAGCTTTTCCCACCGATCCTCTCCAGAAGGAACGTGCACGACGAACGCTGCAGGGTCGGAGATCTGGAACTGAAGCACCCAGTCGATCTCGACGATCTTGTTGTCGCTGGTGAGCATTTTCGATTCGGCGGGAACATCCCGATACTGCGCCGGCGGCCCCACGTTCACCGTGCGGTACCCGAACTCATAGCGACGTATCCGCTCGGTATTGACTTGCACCACCGAATCCAGAAAGGGCACCTTGAAATGCAGCCCCTGGTCCGCCACCGTATGGACCTTTCCCAGGCGGAAGACGACTCCTCTGGTACCTGCGGGAACGATGTAATACGAGCTGTAGGCAGCAACCCCGACCAAAAGAACGAAAAGGAGCAGCGTGACCATCTTGCCGGACTGGAACATGCGGGGAATGCGGTGTTTCGGCCCCGACGGCTCTTCCCGGGACGGTTCGTAAAATTCCCACTCGGACATAACAACACCCCTTTCTCGATGGAGGCTCGCGCAACACGACAGAAACGGCGCGACCAAGTCGATTCCATTATACGGCATCCCGTTTTCCCTTGGACACGCGACAGCCGAAACCGTTAAGGGAAAGCGCCTCTCTTTTCTGCCGGCTCCATAGTGTTTTCAGAAGGAACCATTTTGCAGTATGATGCGGAAGAGTACGCTTCCCGCCCGGAAAAGCACACGGAAGTGACGCATCCTTGCACATCGCACGGCGGGGATGTCACACCAAAGGAGGGAACGGGATGACCTTTGAGACGATCCTGCAGGGAAAAGATTTTTCCCTTCTTTCGAAAGACAACGGAGTGTTTCTTCTGCGCAAAGGGAGTCCTTCTTCGAAGAAGATCCTTGAGACTCTTCGCGAACACCTGCCCTCCTGCGAGGTGAACGTGAAGGCGCTTCTCCTCGCTCTGAAAAACGAAACAATCTACCCGGTGCGTATCGGTACCTTTGCCGCTCTTCAGGAAGAGAATGCGTCGTTGCCGGACCTGACGCAAACCCCGGAGAAGCTTCCGCAGACGCAAGAACGACAGACTGTGCGAAAAAAGCACATACCCCCTGCAACACTCGACATTTCTCCCGACGGGATGGTCTGCTCGCTCTCCCTGCCGGCGGGATGGTCCAACCTGCAACACATTCTCGTCCTCTGCGCAGAACGGGGTATTGTACACGGGCTCCGACTTGCCGCAGTGCGGGAAGCCCTGAAGACAAGCCGTTCCGGCCTTCCCGTGCGACATCTCCCCATCGCTTTCGGCACTCCTCCGATTGCTGGCAGGGATGGGGCTCTCGCCTTGGAAATGCCACGCCCGGATGGGAAAGCTGTTCCCGGAGACCGCGGGAAAATCGAGAATTACCTTCTCTACTCCATCGTCCCTGTCCGAGAGAACGAACGTGTGGCGACTCTTCTCGACCCCACGCCCGGAACAGCCGGAAAAACTGTTCGCGGCGAGCTCATCCTGCCGAGCCAGGGAAGAAAAGCCATCGGTTATATGGGAAAGGGACTCGCCTTTCGCGGAAGAGAGCTTGTGGCGACCCGAGATGGGTGCCTCCTCTGGAAAGGCGGCGTCCTCTCCATCGAACCGCTGCACGTCGTTACCGAGGATGTACAGCCGGGCCAATCCATCACCACCGATGCACATCTCCTTGTCGAGGGACACGTTCGGGACGGAGCCATGGTCGCAGCCCGGGGTAACGTGGAAATCCGGGGCAGCGTCGGCAGAGCCGATGTCTCCAGTCTGGAAGGAAGCGTTTCCATTCTCTGGGGGGTCCTCGGAAAAGGCGGCGGGTACATCCGTGCCGCGGAAGAGATCCGCGCCGGATATGTGGACGAGGCCATTCTCGAGGGTCGGACCGTAGTCGTCAACGAGTACATTTCCCGATCCATCGTGACCGCTCGGAACGGTGTCAAGGTCGCCGGCAAAAAGGGACTGATCGCAGCTTCCTCGGTCACCGCAAAAGCACACGTCAACGCCAACAACATCCGGGTGCTCTCCAGGGGAGACACCAGGATCGATCTGCTCGGTGTTTCCAGAAGCGCTCTCTTTTCCGAATACGACATCCTTCCCCATAGGATACGCTGTCTCCAGAGGAAGCTTCTGCGCATGAGCGAAACGATCCGCACTTCCCTGGAAGCCACGCAACAGACACAGCCAGAACTCCCCTTCGACATGTACCGAAGGCTTCTCGACGTCCTCGGAGACACTCAGGCAAGATTGCTGGAACTCCATGACCTCCTCCTCCATCTTCGCGGGGACGCATCCCTCTCGGTAAGCGGCACTGCAAGCCCCGGCGTGGAGGTGACGATCAAAGGCATGGCAGCTCGCATCGACAAAGCGTGGGGAGGACTTCACTTGTTCTACCACCCCACTTTTCAGGGGCTCGTCGTTCAGGAACAATCCGCCTGAAGATGGCACCCCTCCGGCAAAAGCCAGAGCCCCGCGAAATCTGAAAAAAGCGGAGGTTCCCCGATAAAGGATCCCCCCAGGGAAGCTCTTCTCCATATATTCCGGAGAAGAGCTTCCTTGGTTTCCGGGTGGCAGGAGGAAAGGACCCTCACAGGTGAATTACAGCCGCGTGCCTATGCCACGTTCTTCCGGCGTGCCCGGGACGATGGAGTCCCAGAAAGCTGCGCAGATTCCCGCAACCGCCATGGGAGTCTTCATGATCGCCCAAAACACCTGTCCCGCAATACCGAAACTGAAGAACAATTCCTGTTTCTCCGTTACCCAGCCCGGAAGACCGAGCGCCATGAGAAAGGCGAATCCGACGATGAGCACGTTCCTCTGGCTGCCCATATCGGCACGCATGAGCACCTGTATCCCCAGGGCACCGATGGTACCGAAAAGGGCGATGTAGGCGCCGCCGATGACGGGGCTCGGCACTGTGGCGATGAGAGCTCCCAGTTTGCCGACCATGCTCATGAGAATGAGAAGGACGGCGCCGGTCCGCACTACCCATCGGGACGCCACACCGGTGAGACTGATGAGCCCGATGTTTTCCGTGTAGGAGGTCGTTCCCACGGCACCCAAGGCTCCTGCAAGGGCACAGTTCATCCCCTCCGCGCCGATACCGCGACTGATCATCTCCGGCGTGGGATCCTCGAGTCCCGATGCGTAGGAACAGGAATGATAGTCACCTATGGATTCGATCATGACCGCGAAAAACCCCGCCACGATGGCACCGAGGGCAACAACGCTGAACTTCGGCGCACCCCAGGGCAGAAACCCGGTGAATTTGAACCAGGGCGCGGCAGCGACGCTCGCCATGGTCACGTGTGCAGGATGCCCCTCTGGGAAAAATCCAACGGAGCTTCCAACGAAACAGACCAGGTAGGCAAGGACAATGGAAGAAAGGACGGAAAAAATATTGAAATACTTGTTCCTGCTCATGAGACCGAAGAAGAAAACTCCCGCCACGACCAGGAGAGATACCGGCCAGTAATTCGCCGCGTTGAACTTCACCGCCACATCGTACAGGGAAAAGCCGATGGCCATGATGGTAGGGCCGATGACCACCGGAGTGATGACCTTCCGGATGATTCCGACGAGGCCACTGTAGCCGATGATGGAGAGAACCACACCGCCGACGATGAGAGCCCCCCCCAGGTATTGCATGATCACCTCGGGCCCCATCGCCTTGTAGATCCCTACAATGGTCATGACGGGAGGAATGAAGCTGAAACTGGAACCCTGAACGATAGGAAGGCCTGTTCCCAATTTGGGGTGCGTCTGAACGAGCGTGGCGATCCCCATGGCGAAATAGACGCAGGAAATGAAGAAACCGATCTGTACCGTATCCATCCCCATCGCAGGCCCGAAAATGAGAGGAACGAGCGTGGTCGCCCCGAAGAGGGTCAACACATGCTGGGCTCCCGCAAGGACCAGGATAGGAAGGGGTGGTTTGTCGAGAAGTCCGTAAACGACTTGTTTGCGTGCCATTGGAACTGACACCTCCTCGTGAGTTTTTCTTTTCCCTGTCGGGCAAAACGAGCCGATCATGTCCTCACTATGTTGCCTTTTCTCCTGTGGAGCCTCACCTCCCTGCGGCATGCCGAACGCCCCTTTTTGGTGATGTTCCCGGTCAAACCTCTCGGACAAACCGCAAAGGGAGTGTAGCATAAACCCGATTCCGTCGACACGGATCGTTTTTCGGGCGTGGAAAAAAAACGCCTTCCCCACTACAATACGGACTGTCCTCGAAAAAAGGCGAAGAAAAGGCTTCCGGACAGAAATTCCTGATCTGCCTTTCCCCTGATGCAACGTATTTCGACAGAATGGAGGCATTCCATGATCCGCATCTCCACTCTTTCTCTGGCCTTCCGCGAGCACCGCGTCTTCACGGGACTCAATTGGGCGATCCCCTCGGGAAGCCGCTTCGGCCTTGTCGGCGACAACGGAGCTGGAAAAACCACACTTCTTCGCTGCATACTCGGCCTCGTCTCGCCTGACGACGGAACTGTGGAGACCACCAAGGGACTCACCCTGGGATATCTTCCACAGGACATGGTCGAGCTGGGAGAAGGGATCGTGCTCGATTTTCTGAAGGAACGTGCGGGCATCACCCAGATGGAAAAGCGGCTCTCCACGCTCGAAGAACACATCTCTCATCTCCCCGCCGATGCCGGAGAGGAGAGACGAATCCTCCTGGAACGACATGACCATGCCGCCAAGGAGTTCACGCTTCGAAACGGGTACGTCTTTCCCGCCCTGGCGGGGAAAGTGCTCAAAGGGTTGGGTTTTCGGGACGATGCCCTTGGCTCTCTTTGCGGAACCTTCTCGGGAGGATGGAAAATGCGCCTCCTCCTCGCCGCACTCCTTCTGGCCGCGCCGGACGTCCTTCTCCTCGACGAACCGACGAACCATCTCGATACGGAAAGCATGGAATGGCTCGAAGGTTATCTGAAAGACTTCAGGGGCACACTCATCGCCATCTCCCACGACCGGCGATTTCTCGACAAAATGACCTCGCAGATCGCGGAATTGCGGAACGGAACGATCACTGTGTACAAGGGCAACTACAGCGCGTACCTCCTTGAGCGTGAACGCCGCATGGAAGCGCTTCGCAAGGAGATGGAACTCCAGAAGGCGGAAATCAAGCACATTCGCGATTTCGTAGAGCGGTTCCGTTACAAGGCGAGCAAAGCCTCTCAGGTCCAGAGCAGGATCAAGATGCTCGAACGCTACCAGGAAATTGAAATGGAAGAAGATGCTCGGAGAATTTCCATCGTTTTTCCCGAGGGAGAACGAAGTGGGCGGGTAGTCCTTGCGGCGGAAAAGATCGGTAAACACTATGGGAATCGCTGGGTATTTCGCAACCTCGACTTCGAAGTGGAGCGAGGCGAGCGCATCGCCCTTGTCGGGGTCAATGGTTCGGGGAAATCCACCCTCTGTCGCATTCTCAGCGGGCGGGAGACACCTGAAGAGGGGAAATTGCATCCGGGACTGCGGGTCCATATGGGGTTCTTCTCGCAGGAAAGCGCGGAAAACCTCGACTACAACAAGACAGTCTGGCAGGAAATACAAGGTTTGGGAACCCGAACGGACGAAAAGGCAAAAAGAAATCTTCTCGGAGCGTTCCTCTTCTCCGGGGATGACATTCACAAGCCGATACACGTTCTCTCGGGAGGCGAAAAATCGCGTCTCGCCCTGCTCAAACTACTCCTGCTCGACACAAATCTGCTCATTCTCGACGAGCCGACCAATCACCTGGACATGGCAACGAAGGAGCTTTTCCAAAAAGCGCTTTTGCAATACGGAGGAACCCTGCTCATCGTCTCCCATGATCGTCATTTTCTCGACGCCCTCGCCACGCGGGTCTTTGAAATTCGAAACGGTGCGTTGTTGGAATATCGGGGAAATTACTCCTATTTCATCGACAAACGTGCGCGAATCATATCGGAGGAGGCTTCGGAAGGAGGAATGTCTTCCTCTTCTTCGGGGAGAGAAAGCGGCATTGCTCCTCCAGCGTCGAGGGACCGCGATGGACGGAGAGGCGCCGCAGAACGTCGTAACGAACTCTACCGAAAACGCCGCACTCTTCAGGAACTTCTCACCCCTGTGGAAAAACGTCTCGACGAGGTGGAAGAAGAAAAACGCCACATCGACTGCCGCCTTTGCGAACCGGATGTTTTGGAAAATTCCGTGGAAGTGCAAACTCTGCTTATCCGAAGAGCGTCTCTGGAAAAAGAACTCGAACAGTTGATGCCCAGATGGGAAGAACTGTTTCTACAGATGGAAACCCTGCAGGAGTAAAAAACCTGCAGGGTTCTTTTGCGTAGAAGGCGAGCGGGGCAAAAAGCCACCATTTTTTGAGAGAACGTCACCACATTGAAGCTGCCCGGAGCGAATACTTGTTCCACCGGAGGTCAACGATTGAAAACATCCCTCCAATACTGAATCACAGGGACTCCCGGTACGTAACGTCGGTTTCTCTCCATCGTTTCCCGTGCCTCCTCGGGGACATCGAAGACCAAGACACCAGGGTTCTCCTGGAGATTCAGCCCCTGCAAAGTCGGATCGGAAAACACCTGTTTTTCGAGGGTTGTCACGCCGAGATACACTTGATGTTTCTCTCCCTCCGTCGTCTGCGTAGAAGCCACCTGAACACCCGTCACTTTCACGCCGTCGAGACGAAGAGATTTTTTCCCGGCGGCGTTCCAAAGCCCTTTGCCGGAAAAGGCATCCACGATGAAAATTCGGGATGACCCCGTAACGCTGCAACTAGAGGCGGAAACGTTCGGATCAGGAGTAAAGGTAGAGACAAAGAGGACCCCGCCTGCGATCTTCGGCATGTCCGTCACGTACTCTTCCGTTGTTGTCGAACGATACAGCGGGATGTACCATCCCGCATTGTTCGAGGAAAATGCGGTCGCATCCGGGTCCAATGCCGTCAGCTCGGCAGTTCGGATCGGGAAGGAGGAACCTCCTCCCGTATTGACGGCGAAAAAACACTGTCCGTCGTTGTCGAGAGTTCCCGAAGCGGTGGGAACGTCACGAGTTCCGCCGAAGAGCCAGATGTCATCGTCGTTCCGCAACGTCACTTCCAAAGCAAGAGGGATGCCCACCCGGCGGAGCACACCATCCTTCCCCGGTAATTCCAGCACGAAAACCTTTTCCAAAGTCGTCGCCCTGGGCAACGAACCGTCGAAAACACCCCTATGGATCACACCTTCGCTCGTGCCAAGGAAAAACCCTTCGAGCACGTTGTCGTTGCGAAACGTATAGGCCGAGGGAGGGGCATAAGCCATCCCCTCGGTTCTCATGGGGACACCTGCTATCCGTCCGTCCGTCATGTCCATCACGTACACCGCGCCGGAGGCACCGGAGATCTCGGAAGCGGACGCCGCGCCGCCGGCGAGAAGACCGATCCAGCAGATCCCCGCATCGCGATTGTTCCAGGAACTGTCACAGCGGACGCTTCCAAGGACAGGGGCTCCCACGGGAAACCGAAGATCGCGATAATCGAAACCCGCCTCCTCCGGCGTGAGCGAAAGATCTACGGGAGGCGAATTCCTTCCTGTGATTCGGTCGAGGTCGATACGCCGGTAGTCACTTCCCGCCTCTCCGGACAAACCGTCCTTTCCTCGCCAGAGGGACATGTAGTGCGTGGCTTTGTTCACCGCCGCAGCCGGAAAAGGAGGAATTCTCGACGCGTATCCGTTGTATTCCGTGGCCCAGAGAAACCTCGGCGTATCCGCCTCCGTGACATCCAACGCGTAAACTCCGTATCCCCCTCTGCCGAGCGAACCAAAGAGCACCGTCCGGTATTCCCCGCCGATCTTCATGTCCTCCACGACGAGAGGACCGTCGAGTAAAAAACGGGAAATGGAACGGTTTGTCCCCGTACCGGAAGGCCAACCGGAAAGATCGTCACTGACAAGGCCCACAAGGCGATTGAAGCGGAGCACATTCGGCGGGATGAAAGCCCATGTTTCATCACCGGTCTCGAAATCGAAGGCGTGCAGCAGACCTCCGTTGGATTGTACGTACACCTGGGATTTCCTGTTTCTGTGGGCGGCGGCGAACGTTTTGTAGTTGCGATCCGGGTAGGTTCCTCGAGGAGGACCGACCACAACGATGTCCGATCCGAACATGTCCGCCAGTTTCCAGCGTTCGCTACCTCCGGCGTCTGGATTCCACACGTCGGTGCCACGAACCCAGGAAGTGAGCTGCCGGGCTCTCGCGGCAGAAAGCCCCATCTCGTCCCGAAGAGCCGACGCATTGCCCGTGCCGAAGTCAACCATATTGCTCCCCGAGAGAGCACCCGCCGCCGCACTGCTCTGAGAGAAATCCCAGTCCACCGTGTAGATCCTTCTCGTGTCGCCTTTCCGGAGATCAAGGCGTTCCCCCGCATCCCAGAGCGGCACTTCACCGATCAGGACATTACCCGAAACATCGATGCTGATGGCATGCCGATAGAGATGGCCCTCCCATTGATCGTTCTGTTTCGTCGTGTTCGCCGCGACAAAATAATGTCCTTCTCTCTCGCCTTTCAGAGGCGGACGAACCACGGGAGCCGAATTGGCACCGCTCACGTCTTTGATGGAGCGAAAGACGATTCTGAAGGCCTTGAGCAGTTCCGACACGTTGTCGCTTAGGTAGGCATGCGCGTTGGAAGCTTCCGGGTTGCCTTTCTTCGCCATGGCATCGAGGGTGACTGCAAGGTCGGGCTGCGTTTCGGGATCAATGAACCCAACCACCATGGTGCGCACGCCCTTTTCCATGACACGCGTCCCCAAAACCGCCGTGTCGCGCGAGAGAGCTTCCACGGCAGCCACCGGATCGCCGTTTCTGGACGTATCCTGCCCGTAGACAAAGAGAACGAGCCAGTTCGCCTGACACCTCGAGGCAATGGTGGCCTTACGCTTGAAGAATTGTTCGATGGTGCCCGTGGGAAGATTGTTCGAGTTCGAGTCTCTTGCGGTGTAGGCGCTTCCGGCGATGGAACCGGCCAATGGGCAGGCGCCGTCCGCTTTGATCTCGTCGTCGCCGGTGCTTTCGATGCCGTCGATGAGAGTGAGAATGGGCGCCAATTTCGTCGATGGGTCGTCATTTTTTCCCACCGCAAGAAATTCACTGCGAAGCATGGCCCGTCGGTAGGCTTCGCTGTCACTTCGCTGATCTGTGTGCAGAACCCCCCACCGGACATATTCGCTGTCGTTGCGTACCGTCGAATACGGATTGGTGATCCAGCTCCCCAAACGGTACGGAGATCTCAGGTAAAAATCCGCCCAGGCCGTGGTACGCTTTTGTTTGTAAGTGGCGAAAGCGATGTTCGTCTCCCGAACCATGCTCGGATCGGAAAGGATTCTCGTAAGGATCATCTTCGCCTTGTACATGCGACTGTCGTTGGGGGCAAGGTCCGCACTGGAAAATCGCGACGGGTATCCCGACGGAGGCGTGTTGCTGCTGTTTTTCCAAAGCAGATTCGGGTGGTAATTCTCCTTGAGGAAGGCTTCGCGTCGCGTTTCGTCCAAAGCGATTTCGGGCGTGAGATTGTTCTCCGTGTCGAGATCCTTTCCCCATCTTTCCTGATCTCTCCCGTCATAGCGCCAGGGACGGGATCCATCGCCATAGGTGCAATGGTCGAGATCCGGGTCGAGATAAGGGTCGTAGGGATATTTTCCCGGAGGATTTCCTTCTTTTGTCCAGAGCATGCGGCCGCTCGTGTCGAGAAAGAGGAGAATGTTCGGTGGATCTGAAGAAAACAACTCAAATTCCGCTCCCAAATCAAAGGAGGATTTGGGGAAAGAAACCGAAGGAAGCCGATCCCCATCACCTACTTGAGCACCGGCAAAGCCTGACTGGAAGAGAAGAAAAAGGAGAATCGAAAGGCGAAGAACCGGAACTGCTCCTCCCCGACAGAAAAACGGCAGTTTCTTTTCATACGGACTCTCATTCCGGCGGCTAAGGGAATTTCGTCTCGACAACATGCGGCATCACCTCCTCATCTGGCCTCGATGAACGCCTGCTCCAGCACCTTTCGTTTCACGCCGTCCTTAAAAAGCGTACTGCGCACCACATAGGCACCGATTTGGCGGTCCGCCTCGCTATAGGATTGCTCCTTGCGAATGCTTTCCAGATTCGTCCGGATGGTCAGACGAACCGGCATGAGAGGATCATAGGAAAAACCGGATCGGACTTCATAGCGAGCGTCGAAAACCGCCACGTGGAGCGAAAACCTCCCCTCCAGGCGGGGAACATAACCACTCTCGAAAACGATGTCCTCGCTGAAAACCGACTTCGTCGGAAGAACACCGGCAACATCATAGGAATAGAACGCGAGCAATTTCTCCCGATGTCCGCCGGACGCCTCCCAAACAAGAACGTCATCGGAGGTGCTCCACCTCGGAAGCGGACGTCCATGAAGCCTCGCGTCCTTGATCCTGGTTGCGATCCAGTTTTTTCCGACCTCCAGGCCATATTGGGCGGCGTTGAACATTTCTCCGTACTCTGCTGCCATGCGTCCCGTCCGTGCAGTATTTTCAGCGACGTACAACGCCGCTCCCACCAGCGCACCTCCGAGAAGGAGCACAATGAGAACCGTTACCAAACCAAATCCACGGGACATGCCGTGGAAGGCATGACAGGAAAGTTTTGTCGGCAAGGGCCTCAATTTCGGATCCTCCAGCTTCTCGTGACCGCCACATAACGGTAGTGCAGGTCCAGGTCCGCTTTGACAGGGTGCCATCCTTCGTTCTGTTCATCCCAGCCGAAAACATGGGGCTGCACCGACGCAGAATGCCGCTTCGACGCACGCGAAAGAACCGTGACCGTGAGAAGGGAATCCGCGAATTCCGCGTGAAAACCCACGATACCCTTGATTCTGGGTTGCACTGAGGAAAAATCATCCGTGTACAGTTGCTCGCCTTGAACGAAAAAACGCAACGCTTTGACTTCGTGAAGTTGGTCATAGAGATTCACCGGCGCGTTCCGCACCGCTCGAAGAGTCAAAGAGTCCGCTCCCGCAGCCTGTACGAAAAAAGGAATTGAGGAGGAAGGAAAGACGATCCACCGTTCCAGAACTTCCGAAGGCACTTCCGAAACTCGGAGAATATCTCCTCCCGCGTCCAGAATTCGTTCTTCCAGTGCGGCACATTTTCTCGGCACGGCGGAAACAAGACGCAATTCACTGTTTCCCTCGCCGACACAACTTACGGCACTCGTCCAGAAATGCGGAGAGCGCCGCCAAAGAGGCAAGCCTGGGCTGCTCCCGCTCCCTGAAGGCCAACACGTGGAAAAGCGGTTCTCCTGCCCCGGATCGTCATTGTTGGGCATGCCCAAACCTGCAAGCAAAACATACGGTTCAAGGAACGCAAGAGCCATTTCGGCATTTTGCTGGGCCTCGGCATACTCCGTATTATGTTCGACAGTGCTGAAAAAAGCATAGAGGGCGAAAAGAGCGGTTGACACGGCAATACCGCCGATGAGAAGGGAGACAAGGACCTCCACAAGGGTGAATCCTCGCTTTTGCTTCGTGCTCTCCTGTCCGAGACGAATTATCCGGAAAGCGTCGCGCCTTCCCCTCGCGATCCGATTCATTTGTCATCCCTGGCCGTCTCCGCAGCGAACGAACTCACCGCTCTCTCCACCATCAATTCCTGGCGGACACCTCGCACATCGTCCCAGAAAACGATGACACGCAGCACATCCGCCGCGTCTCCCGAACCCTCGACTTTATTCCAGGAAAGAGCGTACCGCGGATTTGTCCGGTCCGCCTGCTCCGTGACGGAAGAAACGGACTTGGCCCCCTCAAGTTCTTCCAGTTTCATCAAGGCCAGGAGCAATGCCTGTCCACGATGGAGACTCTGTACCGTAAGCTTCGTCGTCATCACAGGTATCGCAGCCATGGCAAACAACCCCACCGCCAGAAGAAGCACGGCAAGAAGGGTTTCAACGAGAGAGAATCCTCGACAGACGTGCTTCACCTCAACTCGAAAAGCGCCATAAAAAAGCATTGCCGAGGAGGAAGATCTCTTTTGCACTTTTCGACCACGCTCTCATAGCATCATGCAACCTGTCATCGTTTTGCCGACATCATCTCGCTTTTTGAACCGCCCAGCCTTTCTGGGAAGCACTGTCGTAATAGGTGTCTCCGCTCGCAACCGCGCAACTGTTCGCTCCCCAAATCTGGAGCCCTTCATTTTTAACAATTTCTCCGAGCTTCCCTTGCACATCGCTCTCGGTCACGGCAACACAAACGAATATCCCACTGCTGTCATCGCTGACGATGCCATATTTCGTATTCGCCAATTCCTTATCCACATAGGTCTTCAAATTGTCCAATGTCGCCGCTTTCCCATCGCTCCAAAGCATCATGGCACCGGCCTTCATGGTCCGCAAGTCGGAAACGATCTGCGTTGCCTTCGCTTTTGCAGCGCCACCACCCATGAGAAGCATCATGCTTCCCGCAAGAATACCGATAATGACGATAACAATGAGCAGTTCAACCAGAGTGAAACCAGGAGCCTTCTTGACTCGTCCTGTTTTTTTCCGATTTTTTTCCATTTTTGCTTCGCCTCCCACAATTTTTTGATGGCTTTATTTTTTTGAGATCTCTGATTGCGCTTATCCGTCATTAAAAACACCAATTAGGCCGTCTTGAAAAAAGAATATTTTCGCTTTTTCTCACCGCCTCCTTTTTGCGTCTGATACATAAAAATAAACCCCGCTAAAGCATCGTTTGGATCGCACCAATAATAGGAAGGAAAATAGACAGTGCCACAATAGCGACGATACCACCCACGAAAAGGATGAGTACAGGCTCCAGCACTGAGGTGAGCTTCGACACTTTCTCGTCCAATTCCATTTCAAACCAGTCCGCGATTTTGTTCAGCATCTCCTCCAGGTGTCCGGTCTGCTCGCCGACGGTAATCATGTGCGCCACCATAAGCGGAAAAATCTTCTCTTTTTTTGCGGTTTCACCGAGAGGTGCACCTTTCCGTGCAGCTTCGCGGATATTGAGGAAGGCCGAGGCGACACGCGTGTTGTCGGCAACCTCGGCGGTCATCGTCAGACCGGACAGTATGGGCACCCCCGCCTGGACGAGTGACGCGAGAGTCCTCATCGAACGAGCCATAATTGCCTTCTGAAGAATATCTCCAGTGATGGGAAGACGCAGCTTCATTCTGTCCACATAGGGACGAGTTTTCGGAAAACGATTCAGAAGAAACAAAAAAAGGAACAAAAGCAACACGACACTCGCAAACATATACCATCTCTGTTTCATAAAACTAGACAGAGTGAATACGAAACGAGTCAGGCCGGGCAATTCTCCTCCCATCTGGTGAAAAACCGCCTCGAACTTGGGAACAATAAACGTCACGAGTATGTAGAGGACGAGAACGGCAAAAAAAAGCACGACCGACGGATAGGTGACAGCCGAGGTGATCTTTCGACGAAGCGCCTCCTGTTTTTCGAGAAAGAGCGCGAGACGGCTCAACGTTGTGTCGAGAAGCCCCCCCTCTTCTCCTGCCTGAACCATGGCCACCATGAGTGGAGGAAACTCTTTGCGGGTCTTCATTGCCGCTGAAAGCGCCCATCCTCCGTCAAGCAGCTTTTTTACCTGACCTATGGAGGCCGCAAGGCGCCTGTTCGACGTCTGATCCTTGAGAATATCCAGCGAGGAGGAGAGAGTCATTCCGGATCCTACCATAGTGGCGAGCTGACGCACAAAAATAGCCTTGTCTTTCGTAGCCACGGTGGAAATCAACTCAAGCCTGGATTTCCAGTCAAGGAGAGTCTTCGACAGACTTCCCTCCCCCGCGGAAGCAGTCTCACCGCCGACGGTTTTCGATACGGAAATGGGGAACAAACCCTGTGATCTCAGCCACGCCACTAGACTCGCCTCATCCGATGCCTGACGAGTCCCTTCAACGACTTTCCCCATTCCCGAGCGGGCTCGATAACTGTAGAGAATGACACTGCCTCCTTCATCACCATATCGGCATTTTCCATTTATTATTTACTTTGATTCTAGTCGAGGAGTTTAAAGCTTACAATAGGTCTTGAGTTTCATTTTTCCTAACGTTTCTTTACATTGCATCGAACACAAGGCGTTCAAGGTCTTTGGGTTCATATGCATGCGACATCGCCTGTTCAAGGAGGAGCCTCCCCTCCCGCACAAGGCGGGCGAGATCCTGGTCCATACTGTGCATTCCCAAAGCAGCACTGGTCTGGAGGATACTTTTGAGCTGCCCTGTCTTGCCTTCGCGAATGCAGTTCCGGACGGCCGGATTTGCGAGAAGAATCTCCGTGGCGGCCATACGACCGCCGCCCGGTAAGGCGATGAGCTGCTGGGAGCAGACTCCCACGAGGGCGTTGCTCACTTGTAAGCGAACCTGCTGCTGTTGATGAGGGGGAAAGACATCGATGATCCGATCCACGGTCTGGGCTGTATCGGGAGTATGAAGAGTAGCAAGGACAAGATGTCCTGTCTCTGCGGCGGTGACGGCCGCTGCCATCGTTTCCAGATCACGCAGTTCTCCGATGAGAATCACATCCGGGTCCTGCCGCAAAGCGCGACGGAGAGCCTCTCCGAAACTTTCCGTATCGGTACCTACCTCTCGCTGGTGGATCATGGCCCGTTCGGACACGAAAAGATATTCAATCGGATCCTCGATGGTCACGATGTGACAGCGACGGGTCATGTTAATCTGCTGCACCATCGCGGCAAGCGTCGTACTCTTCCCACTCCCTGTGGGACCAGTAACGAGAAAAAGTCCGCGGAGCCGCCTTGTCATGTCCTCCAGACACTCCGGAAGCTGCAACTGTTTCAGGCTTCGAATACTGCTCGTGATGAGGCGTAAGGCTATCGTGACATTTCCTCTCTCAAAGTAGCAGTTGCCTCGAAACCGAACGGGTTCCACCGGTGCGCCGAAGGAAAAACTGAAATCCAATTCCTTCGTTTCTTTCAGATGATCGATTTGTACTCGCGAAAGCAATTCCCCGGCGAAACGCCAGATATCCTCCACGGTGAGGGGAGCAACATGAGTCGCAAAATGAAGCTGGCCGTCGAGGCGAAAGGCGGGGGGGAAACCGACACCGAGATGGAGGTCACTGGCATTCTTACGAGCCATTTCAGACAGAAGTGTTGCGATGGAAGGTTGCATGCACTGTCGTCCCTTCTTTTCATCCTCATTCCCCGGCAGCCATCACGCCATGGAAACCTGGAGAACCTCCTCCAGGCTCGTCTCGCCCTGGAGAGCTTTCCGCAGTCCCTGCTCCCGAAGACTCCGCATGCCTCCTTCCAGCGCTTTTTTTCGCAGAGCCACCGCCGATTCTCCCGACACGACGCTCCTCTTCATTGTGTCATCCATGACCATAATTTCGAAAATCGCCGTTCTCCCCCTGTATCCCGTTCCCCGGCAGGAAGGGCATCCCACGGCCCGCCACACAGGGATATCCGCGATCAGGCCGAGACTGGCCGCAAGAGATTCCGAAAGCGCATAGCGTTCTTTGCACTCCGGACAAAGTTTGCGAACGAGACGCTGCGCGATCGTCGCAACGAGAGAGGATGCCACGAGAAACGGCGCGATACCCATATCCACCAAGCGCACAATACTGCTGGGTGCATCGTTCGTGTGCAGCGTAGAGAGAACCGTGTGTCCCGTCAGCGCCGCCCGTATGGCCATCTGGGCGGTAACGAGATCCCGGATCTCTCCCACCATGATCTTGTCGGGATCCTGCCGGAGAATGGAACGGAGACATTCCGCAAAGGAAAGCCCTGCCTTCTCGTTCACATGCACTTGATTGATACCCGAGATGGTATACTCCACAGGGTCTTCAACAGTGACGATGTTCACCTCCGGCTTGTTCAGACGCTCCAGCATCGAGTAGAGCGTCGTACTCTTTCCGCTCCCCGTGGGACCCGTCACGAGAAGAATACCGTGAGGAACGTTCAGCAGCTCTTCGATGAGTTCCTTGTCGTCAAGCTCGAAACCGATACGGTCCAGACCAACCATGGTATTGCTCTGGTCGAGAACGCGGATGACGACCTTTTCTCCGTAGACGGTGGGAAGAGAGGAAACACGAAGATCGATCCGATGTTCCAGGATCTTGATAATGATCCGCCCGTCCTGGGGGCGCCTTTTTTCGGCAATGTCCATGCTCGCCATGATCTTCACCCGGGACACCACCGCCGGATGCAATCCCCTGGGATATTCGAGCGCATCAAAAAGAGCACCGTCCACGCGAAAGCGCACCCTGCTCGACCGTTCATGCGGTTCGAGATGCAGATCCGAGGCACCTTCTCTCACGGCCTGCTCCAGCATGTTGTTCACCAGCTTGACAACAGGTGCCTCCTCCGCCCCGACCCCATCCATCCGGGTGGTGAGTTCCGTTTCGACAATTCCCTGCGAAGCCATGACCTCGATACCCGCATCGGTGAAGGTCTCCTGCACTATGTACGCCGTATCCAGGGCACGGCGGATCTCCGTCGGCGTCGCAAGGTTCATCTCCACTTCCATGCCCGTGAGCATGCGCAGTTCATCCAGGGCGAAGACGTTCAAGGGGTCACTGATGGCAACCGTAAGGAGATCGGAACCGGAAACCGACATGGGGAAAACTTCGAGACGACGAGCTATCTGCTCGGGAACCAGGCGGAGCGCTTCCGGCATGGGTTTGAAGCGAGAAAGCGAAACCAGGGGTTTTTTCAACTGTTGCGCCAGAGCCCCTGCAAGATGACGCTCCGTCACCCATCCGTTCTTGATGAGAACTTCTCCAAGGCGACTGTGTGTCAGCCGCTGTTCCTCCAACGCCCTTTGCAATTGGGATTCCGAAATGGCACCCGCCTTGACAAGAAGATCCCCAAGTCGGATTTTCTCCATGGTCATGCCTGCCCCCTTTATTGTCACTCCCCCATTGTACAAAAAAAAAGACCCCTTGGGGGCATTTCTCAAGCCCAAGGGGGTTATCGCCGAAAGTAAACATGTCTCTCGGGACACACAGTTTCTCAACAAAACACGAAACAGCCTTCGAACTGCAGCCGCTCATCCGCCGCTCTCCAAGAACATCTTCGTAGACGGGAATCGGACTAGAAGTGAGGACGATGACTCGTGCTACGTGGATTTTTTGTGGAGTCGCTACAGTCGCCGAATCGCGCTGATCCGCACTATCTTCCTCGTCTCAGCATTCCCCGCTCGCTTTCCGCCTTCACGTTTCCCTACATGCGGCCGTTTCCTTTCGGGACACGTTTTCCCACGGTTTTCCGAAACGACGCCACACAACGTGTCAACAAAAAATAAATCCCTAGCAAAGCAGTTGCCGCCTGGACTGATGATACTCGTCCAGGCGGCAACTCTTGTCTTCTGGTGGAGGCGCGGGGAATCGAACCCCGGTCCGACAGGGGCCAGCCATGGTGGCGGCTACAGGCTTATCCTTCGTTTTAATGTCGAGCCGTCTCTCCCGAAGGCGGGATAGCCGACTCCAAGTCTCCTGATCTTAGCCGGAAAGACGGAAACGGGCTTTCCGGAGCAACCGCTGTTTGTGACGTTCCTCTTCCTCCCAGCGGTGCGAAAGAAGGAAACGTGGCTACACCTTAGGCAGCCAGTGCGAAGTTATCGTTGGCAATTATTGTTTTTGCCGCAGTTTAGCGAGGTCACGGCACCTCGACCTGCTCCTCCAGACCCTCCAACCTGCCGTCGAAACCGTACGCCCCCTTTCTCACTCTTCCCGATTCCGGCGAACAGCCCTGGCCATATCCCGATTCGCATCCCGCTCAGCGACGGCATCACGCTTGTCGTGCGCTTGTTTTCCCTTCGCGAGGGCGATTTCGATCTTGGCCCATCGAGACTCTTTAATATACATGCGCAGGGGGATGAGAGTCAATCCCTTTTCCTCCACCTTGCTCGCGAGACGTCGGATCTCCTGGCGTGTCATGAGCAGTTTTCTCCGCCGAAGAGGTTCGTGGTTGTAGTGCGTCCCCTGTTCGTAGGGAGAAATGTGCACGTTCACAAGCCAAAGCTCCCCACCGTCGATACGGACATACCCTTCCCGCAGGTTCGCCTTTCCGGCCCGCACGGATTTTATCTCCGTTCCTGTGAGAACGATCCCTGCTTCGAACGTTTCGAGAATGTGAAAATCGAACCTAGCCTTCCGGTTCTGTGCGACCACGGTGTATTCCATCATTTTCTCCCCTTTGGGCAAGTATATCTCGCACGGACATGCTTCGTCAATATTCGTCAAATTTTTGTCGTTTCTCCGAAAGAAGAGGGAATCATCCCCAGTGATCCGGAAATGCCGGATCACACCTGTTGACCGTACCACGGTGCGGGGAGTATGGTCTTTTCCGAGGAGGTGGTGGACATGCAGGGTCTGGTGATTCTCGCGGGTCCCTCCTGTGTGGGGAAGGGTCCACTGATTGCGGCGTTCAAAGCGTTCCATCCGCGTCTTGCGGCGGAACTGGAACCCCTTGTCCTCTACAACAGCCGTTCACCCCGTCCGGGTGAACGCAACGGCGTGGACTATCATTTCCGCTCACGGGAAACGATTGAGCACATGGGCGAAAGACAGGGCTTCCACGTCTTCGAGGTTCGAGGGGATCTCCAGGGCCTCGACGCGGCGGAACTCAAGGCGACACTCCGAACAAAACGCCTTCTCTTCGAGGGCAACCCTTTCGTTGGCGAGCAGCTCCTCAGTCTGGCCACGGAAGAGGGGATTTCCGTGACGTGTGCCTTTCTGTCACCCTTTTGCCTTGAGGAGATTCGTTTCCTGGGCAGCCCGGAGAGCGGCGTGAACCTGCAGAAATTCGTCACGGACGTCATGAGAAGGAAACTTCTCCGGCGCATGCAACGGCAGAAGGGAATTCTCTCTCTTCCCGACCTTGAAGAGGTGGAGCGCCGAGCAGGAAGCGCGCTGAAGGAGATCTGTCTCGCCCCGCGTTTCGGCAACGTCATCCCGAACCACGACGGAGAGGACAGTGAACACTGGAACGCCTTCCCCTACCCACTGGGGGATGCCCGAAAAGCATTGGCGGCCTTTACGGCTCTCCTGAAGGGTGAGGCATCCCCGTTTATTGAGCACTGGGACGAAACGCTGCCGTTTCCGCTCCATTCGTAGTGCCGTTTCCCTCGAGAAGTCGCCGCGCATGGGCGCATGCCTCGGGGGAATCGGCGTCTCCCGAGAGCATTCGGGCGATCTCACGCACCCGGATCTCACCCTCCACTTCGTTCACAAAAGTCTGATCTCCCTCCCGGGTGACCACGAAGTGTTGGGTTGCCAGGGCGGCGATCGTAGCCTCATGGGTGATCAGAAGGACCTGGCATTTTTCGGAGAGGTCCTTGAGCTTGTATCCGGCAAGCAGCGCCGCCCTTCCGCCGAGGCCTGCTTCCACCTCGTCGAAGACGAGCGCAGAGGGAAGGCGCTCCTGGGGAAGGGAAAGCTGAAGGGCCAGCAAGAGGCGGCTCAACTCGCCGCCGGAGGCGACCTTGTTCACCGGCCCCGCCTCGGCACCTCCCACCGCCAGGGCGAAGGCGACTTCTTCCGCGCCACTGGAGCGCACCTTATCCAGAAAATGAAGCCGAACGGAAAAGGTCGTTCCCTCCATGGCAAGTTCATCGAGAACCGCGTTGATCCGTTTTTCCAGGTCAGACGCGGCCGCGCTACGAAGGCGGCGTAATTGCATTGCAAGGCGTCCCGCATCACGGCGAAGCTGCTCCTGTTTTTTACGAAGCTGTTCAAGCTCTTCCCGGCTGGATTCGAGCCAGGCCAGATCGCCCTTTGCCGCGGCACAACGATCCAGCAACTCCTCTGCGGTAGCGACCCGGAACTGGCGCTTGAGTTTCCGGAGCGCTCCGATCCGACTCTCCAGAACATCCGCCTCGTGCTCCAATTCCTCCGGAGTGCGCTCCCCAAGGGCGTTCCGAAGCGCCACACCGAGAGACTGCAGGCGCTCCAGTGCTTCATTGCCCGAGACCAGGACAGAAAGGTCCTCCCGCTCCTCGGTCAATTCCGGAAGTTCCCGAAAGAGATCTTCCAGCTTTGCCAGGATTCCCGCGTCGGAAGCGTTCCCCCAGAGCACTTCCACTGCCGTCTGAAGTCGCACCGCTCTCTTGAGTTTTTCTCCGAGAGATATCAGTTCCCTGTTCCACTGCTCTTCTGCATCCGGCACGATTCCGAGGCGCCCTACCTGGCGGGTCAGTTCCTCAAGATTTTCGTATCGCTCCTCCAGTTCGGCTCTGCGCTGTCGGATGAGCGCAATTTCCCGTTCCCCGTCCAGCGCCTCCGCGATGGTTCGCCCCAGTGCTCGGCGAATCTCCAGAATTTCCTGCCCGCCGAAGACATCCAGCATTTCCATCTGTTGTCCCGAATCGAGAAGATTCAGGTGGGCGAACTGGCTTTGAATTTCGACGGTGCCTTCGAGGGATCGGGCGAGAAGATGCAGCGGTACCGGGTTTCCCTGGATGTAGCTCTTTCCCCGCCCGCTACGGGAGAGTACGCGACGGACCACGAGTGTTCCTTCCTGGGGACGACATTCCTCGGGCAATCCCTCGATCCGGTCCATGGCGAGAAGGGCCTGTACCTCCGCTTCCTCCTTGCCCACCCGAATGATGGAGGTCTGGGCTCTCTTCCCCGAGACGAATTCCAGCGCCCGTACGAGACTGCTCTTCCCCGCACCGCTCTCGCCGGTGATGGCGATGAATCCGGATCGGAACCGCAGCACCGCCGAGACGATTCCACCCACATGGCGCACGTGGAGCTCCTCCAGCATGATTCAGAATCCCTCCGTCCCCGAAGGACCGTCCATGGCGCTTCTCCCCCATTGGAACTTCTCCTGGAGAAGGGCGTAATAATCTCTGTGAGGAAGGGAAATGGTGGAAATCGTCTTGTCTTTCGAGAGCGAGACGTCGACTCTGTCTCCGGGAAGGATCTCGTATCCGAGCTGTCCGTCCTGAGTGAGCATGAGTTCCCGGTGTTCGCCCAGGGCCACGAAGGAGGCCGTGTCGTGCTCGCCCAGCACAAGAGGGCGCGCGTACAGCGTATGCGCGCAGATGGGGACAAGGAGCATGCACGGCACGTGGGGAGGAACGATGGGGCCTCCCGCGGAAAGCGCATAGGCCGTGGACCCCGTCGGAGTGGAGATGATCATTCCGTCCGAGGGGAAGGTGTTGAGGTGNCGCCCTCCCACGAAAATCTGCAGATAGATGAGCCTTGCGAACGCACCCTTGGTGATGACCAGATCGTTCAGCGCATAAAGAACATGGACGGGANCGCTCCGTGAGGCATCTCCACCNCTTCCGCGCCACACCTTTCCTTCAATGAGNCGGCGATGTTGCACCTCGTGTTCTCCCCGGAGAATCGCGGACACATCNGCCTCGGCAGTCTCCGGATTCCCAATCGCAAGAAACCCGAGTTTTCCCGCATTNATGCCGAAAAGGGGAATGTCNCAGCCCAACACGTAGCGAACGGCTCTCAAAAACGTACCGTCTCCGCCGATCACGACGGCGAAATCGACGCTGTCCCGCCATTCCTGATCGGAGACGCCGGGAATACCGAGAAGCGAGGCCTCGTAAGGAGGCGCGAGAAAGTTGACTTCCTCACGCTGCCCCCAGAGAATCAACCGTTGTGCAATGACGAGTGCCGTTTTCTTCTGGGTGTTCACCATGAGCCCAACACGTCTGTTCATGTCACCGTTTCCACCTTTCGGATCATCCTGGAGGAGTCGTCGAACCCTTTGCCCTTCCACACTGCGTTTCGGAAGAATCTTCCGTACGGGCATGCCCTTCTCGGACAACCCGGGCAAGATCCGCGTCGTCCGGCGGACGGGCTGGTTCGGAGAAGGAGAGATGTGCGAGAAATTCGATGTTGCCCTGGGGCCCCCGCAGGGGTGAAAAATCCACCCCGTGCAGAAAAAGCCGCAGCGATGTATGAACAAAGTCCCGAAACTCCAGGAGAACCGCCTCGTGAACACGAGGATCCCGTACGACACCCTTTTTCCCGATGCGCTCTCTTCCTGCTTCGAACTGAGGCTTCACGAGAACAACCATCTCGCCCGAGGGAGAGAGCAGGTTCTCGAGAGGTGGCAGCAACAGACGCAGCGAAATGAAGGACGCGTCGGAAACGATGAGATCCATGGTCTCGGAAAACTGTTCCGGCAAAAGATGGCGTGCGTTGGTCCTCTCCATGACGACCACACGGGGATCGTTGCGGAGGCGCCAGGCGAGCTGCCCGTACCCCACATCCACCGCATAGATTCTCTCCGCCCCCCGTTCCAGGAGTACGTCCGAAAATCCTCCCGTGGAGGCGCCCACATCCATGCAAACCTTCTTCTCCGGAGAAACACCGAAGGTATCCAGTCCTCTGAGCAATTTATAGGCTCCCCGACTGGCCCATCGGCGTTCCTCGCAGCGAAGCTCTATCTTTCTTCCCGGATCCACGAGCGTCGCCGCCTTGGTGGCGACCAGCCCATCCACGAAAATTCTTCCGTCATCGATGAGACTCTGGGCCAGGCTCCGCGTGGCGACCACACCGTTCTTCACGAGAACGAGATCGAGGCGCATCCTGGACGGTGCAGCAAGATGCCGCACTTGCGAAAACGTGAGATCTTCCCCCTCGTCCCGATCAGCCATAAAAGAGCCCCAGCACGTTCTCCGCCGTGAGACCGCAGTACTGTCGCTGCTCCTTCGGTGTCCCCTGAGGAATGTACGCATCGGGAACGCCGAGACGTCGCACCTTCGCCCCGTTTTCGAGCCTTCCAGCCAGCTCCGCCACGGCCTCGCCGATGCCTCCCGCCAGAGATCCTTCTTCCGCCACCACGGCCAGACGGTGCCGCGCAAGCACATCCTGAAGCAGGGCTTCGTCCAGAGGTTTGAGAAAGCGCAGATCCACCACGGTGGGCATCGGAATGTTCCGTTCTTCCGCAAGAGCGCGGGCCTCAAGGAGAAGCGGAATGGTGCTCCCGAACCCGAGACAGGCCCACTCGGTTCCCTCGAAGAGAATCTCCGCGTGCCCCCAGGGGGCGCAGGCAGAACTCGCGGGAGTCCGACAGATCTCGGCGGGCGCACACCCCCGGGGATAGCGCACGACAAGAGGCCCTTTGTTCCGGTGCGCCCAAGAGAACAGAAACTCCAAATCCCTGCGGTCCCGCGGCGCCGCGAGAGTCAGCCCGGGAACGGCCCTGCACCAGGCGACATCAAGTACACCGTGATGCGTTTCGCCGTCCTCTCCGACCAGGCCCGCCCTATCCAGGGCAAAGAGTACGGAATATCCCTGCATGGCCGTATCGTGCACCAACTGGTCCATGGCGCGCTGGAGAAATGTCGAATAGATGAAGACCAGGGGACGTAGACCTCCCGCAGCCATTCCCGCAGCGAAGGTCACCATGTGCTCCTCCGCAATCCCGACATCGAAGAAGCGCTCGGGAAACCGCTTGGCGAAAGAAGCCAGTTTCGTCCCTTCCATCATGGCGGCGGTGAGGCAGACCACGCCCGGATCCGATTCGGCCATCGCCTCCGCCACCTCCGCGGCGGCGGCGCTCCAGCTCGTCTCTCCCCTGCTTCCTCCCGCAGCGGAGGGGGAAATCCCATGAAATCGGGCCGGGTCCTTTTCCGCCGCAGGATATCCCTTTCCCTTCTTCGTGATCACATGGAGCAGGAGTGGTTTTTCATAAAGTTTCGCGAGGCGGAGAATGTCTTCAAGCTCCTCCGGATCATGTCCGTCAAAGGGGCCCCAATAAGAGAGCCCCAGATCCTCGAAGAAATTCGAGGGCTGGAGAATGGTCTTCACCTGGGATTTGACTCTGCCGAGCACACTTTCGAGGCTCTCTCCCTTCGGGAGCATACGGCACTGCTCCTTCACCATTTCCTTCAGTTTCAGATAGGCGGGATGGACGGAGAGACGTGCCAAATGCTCCGCGAGTCCGCCCACGCGCCGATTGATGGACATCTCGTTGTCGTTGAGGATGAAGAGCACCCTCGTGTCGGCCTCGCGGGCGCAGTTGAGCGCCTCCATGGCCATACCGTTCAGAAGCGAGCCGTCGCCGATCACCGCGACGACATAATGGTCCTGCCCCAACAGGTCTCTCGCCTTTGCGTACCCCAGCGCCGCGGAAAGGGATGTACTGCTGTGTCCGACATCGAAATGATCGAACACGCTTTCGGAGCGTTTAGGATACCCCGAAACGCCATCCCAGGTCCGGAGGGTGGAAAAACGCTCCCTGCGACAGGTGAGAATCTTGTANGCATAGGCNTGGTGCCCCACATCGAAGAGCAGCTTGTCCTTNGAAAAATCGAACGCCCGNAAAAGCGCCACGANAAGTTCCACCGCCCCGAGCGACGAGGCCAAATGTCCTCCGTTGCGAAGAACCGTCTCGGTGATGAGAGCGCGGATCTCCTCGCACAGATCCGGAAGAGCGGACGAACGGAGTCTCCGCACGTCCGCCGGGCCGGAAATACTCTCCAGAATGGACATCGTCGTCTCCATATCACCTGGACCGGTGTTCAAGGTAGGCTGCAAGATCCCGAAGCAATGTCGCTCCCGCGACGGCTTCGATGGCTGCCTGCGCTTCCCGGGTCGCATCGAGAGCACATTTTTTTGCACCGTCCAACCCGAAGGTACTCACGAAGGTCGTCTTACCCTGCGCCGCATCCTTGCCCGGGGTCTTTCCCAGCTCCTCCACGGGAGCCGTGGCGTCCAGAATGTCATCCACAATCTGGAAGGCCAGTCCCAAATTCGCCCCATAGTCGGAGAGCCGCTGCAATGTCGTCTCCTCCGCACCGGCGAGGAGCGCCCCGGTAAGCAAAGAAGCCCGAATGAGCGTTGCCGTTTTCTGCTCCGCAATCTCCCTGACGAATCCGGCAGTATCTTTTCTGCTCGCGGGATCGGAATCGAGAACCTGCCCTCCNCAGATTCCCCTGGGNCCGACAGCGTCCGCGAAGACNCCGAGAGCGCGAACAATGCGCGGAGCAGGNACGCCGCAAAGGGNCAGATGTTCAGCAGGATAGGCGAAAGCCCACGCGAGAAGTGCGTCGCCCGCCAGAAGGGCGAGCCCTTCGCCGAAAACGACGTGGTTTGTCGGCCTTCCGCGGCGAAGGGTATCATCATCCATGCAGGGAAGGTCGTCGTGGATGAGCGACGCGGTGTGCACCATCTCGAACGCCAGCGCCATGGGGAGAAGACGTTCCCTCGCCTCCCCGAAGAGCTCTCCCGCGGCAAGACAAAGAGCTGGACGCAACCGTTTTCCTCCCGCCAGAAGAGAATAGCGCATGGCCTCCCAAAGGCGTTCGGGCACGTCCTCCGGAGGGGTGGAACAAAGCTCCTCCAACGCAGAATCCACGTATTCCCTTGTTTCAGAAAGAAAACTTCTCACCGTGTCGAAGGATGTCATGCGTCTTCTTCCTCCTCAAGTGGATCCCAGGGGACACCCTGATCCTCTCCTTCTCGTTCTTCTTCGGAAGCGAGAAGGGTCACTTTCTGACGAGCTTCGCCGAGAAAACGCTCGCAGCGACGGACAACGGCCACGCCCTCTTCGAACAGCGCAAGCGCCTCCTCCAGAGGCAACTGCTCCTTCTCAAGCCGAACCGTCACGTCCTGCAACCGCTCCATATCTTCGGTAAAGGACATCGTTCGTCCCTCCTTTCAAAGCTCCATTATCACCGACCCGGTGCGACTCGACAACAAGATTTTGCTCGGCGTTCAAGATCTCATTGCACGGAAGGCCTTCCTGTGCTAGAATCCCTCTGTTTGTTCGGTGCAAGGATCAAGGAGGGGTTGTCATGGCGAAGGTATGTCAGTGTTGCGGGCGAGGACCGACCACGGGCAACAACGTCAGTCACTCGAATCGCCATACGAGACGGCGTTGGCTCATCAATCTCCAGAGCGTGAAGGTTGACGTGGGATTCGGCGAATCGCAGAAGTTGCGTATCTGCACCAAATGTCTCCGTTCCGGTAGAGTGAAGCGGGCCGTTTAGCACGGCCCGCTTTTCTCTTTCTTCATCTCCTTTTCCGGGTCGGTGGCGAACCAGGAAACGTGAACACCCAGCGTCCCTCGTCCGACCCGGATTTCACAGGTTTCTCCGTCCAGAGCGCGGTTGCTGATCGCATAGGGAACGGCGCTCTTGAGACGGACATTCGCCAAAGGCCAGCGAACGCGGGAAATGCTCACCTCCGAGCACTCCGGAGTCAAAGGAAGAAGGGACACCGCCCCGGGAGGAACGCGGAAGCGCAGGTCCGCTTCAGCGGGTGCCTTCAAAAACACGCAGATCTCCCGCTCGTCCGCAAAGGCCGCGACATCTACGTGCTGCCGTTCGGCCCACAGAACGGAAAACCAGGCACTCCAGGCATGATCGAACCGGCCTCCCCAAATCCCCGTCACAAGAACACGAACGTCACCGCCAAAACGATGTCGCGCTTCGAGAAAGGCGAGCTGGAGATCCGTCCACTCTTTCTCCGAAGGATGCATGCACAGAGGAACGTCGCGTTTCCGTAATTCCTCCAGCACCGCCTCGCTGCAACTGTCCGCATCTCCCACGTATCTTTCCGGCACGACACCCGCCTCGAAGCAGGCCATGGCACCGCGATCGACGCTCCACACACGACATGCTCCGGCAAGACGGTACAACCAGTCCGGTTCGGGGAAGCGCCCTCCCGCAACGAGGAGGAGCGTCTCTTTCGACACCGTGTCCCTTTGTCCCTTGTAGTCCACGGACATCTGGGGAAAGTGCAATGCGCTCTCCATGGGCACCTAGATTCCTTCCCCGTAAAGCGCTCCGTTCCGCTCCCCCTTCGAAGAGAGGGAGGCGAGAATCTCCTCCGCCCGGTCCTCGTCCACAAGAATCTCCCGGGGTCTCGCTCCGTCCGGAGGGCCCACGATACCCATCTGCTCCATCGTGTCCACCAACCGGGAAGCGCGCGTGAACCCGACCCGGAGCTGGCGCTGCAGGCGACTCGCCGAGGCGATGCCTGTTTCCAGAACAATACGGACCGATTCCTCCAGCAGGGGATCGTCCGCGGAGAGTGTCCCCTCTCCGAAGCCGGAGTCTTCCTGAGCGGTAATGTCCACGTAGGCGGGTTCTCCGAAAAGCGCGACTAGATATTCCACGTACTGGGCGATATATTTCTCCTCAATCCACGTGGCCTGACAGCGCAGGGGTTTGGGAAAACGGGAGGTGAGCAGCAGCATGTCTCCCTTTCCGAGAAGCCGCTCCGCGCCACTCACGTCGAGAATCGTCCTCGAATCCGCTTGGGTCGGCAGTGTGAAGGCCACTCGAGCAGGAATGTTCGCCTTGATGAGTCCCGTGATGACGTTCACCGACGGACGCTGCGTGGCCAGAATGAGGTGAATTCCCGTGGCCCTCGCCTTCTGCGCGAGGCGGCAGATGTAATCCTCCACATCCTTCGGTGCGGTCATCATGAGATCCGCCAGCTCATCCACCACGATGACCACGTGCGGAAGCCGGTCCTTGGGAAGGGTCTTGGCATTGTACGCCTTGAGATGCCGCACCCTGGCCCGGGCAAACACTTCGTACCGGCGCTCCATCTCCCGGATCGCCCAGGCAAGGGCATGCACTGCCTTTTTGGAGTCCACGACGGGAGGCGTGAGGATATGGGGAATCCTCTCGTACAACGTCATCTCCACCCGTTTCGGGTCGACGAGAATGAGGCGCAGCTCCTCCGGGCGTCGGAGAAAGGTGAGTCCGATGAGACAGCTCGAGATGAAGACGCTCTTTCCGGAACCGGTGGTTCCCGCCACGAGAAGGTGGGGCATGTCCTCAAGGAACATCACCATGGGGCGGCCATCGACACTCACACCCACGGGGAGTGGAAGATCCGCCCTGGTGTTTCGGAAAAGCTCTTCCTCCAGCAGCGAACGAAGCAGAACCGTGACTCGTTCCGGATTGGGAATTTCCACCCCGACGTAAGGTTTTCCCGGAATGGGAGCCTCCACGCGGAGACTCGGTACGGCGAGCCCGACAGCGAGGTCGTTCGCGAGCCCCGCCACTCGGCTTACCTTGATGCCCGGAGCGAGCTGAAGGCGAAACTGGATCACCGTAGGCCCCACCACGGTCTCCGCCAGTGCCGCCTCGACTCCGAACTCTCCGAGAGTGCGGATGATACGCTCTCCCTGAGAAGCAATCTGCTCCTCCGTGATCTCCCGGAGAGGTTCCTCCCGAGGCCCCAGCACCTCCAGGGGAGCCGGAAACGTTCTTCCGTCCTTCTCTCCGGGGAGGACGAAATCGTCCTCCCCGTCAGTGCAGGAGTGTTCTTCCTCAATCGCCAGAAGCTGTTCGAGAGGATCGGTGGCGAGCGGCGTTTCCTCAGAAACAAATTCGTGACGTCCCGTTTCGCAGGGTTTGCTTTCCTCCGCTGTCGGCGGCCGATGCCGTTCGGCCCCTTCCACCTCGAAGCCGGAATCGTTCCGTTCCTCCTCGACCCGTTGCAGAGGCGCCGATACCGTTCGGGCCGCGTTACAAGGCCTTCGAAGCACCGATCCATTCTCTTCCCCGGCGGGCTCTTCGGAATCGTCAGCGGCGAATCCTCCAGAGAGGACAAGACAAGGCGCCTCCCCACCGGAGTCGTTTTCACGGGACAGGAGAATCGGCGAAGACGTCCCGGCTTCTTCGGACAGGACGGAAACACCCTGTTCCGGGACATCGTCCCCTTCCGGCGAAAGAGAGAACTCTTCAGGAGATGGGAGAGCAACTTCGGGAACGGAAAGTTCACTCTTTTTCCGAAGAGTGACCAGAGAAAAAACGGCCTTGAGGCGGAGCAGGATCCCCCCGAGCTTTTCCGGGTCGAAACAGCCGTATAGGATGAGCGAGGAAAGCAAAAGTCCCAGTCCGACGAGCACCGTTCCGGCGGGCCCCAGGTTCGTCACGAGAAATTCCGCAAATGTCTCGCCGACGATTCCCGGTGCGAACTGGCGCAGGGATATCCGAAAACCAAGCAGACGCTGCAAGCCCAGCAACATGGCGACAGCAACGTAAAGCACCGCCGTCCCCCCGAACTGGCGGAAGGGTTTCGGCACGGAGCGCTCCACGAGCGATGCTCCAGCTATGTAGATCCCGAAAAAAAGGAGGAAGACGCTGCCTCCGCCGAGGCTGGAGAGAAGGAACGCCGCGCAGTTCCGCCCCCACACTCCCGTCCACGGCGTGAGAATCGTCGCGAGAAGATAGAGAAACGACAGAAGCGCGAGAAGGGAAAAGGTCATTCCGAGAAAGGGAGGAAGGATATCCCCGGAACGCTTCGCGCTCCTTTTGCGGACCACGCCGCCTCCGCCGCCCTCGGGAGCAAGAGGCGACAGTGCCGGTTCTTCTCCGTTCGCTTTCCCGTTCTTAGTCCGCGCCATGATCGACGTCGCTGCCTCCCACCGTGATTTCCCTGAGAAGAAGCGTGGGCTGTCCGTCCGTCACGGGAACACCCTGTCCACCCTTTCCACAGGTTCCCGGAAGAAAGAAAAGGTCATTCCCTACCGCGAGAATATCCTGCAACACCTGAGGACCGTTTCCCGTGAGAACGGCCCCACGGACAGGCTTGCCCACGCGCCCTTTTTCGATGAGATATCCCTCCGTGACGTGAAAGACAAAGTCTCCAGAGGTAGGGTTCACTTCGCCTCCTCCGAGTTTCTTCACAAAGAGGCCCCGTTCCGCCTGAGCAACGATATCCTCGGGGGAACTCTTTCCCGGAAGAATGTAGGTGTTGCTCATGCGCGGCTGCGGCAGATGCCGATAGGATTCCCTCCTTCCGTTTCCGGAAAGGGGCAGGTCCCCGGCAAGGGCCGATTCGACATCCGTGAGATATCCTTTGAGCACACCTTCTTCGATGAGGACTGTCCGCGCCGCAGGAGTGCCTTCGTCGTCCACGGAGAAACTCCCGTAGGCCCCACCCCCCAGAGTGGCGTCGTCCACGAGGGTCACACCGCAGGAGGCCACGCTTTCCCCGATCCGCCCCCGGTAGACGGAATAATCCTTCTGGACGATGTCCGCCTCCAGACCGTGCCCCACCGCTTCGTGCACCATGGTTCCCCCCGCTTCTCCGGAGAGCACCACCGGCATGGGACCGGCGGGACACGGCATGGCATCGAGCATGAGAAGCGCCCGAAGCGCCGCTGTCCTCGCAACGGAAAGAGGGTCGAAAGTTCTGAGGAACTCCTCCAGGGAAAGCTGCTCCGCCCGCACCTCGTATCCGGTCTGAAGGACATTCCCTTTCGAGGCGACGACCTGCGCGGAGAAAGTACAGTACTGTCGAGAGTCCTCGGCGACATTACCCAGGCCGTTCGCGAGAAAGATGCGCTGCCGGGTGGTACGGAAACGGAATGCCACCTGAGAGATCGCCGACGACATGGACCGGATCTCCCGATCCACCTGATGGACAAACTCCCACGAGGGGGGATCGAAGGGTTCGACGGGTTCCATCAAAAACGCGGCGGAGGGTTCCCGACGGACGGAAACGCCATGGGCTGCCGCGATGTCCGCGTAACACCCCCAAGCGACGTTCGCCCCGATGCCCGGTGCGTGGGAGATGATGGAATGACTCCCCTGGAGGGAGCGCACGCTTGTTCCCTGGGAGACGAAGGACGACGTCTGTTCGATCTTCCCGTCGTCGTAACTCATGCCGTGTCCGGCTCCCGACTGAACATAGAGGTCGACGTACACATCCCCGCGACGTCCCAAAGCGACGAGCTCTTCTCTCAATCGGTCTCTCATCTATGGCGTACTCCTTTCCGCAACGAGGCGGCTTTCTTCATCGGCACGAGCGAACCGCGCTTCTTCATCATTTCACTTTTCTCTGTCCATATTTTGCTTGTTCACACACTCTTCGGGTCCCCCGTTCAGCGCCGCTTCCGCGGGAAACGGTGCCCTGCCTTTCGAAGATCCACAAGCCAGGAGCGAACCAGGGGCGCGCAGCCCTCCGGAGCCACAACTTCGAGTTCCGCCTCTCCGGTCTGCACCGACACCCACCCGAGCGCGGGGAAAACCAAATCCTCTCCCTCGGCGACACGGATGGAAAACCCCGGCTCCTTCATGTCCGCCTTCAGAGCATCCCAACAGGCACGACAGGGAAAACGGAAAAGATCGCCACTGTGCCTGTCGAGAAGCTCCCGTTCCTTTCCCGCTTTCGTCCTGTGTAGAGGAATATCCTCGGGGACAAAGGCGTTCATCTTCACCCATCCACGGCTCCCGCAATCGAGAACGCGAATCCATCCCAAGCCGCCGAACATGTAGCTCATTCCCGGGTGCAGTTCGAAACCCTTGGCGAAAAGCCTCTTCCGTGGAACCGCCGCGACGAGGCATTGGGGACAGAGCTGCGCCAAAAAGGGATTGGACAGCTTGAATCCGGGATAGTCGAGCAGCGTGAGCCCCCAGGAAGTGCGAAGCGTGACCTCTCCGAGCGTCGTCCCGGGGAGACGGGAAACCGAAAGCCTTCGGTCCTCCGAAAGAATCGACAGGAGCGTGCTCTTGCCCGCGTTGGTCGCCCCCAGAGCCAGAACGGCCTTTTCACCGGGAAACGTTCTCTGAAGTAACTCCCGTAAAGGCTTGGCGCAATGTCCATCCCTTGCGGAGAGCGCGATGGTCAATCCCGGATGCAGGCCGAACCGTCGGACGAAATGAGCTTCGATCTGCGCGGGGGTCATCCAACGGAGAAGGAGATCCGCTTTGTTGAGCACGGTCAGGACGGGTTTTTCGTTTCCCGCCACGTCAAGAACCCTCGGCAACGTTTCCGGATCGGAAACGTCACAGACGATGAGAAAGCCGTCCACCCTGGCCGAAGCGCTCTTCAGGGCACGGAACAGCGACTCGTCTCCCAAGGGAGCCTTGCTGAGAATTCCGTAGTGAATCAGCCCGAAACAACGCCGACATACCACCTTTTCGCCTTCCTCCACTGCCGGGGGAACATAGCCGGGTTGGTCCTCCTTCTCGCTCTGAAAGGGAACGCCACATCCGGGGCAGCGTTTGCCCTCCAGGTTCGAGTGTTTCTCGCTCCAATCCGCCATTCCACCATTCCTCCTGCGTCGTCGCATTCTTCAGAAAAACTCCGCATCCTCTTCCTTTTCTCGTTCTCCGAGGAAGTACCGCCGCGTTCCTCGTGAAGAAGAGGCCCCGCGACGTTCCGTCACTTCGAGAGGAATCCCCTCCTTCCGGAGAGCTTCCAGAAGAGCGAGAACTTCCCCCTCCTGCTCGATGGGACAAAAAAGGGAGACAGTCCCCTGGAGAGCATCATCGGTACGGACAAAGCCAATCCCTTCGTAGGCATCCACGGTCCAGCTCAGGGAAAATATCCATTCCCGGGGAAGGCGGATGCTGATGCGGACCATGTCCGGAAACTCGGAAAACGCCGGACGGTCCACATCAGCGGTTTTCATTGCGGATTTTCCTCTGGGCATCCAGGTGTTCTTTGTAGCTCCGGGAAAAGACATGCCCTCCCTTGTTGTCCGCCACGAAGTAGAGCAGATCGTGCTCCTCGGGGTGCAATGCGGCAGACCAGGAATTTCGGGAGGGAACACAAATCGGTCCGGGCGGAAGACCAGGATGGAGATAGGTGTTGAAAGGCGATTCGACTTTGAGATCCTCGTAGGTCAGCGTCCGAAGGATACGCCCCTGGAGTTTCCACGCGTAGACGACCGTCGCGCAGGACTGAAGGGGCATTTTTCGCTCCAGTCGATTCCGAAACACTCCTGCCGCGATGGGGCGTTCCTCCTCTTTGCGGATCTCCTTCTCGATGATGGAGGCGAGGGTTGCCAGAGAACGCATTTCGGCCGCGCTCTTTTCCGCCACGTCAGAAGCAAAAGCCCGCCACCACAGAGAAGAGGCCTGGCGCACCAGAGAAGCGGTCAGCGAAGGCGACGGAGGAAGCACAAAGGTTTCGGGCAGAAGAAAGGCGAACCGCTCCGAGGGATTTTCCGGCAACATCTTCCGCAGCGGTTCGGGGAAATGCGTTTCATCTGCGAGCGCGACCAGAAGATCCGCCGAGGTAACGATGAACCCCGGAGAACGGGAGTCCGTCACCGGCGCCGTGTACATCTCACCGGACTCTCCGACGTGGGTATCCCGGCTCGTGGAAAAATGTCTTTCCGAGAGATCGGAAGAAGAGACATCCTCCCAGAAGGAGGCGACGGCAGCACCGAGAGAGTGCGCAAAGGCGTCCACGTCGCTTCCCGGAACAAGAACGACGCTGAAGACACGGGGTTCCACGTTCACAAGCTGTTTCGCCACCTCCCAGGGGCTTCCCGGACGCAGGAAATACACCCCGGGCTTCAAAGAACGATCGATACCGAAGGTCGTCAACCACCGAGACAGGGCCTGCGCCTCGCTCGTAATTCCCTCCCGAACAAAATGCCGCGCAGCATCCCGGGCGTTCATGCCCGGTTCGACCATGACGAAAACCGAAGGCCCATGCCCGATTTTCAACCGCTCCTGCCACCAGGAAACGGGCAGGGCAAGGAGAGTCAGGTAAGCCACGGCGGTCACTAAAAACAACAACAACGTGAGTGATCTGCCCCGCATACGTCTCCGCCTTCCTCACTTTTCCTCGTCCGCACGAGATTCCGGCTTTTCGAAGACGCCTGTCACACGAAGAATTCATGCTCCGTCGTGACATATCCTCATCGCTCATCGCCGGTTCTCAGAAATCGCTTCGGCAATGAGCGCCCGCCCGCTGGGGAAACCTTGCCAAAGGCCCGTCATGTCCGACACCGGTTCATTATACCCCGTAACAGACCACCACGCACGACACACCCTTTCCCGGCAGGGAACGGAAGCGTGTGTGGCGAGATTCTTTTTTTCACTCCTTCTTGAAGATTTTACGAGGAAGCGATGATGACAAATTATTCTTTTGCAGAAAATCAGCCTTTCTTTCTACAGAAAAAGATAAAAAAACCAAAATGCGCTCTCTTTTTCTTCTGCATTTTTCATAAAAACAACACGAGGAAACCTCGGGATCGGATGCATTTCGGATTAGTCCTTATTTTTAGACTTTTCAAAAACCATCCGAAGCTCTCGCGCCAACACATTCTTCAGAAAAGAATACTAGACAAGCGTCGAAGCATCCCCTAAGATAAGTCCACTCGTGCAACTTCTGTACCCTGTGGGCTGCGTACAGGCATTTTCGTACAGTTCGCCCCCGCGAGAAAGGAGGAATGCCCATCGCAAAAGATCGTTCGGCCCAATCACCGGAAAAACTCCATAGGTCGTACCGTTCCTGAACATCGGCTTGCTTGTCGAAATGGAACCACTCATCCCGATACCCTTAAGAAGAGAAATCGAAATTAAGGAGGGAGACCTGTTCATGGCGGAGAACACGGAGTTGAAAGGCACTGGGCAGTTTTCGAAATGGGGCTTCATGTTTGCAGCAATGGGTATGGCCATCGGTACGGGAAACATCTGGCGTTTCCCCCGGGTCGTCGCTTCCAACGGCGGCGGCGCATTCATCCTCGTTCTTTTCTTCGCACTGTTCCTCTGGGCTATTCCTCTGATCTGTATGGAAGGCGTTCTCGGTAAGGTCACCCGTATGGGCTGCATCGGCTCCTTCAAGGAACTGGTGGGGCGCAAGTACACCTGGATGGGCTGGTTCTTCGGTCTCTGCTGCTTCCTCATCACCTGCTATTATGGCGTCGTCCTCGGCTGGTGCATCCGCTATCTGTTCTACGCCCTTCAGGGCGTATTCGTGGCAGGGCTCGACACGGAATCACTCTGGAACAACTTCCTCGGCGACCCCCAGCAGGGAATGTACTTCTACTGGGTCGCCATTGCCATGTGCGCCTTCGTTGTAGGGCTGGGCGTCCAGAACGGCATCGAAAAAGGAAACAAGATCTTCATCCCCGGTATTTTCATCCTCCTCATCTTCCTTGCCATCCGGGCCATGATGATTCCCGGTTCCTCGGAAGGGCTCAAGTTCCTCTTCCACATCAACACGGCGGACCTGATGAAACCCACGGTGTGGCTCAACGCCTTCACTCAGGCGGCTTGGTCCACCGGCGCGGGATGGGGGCTCTTCCTCACCTACTTCGTGTACACGAAGAAGGATGAAGACATTCTCCTCAACGCCTGCACGGCCTGCTTCGCCGACACCTCCGCGGCGCTTCTGGCGGGAATGGCGGTCATTCCCACCATCTTCGCCCTCTCGCCGGAGTTCATGCAGAAAGTCATCGCAGGAGAAGTCGGGAACAACGGGCTGGCCTTCATCGGTCTCACCAACCTCTTCTCCAACGTTCCCGGCGGAACGGTCATGGCCGTCGCTTTCTTCAGCGCCCTCATCCTGGCGGCACTCTCCTCGGAGATCGCCATGATCGAGCTGGGGGTCCGTATGCTTCAGGACATGGGAAAATCGCGGCGTTCCTCCGTTTTCATCGTCACCTTGGTGGTCCTTGTAGTCGGCACCTTCGCCGCCCGGGACAACATGGTCTTCGAGAACATGGACTGGACCTGGGGCGTCGGCCTGCTCATGTCCGGACTCATCGCCGCCGTGGCGGCCATGATCGTCGGCGTGGACAAGATCTGGGACGAGTACATCTCCCCCGTCTCGGACATCCAGGCCAAGTGGATGTGGTCCCTCATCCGCCTCTTCCCTCTCTGGTTCGCCATCATCTTCGGCTGGTGGATACAGCAGTCCATTTCCTGGTACCCCGGCGAGTGGTGGAAGATCTTCCCCATCTCGAAGTACCTCTATGCTCCGGCACCCATGTTCCTCCAGTGGGCCATTCTCATCGGCCTGGGCTTTGCCCTGAACAACTGGCTGGCCGACAACATGAAGCACAAGTTCGAGCCCAAGGTATAAGGGAGGCGACGGCATGTGGGTCTTCAACATGTTTCTTGCGCTGGCAACAAGCTTCGGAGCCTTTGCTCTCTGTGTGTTTCTCGCACTGAAAGCCGAGGAACGCAAGGCGGCCATGCGGCGAAAATCCTAGTCACTCCGAATCGAACCTGACCTGATTGTTTCTCTGCCGCTGCGGCACCGCCGGTTCCGGGGTGCCGCAGCGGTTTTTCTGGGTTTTTCTTCTCCAGGCACAACGACGGAGGCTTCAGCGTGCCGCAGACAGCAAACTTCTGAAGGGAGAACGGAACCATGACAGTGTACCGGATCAAGAGCAAAAGCAGATCCTGGGACGGAGAGCCCATCGGCATTCTTATCCTCGACGCGGCCTACCCCTGCGTTCCTGGAAACGTGGGAAACGCGACGACCTTTCCCTTTCCCGTGCGCTACAAGGAAGTGCGTGGCGCCTCCATCACGCGCCTTCTGAACGAACGGGACCCCGCGCTCCTCGCCCCCTTCATCGACGGAGCGAAGGAACTGGAGGCGGAAGGAGTGCGGGCCATCACGGGCGCCTGCGGTTTCATGGCGCTTTTCCAACCGCAGGTGGCAGCGGCGGTGAATGTACCGGTCTTCCTCTCCAGCATGCTTCAGGTCCCGTTCATCGCGAGAACATTGCGACCGGACCGACAGGTGGGCATCATCACCGCCAACGCGGCATGCCTCACGGAAGAACATTTCACGAACGTGGGCATTTCTCCGGAGATCTCCAAGGTCGTCTACGGCATGGAGGAGCAGGATGAATTCCGAACCTCCGTGCTGGAGGAAAAGGGGACCCTCGATTCGGCACTGGTGGAGAAGGAGGTCGTGAGTGTCGCGGAACGAATGGTACGGGAATGTCCCAGGGTCGGGGCGATCCTCCTGGAATGCAGCGATCTTCCCCCCTACGCTGCAGCGGTTCATGAAGCGACGGGACTTCCCGTCTTCGATTTCATCACCATGATCCGCCATGTGCACTCCGCACTTGTTCCGACGCGTTACAACGGTCACATGTAACCGTCCGACACAAAAGACACGCAAAAAGGCGAGACAGGGGTCCGACCGAAATCCCAGCCTCGCCTTTTGTGTGCACGGGCCTCCTCGGAAAACCGAATCCTATTTGGGGAGCAGGAAGCCGTTGCCCACTTCGTCCTCTTTCTGGCGGAGGAGGAAATTCATCCCCGTCACGAAGGAGCGCCCGCGTAGGGTGGGCACCACCGAGGAAAAACCGGCCACATCGGGACCGGATTCACAGGACCCCAGAAAAACGCTCCCCGTGACGCTCTTATGGAGAAATTCCTCGCCGGGGCGGAGCTTTCCCTTCGCCGCAAGAAGCGCCATTTTCGCACAGGTTCCCGTGCCGCAGGGAGAGCGATCCACCGAACCGGAGGCGAAGACCACGCAGTTCCGGGTCATCTCACCGCTTCTTTCGAGACTGAATTCCGTGAGTTCCACCTTGTGGATGTGCGTCTCCACCGGATGTCGCACTTCCATCTTCCGGTTCACCGCATCCCGAATCTCGAGCCCAAGGGGAATCATCTTCGGCACCTCCCCGGGAACGATCTCGAAATCGAACTGGTCGGCGGGAACGATGGCAAAAAAGTTCCCCCCGAAGGAAATATCGAGATGAATGGGTTTGGGCCAGGAGGGAACCGTCACTTCCACGTCCCTTGCGAAGACGAAAGCCGGAACGTTTTTCAGCGTCACGTCCCCTACCACGCCGTCCGTGACGGCCACGCGCAATGCCACGAGACCCGCAGGCGTATCCAGGACGACCTCCGTGAAGGGTTCCTGCTTGGGGATCATTCCCAGATCGACAAGAGTCCTTCCGAGGCCGATGGAACCATGGCCGCACATGCTGATGCTGCCGCTCGAATCCATAAAGATCACACCGTAGTGAGCGGCCTCCGAGCAGGGGGGAACCAGGAGAGCACCGAACATGTCCCCGTGCCCGCGCGGCTCGCACATGACCATGACGCGGAAGTCATCGTGATGTGTGACAAAGTCGATCCACTTCTCTCCCATGGTCTTGCCACGTAGCAGAGGCGCCCCTCCTATGATGAGCCGGGTGGGCTCGCCCCCGGTGTGCGTGTCGATGACTGCCGCAGCTCGTGTGATCTCCATTTGCCCCATCTCCTCCCGTCCCGACTTCCGTCAGCGTCCCGTACTGCCGAATCCGCCGCTACCGCGCTCGCTGCTCTCCAATACGTCCGTTTCCTCCCAGACAATCCGGACGACGGGGGTTATCACCAGTTGGGCGATGCGATCCCCCTTCTCCACCGTAAAGGGGTCTCTGGAGTGATTCACGAGAAGCACACGAACCTCTCCGCGATAATCCGCATCGATGGTGCCCGGTGCATTGAGCACAGTCACGCCGTGTTTGAGCGCCAGACCACTTCTCGGACGCACCTGTCCCTCGAAACCCTCGGGAATTTCCACGGAAAGGCCCGTTCCGACCGGCGCCCACTCTCCCGGCAACAAAAGAGCCTCCTCGGCGGCACGGAGGTCCATTCCCGAGGAAAAAGGCGTCGCATACGTCGGAAGGGGCAATGCAGCCGCCTTCTCGTCCCGAAGAACACGGAGAACCATGGCGGGCGCTCCATTGTTCCGGTCTTCCGCTGCGAGTTTTTCCTGGATCTTGTCCTTTTTGGACCTCTTCGAGGACGTCGTGCCCAAGATCACCACTCCTTTTCCTCGGCGTCAAGAACAAAACACTGCTGTCATGCGACACTGACGATAAATTGTAACACGACACGCTTCCCCAGTCTCTTTTCCAGGAAGGAGGGAACAGACTCTACACGTTTCCTTCTTCATCTTTTTCCGGAAAGAATCTCCTTTTTCCCTCGAAACGTTTCTCTCAATTCGTTCAAAGCACTCATCCCCTGCTCCTGCTGCCACCGCACCTGCTCCAGCGACGTTCCACCGAGGGTTTTTCTTCGCTCCACCGATATCTCCGGGACAAGCAACCCCGGAAGATCCGCCTCCGCCTCGGGGAGCAGACGACGCCACTCGTCAGGGGAGAGACCGGTGAGCGCACGTTTCTCCTCAACACACCATCGTACGAGCCGTCCTACCTTCTCGTGGGCCTCCCGAAAGGGAATTCCCCTACCCACCAGATACTCCGCCACGTCCGTCGCGAAGATGAAACCGTCGGAAAAACCCCGCCGGGCCTTTTCGGCAGAGACCCCCACCCGGGCGAGCAGATCCGGAAGTACCGAGAGAATCTGGAAATACGCCTCGAAGGAAGCCCAAAGCCCCCGCTTGTCCTCCTGGAGATCCCGGTTGTACGTCAGGGGAAGTCCCTTCACGCTCACCATCAAATCGGTCATGTGTCCCACAAACTGTCCCGCCCTTCCCCGAAGGAGTTCCAGCACGTCGGGGTTTTTTTTCTGGGGCATGATGCTGGATCCCGTACAGAAGGCATCGGGAAGTTCGATCCATCCGAATTCGGTACTGCTGTAGATGATGAGGTCCTCTGCAAGCCGGCTCGCATGCAGCCCGAAGGAGACGAAGA